>PVMK01172394.1_pt1 | contig 20117 bp, 29 predicted proteins | sample 1853481 | NCBI WGS metagenome assembly PVMK01 (sample SAMN08533507, study PRJNA380276) | Marine sediment metagenome, whole genome shotgun sequencing project. | reverse complement strand
AAAACATCCAAGCATATTCTGAAAATGTAAACGCATTTGCTGATTTGAATAAAAACATTGTCCAGTCATGGACAAACCCATTCACACTAAAAAACTAGTGTGAGTTTTTTAATTTTTTTTAATTTGATTTTATTAAAATTCTTTGTTTATAAAATCCTGAAAAAAACCATTAAAACGTAATGAAGTCAAAATTTTAATTCTTTGTAGTTATGCTTGTTGTGTTATTTGTACCAATTTTTAATTATTCATGTGGGAAAAATGTTTCACGAAGATCTATAATAACTTAATATAATACCTTTTGAGGGTTTCATGTAGAAATGGAAAAACATGAAAAACTGCTAAACATGTTGATGGATTTTAATGAGGATGTTAGATTTGCCGCAGTATGTGACAGGGATGGAGATATTTTATGGAACAGCCAACGAACTAATCTAAGGAATGCCATTCCATTAATAGAAACTAAAAAGACTCTGAAAAGAGCTCTTGGTGCTTGGGACGAACGATCTAAGAATACAGATAATATTGGACGTGGCATGTATGTTATAGCGGCCTATGAAAAAATCAAACGCATTACCATACCTCTGAATGAGGGAAATCTTTTATTCGTTAGTGTGGATAATGCCCCAAGGAAAGCAGGTAAGGCGAAAAGCTATGGTCACTTAGCCCAGATGGGCAAGATTATGTCCATTGTAGATTTTGTGAATACTAACCAATAAGTGGTTTGTTGGGAAGGATAAGAATTGTATCAAAAAATTGAGAACTTTCTAAAACGTCAAGTTCTAACAAATTAGCAAAATAGAACACAGCTATGAATTGTATTAATTGCGATACAAAATTAATTGAAGCAAAATCAGAACAAGGTACTGCTCTGTACTATTGTAAAAACAAATTCTGTGAATTTTATGGCAAATCCCCTTTAATACATTAAAGGGTTTTTGGGTAAAAAATAAAAATTGTAAAATCTTAAAGTTGCAGCTATTATCAATAAGACACACTAGTGTTCATCCCTCCCAAAAAATGATTTCAAACTAACTTGCTGGTTATTTACGTAAAATTTTCTTTGGTACCTTTTCACTAATATATAATAAAACAATACCTACCATTATACCAAATATCATACCTGAATATATCACAGTAGAATGTTTAAAATAAAAAATCAAAAAATCATAGCTGGCCATAGGGACAATTAGCATTGGCAATAATATTACCAAAAGTTTAATGGCATACTTGGTTTGATTATCTTTGATAATCTTCTTTTGCCGTGATTGTTTATCGAGTATTCGATATGTTCCTACCAATGATGTCAATTGGTTCAATGGATTTAAAGAATTACTACATATTGCTACTTGCGATCTTTTTTTATTTTTGTTTCATCCTTCCCAAAAATTAATTTACAAATTGTGATTAAAATTTAATTCAAAAATGCAAGTATAAACCAAAAATTAAAGTATTACTTTATGATAAATTATATGATGTTTCAATGCTCTTTGTGTGGTTTAAAATTAGCCGAAGAAAAACGCCTAAAGATACATTTCAAGACTCATGAAAAAAAAGAGACAAAAAACAAGAAACAGAAAAGAAGCGTAATTGCGGATTTTGAGAAGCCTGACTTTTCACAGGTAATGTGAAATCCTTCCCAAAAATTAATTTCAAATAATTAGGAATTTTAGTTTACGCTAACTGTACCTTGCATCCAAGGATGCAATGTGCAAAGGTAACCAAATTCCCCAGTTTTCTCAAATGTGTATGACCAAGTACTGCCTGCTTGAACAAATCCTGAATCAAATGAATATTCATTATCAGTAACTGTGTGTACTACAAAATCATCATTAGTCCAGGTAACAGTAGTACCTGAAGTGACTTCAACTGCTGTGGGATTATAAGATTCTACAATTTCAGGATTCCAAGAATCTTTTACGATAGATATCTGATTAGTTTGAATTTTTATAGCATCAATGGTTGTGGCTTCTCCCAAATTCTCATAAGAAGTAATCTGTGGCTGCTCCAAAGATTTTATCAAATCTTCTTGCCATTTTATCATTGAATGGCTCCCTTCGCTGTTACTGGGAGTTTCAAACTTGGATAATGAGAAACTATCTTCAACTATTTCTATTATTCCCATAGAGCCACGCTCTTCTTGTATCCCATGAACATGGAAGAGGTATTTTCCTGGCTCATTCCATTTTGCCTCAATTATTGCAGTATCTCCATTTGCAACTAGATGAGTTTGTGCAAAGTATGGTTCATTCCATAAAATTCCTGACGGATATACTTTGAAAATTGTACTGTGTACATGAAATGGAGATTGTAACACTCCGCCAATTCCAATCACATAGAATCTGGCTAGTTCTCCTTTGATAATTTGAATTGGATTGTCCATGTATTGGTTGGCATATCCATTAACTGGATAATATTCCGTAAAGTATTCTAAAGTGTTATTTGGATCAATCTCACTTAGAACGAAAAAGTATTCTCTTGCTGGCTCCATTGGACGTATTGCAGGATCTATAATCATTGTGCCATACATCCCCATTCTTACATGCTCAGTTGTTGGAAATGCATGACAGTGGTACATGAATAACCCAGATTCTTCTGCAACAAAGTGATATGTGTACTCTTCACCAGGCATTATCTGTGGCCATACGCCATCATTTGCAGAATCATGTGTTCCATGAAAATGGATTGTATGGGCATAAGGAGTCTCGTTTACAAATTTTACTGTAACATCATCACCCTCTGTAAATCTAAGAGTTGGAGCAGGAACTGTTCCATTGTATGTCCATACTGTCATCCTTACTCCAGGAGAAATCTCGATTTCAGCATCCTGAGCAATTAATGTGTAAGATAATTTTTGTGGATTTAGATTTTGGAATTTAGGATAAACATCTACTGACTCTGCCTCTGTAGTTTGAATAGTTGGCGATTCCATTAATGCAACAAAGGCAACACTAAATCCAATAATTACGCCAATTACAATATACAAAGTACTGTTTTGTTTCATGGATACACAATTTCTATTTTGGCGTGTATTTAACTAACTTTCTAACTTTCATGATTGAAAATCAATATTTAAAAGAATAATCATTTGTGTTTTGTTCTATTTTACTATTATTGATATTGAAAATGGAGAAAAGAAAAATTCAGATATGTCGTAGTAATAGTTGCTAACTTTGGCTTTTTTATATCAACTTAGCTTTTTCTTCTAACTTCAAAAATTGTATAGCCATATTTTTGCTTCATTTCATTGTCAGATAATTCTGCAAACTCATATTCATGAAAATCCTTTAAAATTTCATACATATTATCACCAATTACTACTCTATTTGTTGGACAAAGAGAATTGATTTTAAAGCATCGATTTACCGTAGGCCCGAAAATATCACTGACATTAGAAGTGGTACTTTGAGCTACCTTTACCCGACCATATGTAACACTAACCTTGTAATTTAATTCAGGCATATTTTCTGCTTTTAGTTGTTCTTGTAGTTTGGCATGAGATTCAATCATAGATAAACAACATTCTAAGACGTTTTTCATTACTGTAGGTTTACTAGAGTCAACATTTGGAAACCTAAACAACAAAGCATCTCCTATGGTCTTTATTACTTCGCCATTATATTTACGAACAATTCTTGCCATAAAGTTTAGAAAAATTTCGTACAATTTTGTAACATCTTCATCTGATAATTCAGCTGCAATTTTTGTCGAATCTTGCATGTCAATTACACCTACACAATCTGTTTGGATGTGCTGAGAAAATTGTAGTAGAATATCTTCTTGTTTTTTTATGACCTCTTCTTTTTGTTTAATTGTTATTTTTGCCTCTTCAAGTTTTTCTGCCATTTTATCAAAGGATATGGAAAGCTGCCCAATTTCATCACGAGTTTTAATGTTTGTTCTAATACCAAAGTTTCCTTGTGCTATTTCATTGGCTGCATCTCTAAGCTTGATTAAACGTCTTGATAGTAGTTTTGACAAAAAGAAAGCAAGTATTATCATACCTCCCATGATAGAGGCCCCAGCTAGAAGGATTTTGTTTTGAAGAACAGAAACAGGTTCTAGTATTTCTTCTTGATCAATTTCTGCAAGTAATATAAAACCAAGGTCTTTTGCACAGAACGTAGAGCCAAAAATTTGATTTCCTAGATAATCTGAATAGATTCCACTGTATGTTTTGCTATTCTCAAAGCATTCCCTTACTGGCAAAGTATCGACGATTTGGTTAAATGGAGCGTCTTCAACAAATCTTGATTCTGAAATCATGTAAAAATTCTCATTTACTAAATAAACTTCTCCTGAATCCCCTAAACCGCTTCTGTCCAATAAAATTGCATTTAGATCATCGGTTCGCAGTGTTGCGATTATTACTCCGATTGGTTCAGTACCCCAAGCACTTTGTAATTCAAAAATAGGTACGGTGACAACCATCTTATTGGCTGTATTTGGTGCTTGCTCAAAATAAACAAAAGGTGCTTTTAATCCTTGAAGGAATCGTGAATCTTGAGAAAAATTATCTGTTTTATCAAGGCTTACAAGTGAAAAAAATACTCTTCCATCCTTTCCAATAACCTTGACATCCTCGAAACCTATTGAAAATTTTACTGCTTCTTGGAATGCTTGAACTTGAATCAAAAAATCGCGTTTTTTATCTTGAATTTTTGAATAATATTCTGACTGATATTCAATTTGATTTAGCTCATGAACTAAACTTCTAATCCCTGGATCCGTTGACAACACATTCATTTCTAGAATTCTTGTATGAACTAATGATAAAATTGAATTTCCACGTATTGTTGACTCACTAGTTAACTGCTCTTTTATTCTTTCTTCGAGTACTTCTGTTGCTGAATTAAAACTCAATAAAGCACTTGAAGATATACTGATTATTGATACTGTAATAACTAATGAAATTAGCATTTTATTTATTCCAAATGAAATCTTATTTTGATTCATTTGAGCAAACCATTTTTTTCTTCAAAGTCATGCAAAATCATAACTTAATTTTCTATTTATCACATGTATACATTTACTAAATTTAAAAGCAAGAATGTGAGCAGATTTGATTTTCAAAAGTATAAAAAAAGATGGAGGTTAGATGCGATTTGTTGTTTTATTTTATAATCAGTACTGGAACTTTTGATCGGTGTGAGATGTAGTGTGAAACACTTCCAAGAAATGCTTCCTTAACTGAACCAATTCCTCTAGCACCAATTGTTATAAGATCAAAATTATTGTCCTCAGCAAACTTTACAATGTCACTTCCTGCATTTCCAGAAATAATTCTTTCCTGGAATTTTACGTCATTTTTTAAGGATCGCTCTTGTGATTCCTTCATAATATTGGCTGCTTCTTTTTGCCCTTCTGGAGTGTATGGAGGGTTATTTTTGAACAGTTTAGGAATTTTTGGAACGACATTGATGCCAGTAATAACTGAATCATTTTTTTGTGCCTGATAGATTGCTGCATCCAATCCCCTATAGGAATTTTCAGACCCATCAAGTGGGACCAGTATTTTTTTGATTTGTTGTGTCATAGAAATAACATGTTTTTACTTTTCTATATAATCATGAGAAGATTATCCATCATGATTTTCAGTTATGATATTCATCATTTTTTTATTTAATTTTTTTTAATACTTCATATTCAAAACTGATAATCATATCAATTATTTAATAATAATTTCATCGTAATGTATTATGTATTGAACTTCGGTTTGATGCAACACACAGAAACGCAGGGTGTTAACCCTACGATGTACATCGGTATGTCGTATCATACGTTTCTGTAATTTTATTATCACGTGTGAAAATCAACATCTTTTAATTGTAATCTTTTTAAAAAATAGTGACTTGAAAATTGCAAAACATGATACCAAAGAGAAAACACTGCTTTTAGGATTTCCTAGTAATGGCCTTGTGGGTACTTTTTCAATATCATATCTTATTCACCATCTTAAGATGAAAAAAATTGGGGAGATTGAAATGCCAGATCTTCCTTCAACTTTATTTGTAGAAGGTGGGGAAATTCTTGCGCCAATTAGGGTCTATAACAAGAACAACATTTTTGTCATTATTTCAGATATTCCATTTGACGAGTATCAAGCACAAGAATTTGCATTTGCAGCTAACGCTTTTTGTAAAAAAAATGCAATAAAGAAAATTGTGATTGTCAGCGGAATGGAGTCTATTAACCAATCAAAAAATGCCCCTAAAATTTATGGTCTGGTAACACATCAAATATTAGAAAATGTACTTTACAATAATCATATTCCAAAATTTTTAGATGGTTCTATTTTTGGAACAGATGCTGCAATAATTTCAGTTTTTAGAAAAACAAAGATTCCTGCACTAGTTTTGTATGCAGAATGCCATCCATTATTCCCAGATCCAAAAGCATCAGTTGTAGCAATAGTTACAATTGCAAAGATTCTGGATGTCAAAGTAGACACACGTGATATTCAAAACAAGATAGATAAACTTCGAATACAGCATAGAAGTCTAATGGAAGAAACCCTTCGCACTTTACAACAAGGTCAAAAAAAGCATGGAAAGATTCCACAAATCTACAGGTGATCATATGAGTAATTATAATGACTTTGAATTTAGAAGAACACTACCAATAATTAGTTCATTGTTCGATGATATTGAGCACAGAATTCTTTCGCCACTTTCATGTCTGAGAGAGTTTGACGGCCACTGGATGTTAGAATTTGATCTTCCGCTGGTGAACAAAAAAGATGTCAAGGTTACTTTTGATGGAAATACTATCAACGTTGAAGCAAAGCTCCAAGAGAAATACTCTGAGGAAAAACTTGGGAGGGTTACAAAGTTTGAATATTTTAAAAAATCAATTTCATTGCCTAGACAAATCGATAGCAAAAAAACAACTGCTAGATTTCAAGATGGAAGATTAGAGATAAAAATTCCAAAAAAAGTGGCAGGCCAGTCTATCAAAGTTAACTAGGTTATTTGGCTTCAAAACTATCAAAGAAAAAAAAGATGATGAAATATGTTACTGTTTAGTTCCCTTATTTCTACTTGATCTGCTACTAGTGCCTCGATTAGTAGTTCTAACCATTCCTTCTGTTGATGGTCGTGGAAGGGGATCTGGAACATCTTTTAGTTTTGCGGTTTTGACACCTCTGCCAAGATGCACGATTAAATTTTCACCGACTTTTTTCAAATCGTCTAATTCTTTTTTTCGGTATGCATCGCCAGCCCAGTTTTGAGGTTCTAATTCGGCATTATGGGACTCTGTTCCTCTATGTCCGACTTTTCTAACTTTCATAAAACAATTAAAGGGATTTTTTATTTAATACAAAACGACGATTTTCAAAAATGAAAATTCCCTTTATTTCAACATAATTACAGTGCAAGACAGTGTCTACCTAGTCGTTATATCAAAATCTGAACAATGTTATTCATGCAAGTATTACAACCTACCTTCAAAATTCAAGACCTAGAAAAAAAAGATAGTCTACTTGAAATCCTATCAGACAAATACTGTAGAACAATCCTGGAAGCCATTATGTACAAGCCAAAGTCAGCCATTGAGATTACTGCAGAAACTAGAATCCCAATCAGCACAGTATATAGAAGAATCCAAATGCTTCACGACAACAAGTTGCTTTTTACATCTGGAAGCATTAGTGATGAAGGAAAGAAATTCTTCTTGTACAAAAGCAAAGTTAAAGGAATTAAGAGCAATTTCAACAATGGTCAAGTGGAAGTTGAGTTAATTCTCAACAAATAATTTTTTTCTTAATAATTGTGTTCATCAAAGTCTTCACCCAATGGAATGGTTGTGATAACAGTCGATTCGGTTGTCTGAGTTTTGACATTTTTTTCTGGTAAGAATTCGTGAAAGATTTCCTTGAGGAGTTGTTCGGTAAACAATGACCAAGCCATTCCTAATTCATGCTGTATGATAAAGTGGTGTAAAGAACCTTCAAACCTATGGTCTGATTTCATTCCAGTTGCCCGCATGTAATCTTCCAGTGTTTCTATGCAACGTTTTAGATCATAGTTGCCTTTCATGAACATGACATTATCTTTGATAACGGGTTTTAGAACATCAATTATCATATTAATGTCACTTCTTTTCATGTTTTTTCCAAGTGACTTTAAAATTTCTTTAGGAACTGGAATCATGCCTATATTATCTTCAAATCGGTCCCACTTGACAAACTTTTCCAAAATTTGGTTTACCAAAACATTTTGAGAGATTCTTTTTTGTGTGGCTTCAGATTCTAATGCTTTAACAATTTTTATTGGTATTCTATAAGTTACAGAACGTGTCTTTTCTTTAATTTTTTTATGTGGTTTTTTAATATTTGAAGAAATATCCATGATCGCGACAAATTTAGAGTATAAAGTTGATAGATAAATATTGTCAACATTGGGATTTTACCAGTATTAATTCTCAGAGATGATAATTTACGAATCAGGTTTATTGTGGTTTTTGCTTTTTCTACTTATGGGAAAATTCTGCATGAAATGTCGAAAATTGATGAAAACTCCTCACCTTACCCACTGTTCTGAGGAGTGCCTTTTTGAAGACATTAAAGATAGCAAGTCCTTGAAAGAAAATGCTAAAGGTGCGGAATTTTGGAATGAAAAAACCGACCCATGGAAATGAGATCACATATAGTCTGAAATTATTTTTTTAATGACCCTAATTATCGTAAATGAATATCACATGTAAGAATGCTCTTCTATTTTAATACTAATCGATGAGGAATGAAAAGTTGATCAATGAATGAAAATGCAAAAGTAGTTAATGTAAAAAAAATTGAATGGATTTTACGCATTGCACTCTTTGGGATTTTTTTAGGTCATGGAGTATTAGCGTTACAGCTCAAGCCCTCATTCCTTTCTATGATAGAAGGTATGAGTGGAATTTCTGGCCCTTTGGCAGAAAATTTACTTGTAATTATAGGGGTTATTGATATTATAACAGCAATTTTAGCAATTGTCTATCCATTAAGATTACTTTTGATGTGGGCAATTACATGGGGATTTCTTACAGGTCTTGCAAGACCAGTATCAGGAGAACCTGTTTGGGATTTTATAGAAAGATGGGGAAATTGGGCCATTCCTTTAGCACTCCTCTATCTAAAAGGGCTTCCAATAAATTTCAAAATGTTATTCAAATTATAATCAAATAATCTAAATTCTGTATGAATCAACATTATCATCGTTGAGAATTAACGCGGGTCATTATACTTTTGTGAGCTTAACAATATTATGGATACTGAACTTCCAATCTCAGAAAAAACTTTAGAAGAATTGTTTGCTGAAACATTGGATTATTCCTTGTGTATGACCATAAACAAGGGAACGAAGGTGTGGGTAGTTGCAGGAATGTTGGTACAATATCTTGAATCGGTGACAGATTCAGTATCTGTTGAAGATGGTGACGAGATTGTAGGAACCATTGGGGGGAAAGATGTTTTGGAGAATCTGTTGAAAAACCCTACACAAAGTTTGTTTTATGAAACACTAGTTGAAGATATAATGGAAAAAAATCCCATGAAGGTTTCAGGTCAAACAAAATACAAGGAATTAATTTCTCAATGGAGACAGCGTGGAAGAGCATATGCAATATTGCTCAATAGATGGGGACATTATTCCGCAATTTCTGCTCAAAAGGTTCTTGAGATTGGCATGAGGCGTAAAACAAACCTGTCTATCAGGAACTTGCCAAAAAAACCAATAATCACATTCAAGCCTGATGATTCATTAGGAACAATCATCAATGCAATGTTTGAAAACAAAACACGAAAAATTCTTCTTGAAAATTCTAACAAATACATTAGTGATAGGATGATTCTTGAAGCAATCTCTGAAAAATTAGGATATTTGACAAACATTGACAATTTTCTAGAAATGTCTGTAAACACCATTGAATTAGAAAAGGCCAGAGTCATCTTTGATGATTTTAAGATCCATGAAGTTTCTGCCATGATGTATGACCTGGAGCATCCATATGTCATCTACAAGGATATTTTAGTTTCTCCTTGGGATATTTGTAATATCTTAATGTCAAAAGATTACTGAATAGTATGAAATAGAATCCTGAGAAAAAATAGTTTACCCACATTTTGGAAAGACTTTAAATCTGAAACTAGTTTTCCTTGACTTGAGTCCATTATGAAACTCTAGCCTAGTGCATAATTGCGCTTAAATTGGCAGATTTAATGTTTTTTCGAATGGTTTGAGCTGATATTTTTAATAATTCAAGTTCAGATTCATCAAGAGTCATTTCTTGAATTTCTGTGATTCCTTTAGATGTAATTTTTATTAGAACCCCCATACAGACATCTTTTTCGCCATATTCTCCTTCTAATAAAACGGATGCAGGAATTGAAATAGTCCGATTATGAATAATGGATTCAATTACATCAAAAGTATTTTTTGCAATACCAAACTGGGATCTACTTATGAAACTTCTCAAGGATTTCCAATAATTACGGATTTCTCTTGTAATCTCCTCTTTTTGTTTAGAATCAATTATTTCCAACACATTTTTTCCGTTGATTCTTGTCTTTGAGAAAATTGGAACCATAGAGTCTCCATGTTCACCCAATACGTAGGCATTAGATATTTGAGATTGTTTTACTCCGATTTTTTTTGAAAGAAAATATCTTAATCTGCTTGAATCTAAACTAGAAGCAATTCCTATTACATTATTTTTGGAAAAATTAGTTTCTTTTTGGAAAAAATAAGTCAAGACATCTACTGGGTTTGAAACTATCAAAATTATTGGAGATTGGCAATTTGTTTTAATTTTTTTCCCGATTTCTTTAATCATTTCAACTTGGGCATCAATAGTTTCATATCTATTATTTTGATAATCACCTGTACTTGCCGCTATGACAATTACGTTAGTATTGCTTATTTTAGAATAATCATCAGTTCCACGAATAGTAATATCCGAGTTTTTAGGTATCGCATTTGAAATATCTAGGGCTTCACCAATGGCTTTGCTTTTGGTACGATTGAGTAAAACAACATCATCTAAGGAATTTGAAGCACAGAGAAATGCTATTGAAGAACCAACCAAACCGCTTCCTATAATTGAGATCAATTAAATCTCACCTCATTTATTTTATTAAAAGGACAGGACATCTGGTTTTTTGAATTACTCCATTTGCGACACTTCCAATGATTAGTTTGTCTAGACCTGTTCTACCATGAGAACTCATAACAATTAGATCTATTTTTTTGGATTTGGCAAATGTTGTAATATCCTTAACAACAAAATCAGATTTTAAAATTTTTAATTTTATGCTCACGTTAACCTTGTTTGCCATAACCTCTAGCTTCTCCATTGACTTCTTAGCAATCTTGCTTTTCTTTATTACCAATTGAGAATAAATTCGCGAATCAAAATAATAATGACGCCAGGTATCTCTTTCTATGCAAGTTAGGAGAGTAATTTTTGAATCATATTTTTGTGCAATATCTAATGCTACCTTAAAGGCATGATTGGATGGATTAGACAGATCAAAAGGAACAAGAATATTCTTAAACAACATCAGAAATCCCCCTTTTTACGGATGCTCTCTCTTTTACGTTTATCGTCATCACTGGGAAACTCTCCTTCCAATTTTCTACACAATTCATCACAAATTTTTAGAATATCCCAACCTGATTCGGTATAAATAAATCGTTTTTTAGAGGTTGTAATATTAGCTGTAGCATCATAGTGTGTTCTTTCTCCCTCTGGATTTTGTAATTCTACTGAAATTTTTGCCTCTATAATTTCTGGAAGAAATTTTTTAGCTTTATTTAAGGTATGGCCAAATTTTGCTTTGAGGAGGTTAGCTGCTGGTTCATCGTTTGATAAACCAATCACATACAAAGGAACGTCTTCATTCATAACTAATCCATGTAAACCAGAATTAATAACCAATATAACAATTGCCAAACATGATTTTCATCATTGATATTGTTAATGATATATTTAACAAATTATCAAGTAGAATCAGTGTGGATATTAAAAATTTAAAGCTGTTAGAATTAATCAAAAAGCCAATTACAGTAGGAATCAATACATCACTCTTGAAAACAAGGAAGATTCTTTTAGAAAATAAGATAAAACGAGTAATAGTTCTAGATAAAAAGAATCCAGTTGGGGTAATTACTGAAAGAGATATCGCAAAAAAAATTTACCGATTAGGAACAACCCCGATAAATTCCGTAAAAGCAAAAGATTTCAAACCAAGAAAATTATTCACCCTGACTAAAAATAATTCTGTTCAGGATTGTGCAAAAATGATTAAAAATCATAGAATTAGTCTAGTAATAATTCTAAACAAAGACATGACTCTAGATGGGATTGTAACTAAAACAGACCTGGTAGCAGTTTTTCTTACAAAAGATTCATCGCCAATCAAAATTTCCAAATTAATGAAAATGGAGGTGATTACGGCTGCTCCAAGTGATCCAATATTACATGTTGAGAGTCTGCTTATAAGATATGGAATTTCCAGAGTGATTGTAATAAGGAATCAAAAACCTGTAGGAATTGTAACTTTCAGAGATTTTATTCCTGCAAAAATACCACACTGGATTGCAGAATCAGCTGATCCAAAAGAAGTTCAAGAATACAAATTCAAAAAAGGACTAGAGGAGACTCATTCAAATCAGATGAGTTATCTGTTTCCATTTAATGCCACAGATATAATGACCTCAAATCCCATTACAATTGATGAAGATAAAGATGTCAAACAAGCCATAACACTTATGATTAAACACAATATTAGCGGGCTTCCAGTTGTTAAAAAGTCAAAATTAGTTGGAATACTTACAAAATCAGATATTGTAAATGCTCTAGCTTGATAATCTTATTTTATAATTAGTAAGGAACAGGAAGAAGACTGAGCAAGCTTATTTGAAACACTTCCTAGTAAAAATCTAGTTACAGATCCAAGTCCTTTGTTACCGACAATTATCAAATTACATTTTTCTTTTTTTACAACTTTTTCAATTTCGCTCGCAATTTTTCCTTCTTTCAAGAAAGTTTTTGCAGTAATTCCTTTTTTTAAAAGTACGTCATTTGCTTTTTCTAGTGTCTTGTTTCCAAACCTTCGACCCATTTCCAGATACTCTTTACGATCTAAAAGATTGATTGGTAGTGACTTTTCTACAATATATAGCAAAATAATCTTGGAATCAAATGCATTTACAATTTCGCATGCACGCTGTAATGCTTTTTCAGAGTACTTTGAGCCATCAAGTGGAACAAGTATTTTTTTGAAACTGTTACTATTTGTGTTCATTTTACAATTAGTACAGGTTTTTTTACTTTGTTCAAAACATAGTTTGAAACACTGCCCAAGAAAATCTCTTTTGCAGAACCTCTTCCACGGGCACCAATTATAACCAAATCAATTCCATTTTTCTTGTTGTTTGCAAATCTTGCAATGTCAAATCCAGGATCTCCTGCAAGGGCTTTTCCAGTTAATTGAATTCCTTTTTTTGCTGCTCTAACCTTGGCCTTATTAAGAAATTTTTTAACTTCAGTCAATGAACTGAAATCCAAGAAACCAAGTGGGTGGATTGCATATATTCCAGGCACGGATTTTACTGTCAAGGCAGTAATTGTTCCATGAGATTGTCTTGCAATATGAATAGCCATATCTAACCCACGAATTGAATTTTTTGAGCCATCAAGTGGGACCAAAATTTTCTTAGTCTTTACTGCCATAGATTATAGCAAGCAGCGTTTGATTTTAAGGATACTAATGATTCTCTTTATTGATTTTCAGTAATGATAAATTAAAATTTAACTGATATATTTGAAAAGTGGTAGAAGTTTATGGAAAGCACATTTGTAAATCAAATAATGAGCAAAAATGTATTAACTATTGACAAATCAACATCATTACAAGAAGCAGCACAGAAGATGAGCAAATTAAACATTGGTTGTGCTATTGTCACAGATGGCACCAACCCATTGGGAATTGTTACTGAAAGAGATTTTGTAACAAAAGTTGCTGGCGAAGGAAGGCCTCTATTTACAGAAATTTCTGAAGTAATGTCATCACCATTAATTACAATTGGTCCTGAAGAAACTATTTGGGAAGCCTCAGAACTAATGAAACAAAAAACTATACACAAACTACCAGTTAAAGAAAACGAAAAAATAATTGGAATCCTGACGACCACAGATATTGTAAAAATTGCTAGTTTAGGTTCTGATTCGGAAATGCGTAGGATTTGTGACCAGATACTTTTGAGAATGAAGGATGGGTCAAATTAAGTTGTGTTACATGTGGGCATGATTTTAAATTCTTTGGAAGTGTATTTTGTTCTATGAAATGTTATGAAAATTATTTTGTTCCAAAACTAACCTAGCTTTTTCATTTTTAATTATGCTTTGATAATCAGTTCATAAAGGATTCTTTTAGTACTTCTGGGTAGCCTTGAAAGTACCTTTTTTTATTTGAAGTAAAATTCTAGTAAAAACTATTGTCCAAATTACTATTAACACAAAATATAGAATATTGTCATTAGGTTCCTTTGAAATTATTTCGTTTTTGGGTTCTTCAGGCGGATCAAATGGGGATGCGACTACAATTCCTAGAAAAATTGGTATTGCTACTAGAGTTATTATTGGCATTACCATAATGCTTGCTAATTATACGGACTATAATTAGTATAAATTTTTGCCACTGAATGAAGATACATATCTCTAAGATCTTCCTCTACACAAACTGCCAGCAAATTAACAATATCCGTTGCTGTTATCATTCCAACTATATTTTCATTATCAATTACGGGTAATTTCCTTATTCCTCTTTCATGCATTAAATCTGCTGCAGTTCTAACTGATTCATCCGAATTTATTGAGAAAAGTGGAGATGACATTATTTGTTTTACAGGTGCGGTAATTTGATAGGCATGAGCTGTAACCTTGACTGCAAAGTCTCTGTCAGTAACAATTCCGACAGGCACATTATTTTCCATGACGATGACTGACCCAACCTTTGCATCTTCCATCATTTTTGCAGCTTCATTAATAGTCATGGATGCATCAACGGATATTACTGATTTAGTCATAACATCTGCGATAGTCATAGTTTTTGCATTGCTCATTTTACACGTTTACTATGTCGACTAGGTATTTGATAGTCTTCTAGAATATCAAATCTAAAAATCAATAAAGAGAATCACTAGGATCTTTAAAATGAAACACTACTTGCTGTAATGTATGGCAATTAAAATCAAGCAAATTCTGGTTCCACTTGATGGCTCTCCTAACTCTTTTCGGGGTCTTGATGTTGCTATTAATATGGCAAGACAATGTCATGCCACTATCACTGGTCTATATGTAGTAGGAATTGTTAAACCTAGAACTAGTGAACCAATTTCTTCACCAGAAAAACTTTTTTTAGAACATGCCCAAAAAATCATGAAAAAAGCCAAATTAAAGGCAGCAAAAAAAGGAATTTTGTTTTTTGACAGAGTCTCTTATGGGGATTGTGAAAAGAGAATTGTGGATTTTGCTGAGAGAAAAAATTTTGATCTTATCGTTATTGGCTCAAGAGGAATGGGCTCAGCAAAGGAGATTTTCTTAGGAAGCACATCAAACTATGTGCTCCACAAATCAAAGAAGCCTGTGCTAATAGTGAAGTGATAATATGGAATTAGAAAAAGAATCATTAGATTACTTGAATCAATTACTTGAAAGAACTCAAGAATCCTTTGAAGGTTTGTATGCCAGATGGGAGGATTTACAACCCAGACGAGAATTTGATGTAAAAGTCTCTGAGGATTTTCATCTTGGATTTGTTTTTGGAAAATTAGAAGATGATTTTGTTGGATGGTTCTATTCAAAATATGGAAGATCTATGACAGATCATGAATACAAACAGTTTTAGAAAAAATGTCGTGTCCTGATAAGATCACTCCATAAAAAATACGATGTTTTCTATTTTCAGGAATAATTCCCTGATTTTTCTCAATACTTGTTAAATTTCCTAAGAAACCTAAAATAAAAAAACCACGTGTATTGGATTGTGATAAAGAAGATTCTTGTTCCTTATGATGGTTCAAAATATTCAAAAAAAGCACTATCACATGCTATGGAAATGGCACCCAAATTTGATGCTACTATGTTTTTGTTGACAGTAGTTGATGAGCATGAGTACCTTCATGGGGTGTTACTTGCAGAATTAGAGGGCGATTACAAAGTAAAAGATACAATACATAGGTTCGTTAAATCAGAGGTAATTGCTGCAAAAAAGATGGAAAGTCGATTAGCAAAAAATTGTGAAAAAAAAGGGGTTAAAACACATCACCACGCCATGAGAGGCAATCCCATTGAGGGCATACTTGATTATGCCAAGGCAAATAAGATAGATCTCATAATTATGGGAAGTGAAGGCCTCAGAGGATTTAGTAAATTAAAGTCATTGGGTAGCGTGAGTAGAAAGGTTTCAGAACTCGCAAAATGTCCAGTAATGATAGTTCGGTAAAATAATTCTCATCACCCTCAAGTATATCATTTTCAACATCAATAATCATAACATCTAATATTGCGGATTTACAAAAAAACAAGTTGTCTGAACTAAAACGCCACATGGGACTTTTTCAGCTTACAATGTATGGCGTGGGACTAACTCTGGGCGCTGGAATTTATGTCTTAATTGGTGAGGCTGCAGGATTTGCTGGAAATTCCATGTGGATTTCTTTTGGTTTAGCAGCAATTGTGGCAGTGTTTGCAGGACTAAGTTATGCAGAGCTTGCAACAATATTTCCAAAAGCAGCTGCAGAATATATTTTTGTAAAAAATGCATTCAAAAGTGAATTTATTGGATTTATTGTTGGTTGGCTAACTGCCATTACCTCAATGATTGTTGCTGCAACTGTTGCGTTGGGATTTGGCGGTTATTTTGCACAATTTTTAGATATTCCGATTACCATTTCCGCAATTTTACTTCTTGGGGCACTATCACTAGTTAGTTTTATTGGAATTAAACAATCTGCGTGGATGAATACAATTTTTGCATTAGTTACCATTGCAGGTCTTGGTATAATCATTTTTTTGGGTTTTACACTTGAAGCTACTGAACCTGTTGATTATTTTGATGCGCCAAATGGAATGACTGGAATAATACTCGGATTTATTTTGATATTTTTTGCATTTATTGGGTTTGAGGATATGGTAAATGTAGCAGAAGAAGTAAAGAAGCCAAAAAAAACACTACCACGAGCAATAATTTTATCCATATTAATTACGGCAATAATCTACATTCTTGTTTCTTTATCATCAGTACGCATCTTAAATTGGGAAGAATTGAGTCAATCAGATGCACCTTTAGCTGATCTCGCAACAAGAGGTTTAGGGTCAGAAGGAGGATTTACCCTGTCAGTAATTGCACTCTTTGCTACTGCTAGTACTGTTCTCATTACCCTAGTAGCTGGTGCAAGAATATTGTATGGAATGGCCAAAGCTGGCTCGCTACCCCCCATTTTGGGAAGGGTCTACTCTAGGACTGGAACTCCCTGGGTTGCAGTAATTGGAATTTTTGTTACCTCAGTTGCATTTGCTCTAGTTGGGGATATTGTAATTGTTGCAAATATTGTAGTTTTTGCAATCGTCATCACATTTGCAATGGTGAATTTATCAGTAATTTTATTACGATATGTAAGGCCCGATATAGAAAGACCATTTAGGGTCCCACTAAACATAGGCAAATTTCCAATTCTGCCACTTTTAGGATTTGTTGTAACGGTCTACATGGCAATACAATTTGAGTTAGAAATTATTTTAGTAGGGTTTGGAATAATTGGAGCTGGTTGTATTTTTTATCTTTTGTATAATAAACGAAAAGAGAATGCAAAATGACGTCTGAATTTGGTGTCTTTTAAAATTCATACCTAAAAAAGTCTAGGTAAAGTAAAGAATCCCCTTTTTAGGATTTCTCAAAAATCTGTGTAGGATCAATGTCACATTCTATACACATATCACTATACTCTTCAGGATTTAGTGAATAGCATACTTTGGGCTCAAACTGAATAATTTGTCCTTCTTTTTCAGAGAGTTGTTTTACTTTGGGAGAGGTATTTTTCTCCAGAGTTTTTTTGATAATTGATTCTTTGATTTTGGATTTTGCTGGTTCATCAGTGATGATTTTAACAGTTCCGCGAAACTGATAACCTGTTAGTTCCTCTTTGTTATAGATTGAAATTGTTACCCAAGGATTTACCTGTAAATTCTTAAAGGATTTATGTTTGAAAAAATCAATCCAATAAATTGCATCCTCATCTACTCTAAAGAAAATTCTTGGAGACACATTTGGCAGATTATTCCCACTAACTGTTCCTACAGCAAAAATCCCCTGAGCTTCAATAAACTCTTTGATTTCAGAAGGAATTTTTACCATAATTACAATATGTCAAATCCATATTAAAGAAACTTCCAAAATATCATTATTGATAATGAATAATTTTTTTTATTCAGAGTTTTTTGATATTACTATCTGTAACTATTGTAATTTGTTTTGATAAAAGAAAACAAATTACTTTATTCTTGTAAACAGTCAATAAAAAAAGAAAAAAGGTTACTGAACCTTTATTGATCTTTTTTTCTGAACAGATGTTGGCTTAGACTTGGGTAAGGTAACTTCGAGTACACCATCAGATAGTTTTGCGCGTACTTTTCCTGAACTTATTTTATCAGGTAATGGTAATGTTCTATAGTATGATACCTGGCTTCGTTCTTTTCGAATAAAGTTTTTTTTCTTTTCCTCAGACTCTTCTTTGTGTTCTGCAGAAACTTCCAAAGAGTTATCAGTTACGTTAAGAGTTACGTCTTTTTTTGTAACACCTGGCACATTCATTTTCACTCGAAGTTGCTTTCCCTCATCTATTACATCACAGCTGGATTCTCGTAATTTTAGAAAAGATTGGATCTCCATTCTTGGAAAGGAGAGAAATGATTTTTCCATATCTTTTCTAAAATTGTCAAAAACCCGATCAAATCCAGAAAAACTTTGCATTTGGGGAAATGCTGTTTTTTTTACGGGTTTTTTGGTCATAAATCATGATAGATTTAGGCATTTATCAAGACGATGATAGATTATCACATCTGATTTTCATTTATGAAAATTAAAGATTGGTTTTAGTGAATAATGATGTGACATCTACCAATGATCTCAGAATTTGATGTCGTTTCCTCAATGACATTATCTATGTTTTTTTGGGTTTTTACAGTATAATTAAAAACCAATTGGGTATCAGTTTAAGGATTTAACCGTTGAATAAAGTCTTGGTTGTACATTAGATTGTTCATCCTTCCCAAAAAATAATTCAGGACATTATAATGGATTATGAAATATGATTGTTATGACAATTATCAATTATGATATTTGAAATTCGTTTTAATAGTCAATTGTTGTTTTATTTGATTATGGGAAAAAGAATTACAATTATGCTTGATGATGATTTAGACAAAAAGTTGAGATTAATTCAGGCTAAAGCCATCCAAAATACAGCAAGATCAGTAAGCTTTTCAACTGTGTTAAACAAAACATTACGAAATTATCTAAAAAAATAATTTTAAATCCTTCAGAGATTTACATCTATTCCACATTATAGGTAAGCGCCTTATTTCTGAAAAGATATTAGGAGACAGTTTGTTCTAGGTATCTTTCCTTACCTTTTCTACTCCTAGGGAGACATCGTAATTGTCTTTTGCAACAAGGACAGCTATTCCCTTCGTAATCTACAAAAACTTCGCAATGATTGCACCTTTTTTGCCCTGCAGCATATCTGCCTATTTTTGATGGTTTTAGAGCCTTGTAATTCTTACATTTTCCAATACAACAAGCCATTTTTTCTCACTCATCAACATTCTCCAATTTGATAATATTATACTCTGAATCATAATCTCAGATTTGATAATATCCAAATGCTTTATAGATAATATCTTCTGTTATGGGCATACTATCTCACCGTAATTACTCAACTACAGTTTGACGAAAGATGAGTAAAATTGAGATGCGTTACTTGTGGGCATGATTTCAAATTCTTTGGGAGTACCTTTTGTTCTAAGAAATGTTATGAGGATTATTTTGTTCCAAAACTAACTTAGCTTTTTTTCGA
>PVMK01163868.1_pt1 | contig 20119 bp, 16 predicted proteins | sample 1853481 | NCBI WGS metagenome assembly PVMK01 (sample SAMN08533507, study PRJNA380276) | Marine sediment metagenome, whole genome shotgun sequencing project. | reverse complement strand
ACCTTGCGCTTTGTACGAAGGCTTTGCGGGGATGGCCTGAAGAGGTCTTCAACAAGCGAAGTAGTGGCGCCCATGCCCTGTTGACCCCCGACGCCATCATCGAAGCCATTGCCTACCTCATCGCCAATCCGGTCGAGGCGCGGGCGGTGCGCTACGCCAAGGACTGGCCTGGGGCGCAGACGCTCCCAAGCCACGTCGGCACCCGCGCCATCCGGGTCAAGCGACCGAGCCACTACTTCGACCCCGAAAACCGCGAGTGGCCTGACGTCATCGAGCTCCGGCTAGAGATGCCGGTCGCACTCGAGCTCGACTACGGCGCAGACCTTGCCCGGCAACGCATCGCCGAACGGGTGCGGCGGCGACAACATCACGCCTGGAACCAGGCGAAGAGGACCGGTGCTGCGTTCGTAGGCCCAAGGCGCGTACTCCGACTGGCGCACACCAAACGAGCCAAGAGTTACGAAGTGTTCGGGAGTCTCAACCCCCAGTTTGCCGCGGCAGGGGACCGAGGCGCGGCGACCGAGGCAGTCAAACGTCTGCGTGCGTTCCGCGCGCAATACCAGCGAGCCCTCGCCACGTGGACGGCCGGAGACCGCAACGCGTGCTTCCCCGAAGGCACGTGGTGGATGCGGGTGTGTCATGGCGCACCGTGCGGACCGGAGCCTTAGGCGGACTTGCAGACCTGACGTTAATCGCCAGAGTGGCGGCGGTGCACACCTGCGGCCGTCACACGAAAGCGCGCGCCCTCCGCGGGCAAGCGACCCCAGAATCCAAGGTCTCGCAGCCATCCGAAGCGCTCTCGGCCTAATCGCCACCGCATAGAGCCCCCAGCGTGTCCGAATGCCGCACACCTGGCGCGCAGAAAGAGCGCCAACGTCGGTCGGCTCTCTTTCCTCGTACGACGTGTGGTGGGGCCCGCAATAGCGTCCACGGTACGCAGCTTCGGCAAAAACCCTTAGACAAGAGGAACCGATAGCGAATGCAATGCGTTGGCAATCTTAGGGGTGGTCGCCGCGGACTGCGAATCACTCTAATCGATGAAGGCCACCTTTAACCTGGAAAGGTTGGTGCCTCATAGCTGAGTGTTTTTGCCGGAACTGCCTAGACAGGAACCCGTGTGCAGCACGTTCGCGGAGGCAACAGGAACCCGCATATTTTGCGCGTTTTAGTGACTGGCAGCGCACGTGGTGCTGTGGTAGGGGGAGGTGGAAATACATGGGAGGGGGATCCTCGGATCCCACATCGAGGAGATGACATTATGAAACTAAGCAAACTTTTTGTGATCGCGTTGCTGGCTGGCACCTTGGGGGTGCTCGGTTGCGGTGACGACGACGGCAACGGCAACGGCGGCACGGGTGGCGACGGCGGGGCTGGCACTGGCGGCAACGGCGGCACAGGCGACCCCTGCGTGGGAGGTCAATGTGATGATACGGCTTCCGACGCGAAGGCGAACTGTCAGGCGGCGATCGCGGCTTGCAACAGCAGTGTGGACGTGGAACTCACACCAGCGGAGTGCGATGCACTCGGCGCCGGATCGTTCTGCACCGAAGGCACAGGCGGCACGGGTGGCACAGGCGGCACGGGTGGCACAGGCGGCACGGGTGGCACAGGCGGCTCCGGCGTCGAGGGCTGCAACGAAAGTCTTTGTTTGACGGATCCAGACAGGCGAGCTCTATGCGAGGAGTTTATTCCCGCTTGCCTGATTCACTGCGACGAAACGGTTGAATGCGGCGAGGATGAATGCATCGCAATTGCGCTGGTCTTCATCTGCAACGAGCAGTCGTTGTAGTCCAAGGATAGAGAAGCTAACGCTCTAATCGAGCTCGACCCATCGCGAGTGGGAAGGAGTTCTAGCTAGAAGCCGGCGCCGTCGAATCGACGGCGCCGGTTGACTTTTAACCCCACTCTCACGAGCATCGAGAGCACAAATGAGCCGTCATCGTCTTTCAATCCTTCGCGATGTGGCCTTCGTCACCTTGGCCCTTGCCGGCGGCTTCCAGTCGCTGGCGCACTGATCCCGGCCAAGCGGCCGCCTGAGCCTATTTTTCAGTCTCGGTGTCAGTGCCAGCGAAGACGAACCCCTCCGGCACCCCACGTAAGTACAGGTCCCTCTGCGGGAACGGGAATCTCGATTTCCGCTTCCTTCAGCGCCGCGTTGATCGCCACAGTCACTGCGCTCGGCACATTCAAGACGTCCGCGGGGTCCATGAAGATGCGGAGCTCGAAGTCGAGCGAGCTTTCACCAAAACCACGAAAGAGCGCGAGAGGGGCCGGATCCTTGAAGACCTTTTCATCTGCGGCCGCCACCTTCCTCAAAATGTCGAGGACCCGGTTCGGATCGGTCCCGTAGGCGACTCCGACGGGGATGGTCACTCGCTGTTGCCGGGCGGAGAGGGTCCAGTTGACGACCCGTCCGGAGATCAAGTCGGCGTTGGGGACGATGACCTCGGCGCCATCGAAGGTGCGAACCGTGCTCGCTCGAATGCCGATGTCGCTCACGTGGCCGAGGACGCCTTCGATTTCGATTTTGTCTCGCAGGCGAATCGGCCGCTCCGTCAAGAGAACGAAACCCGATACGACGTTGTTGACGAGGCCCTGAAGGCCGAAGCCAATGCCCACCCCGAGCGCACTCAGAACGATGGTGAGCCTATCGAGTGGAATCCCGAGGACCGACACGGCCGCGATGAAGCCGATCGCGATGATCGCGTAGCGGGTGAAGGTCGTCAGAGCGAACGGCACTCCCTCCTTCACGTGAAGACGGGGAAGGAGCTCCTCCCGGAGAACGAAGCTCACGAAACGCGCGAGCATCCAGCTCAGCCACAAGATGATGAAGAAGGCGCACAAGTCGCCCAAGGTCACGCCCGTCGTGGCAAACCCGAGCCCGAGGTCGGCGGAAAACAGCACGACCGATCACGCTGCCCATGGGCCTCCAAGCAGACGTCATGTCCGCGCAGCGACCAGATGAAAAGACGGCGGCAGCCAGACGTACGACGCGGCTCAGCATCTTCGCGGTGACGTCTCGATTCGCGCGGATCATGCGGAACCCATCCAGTCGGCCCGCGTACACTGCAGAGGAGACGATCGCTTCGACGATACGCGCGAGCGCCATCCAGACCGTCGCCGCGAGCGTACCCGATGACGGCGACCATCGCAGCTTCCGCGGCGAAATACGTGTAGCCGAACACGGTCGCCCCCACGCCCAATATCGAGATCAGCAGGGCGATCCTGGTCCATAGGCCCGTCAAGAAGAACCACAGGCCTTGCCGCATGCGCTTCGGAACGTCGACGTTTCGCAAGAAGCGAATCAGCCAAACCCGCGCCTGCAGATACCAGCACCAGCTCGAGGAGCAGCAACGCTCGCTCTACACCGGGGTGACCGGAGACCATCGTGACCACGACATGGATCGTCCCGAGCAAGCCGAGCCCGACGAGCGCGTTCCGGAACGCTGCGGGCACCATCTCCTTGTAGACGACGAACCAGAGCGGGAGCGCGACGACCCAAGTGAGGAGAATCATTTCCACCCGCGGGTCCGGATAGAGGAACCGGACCGAGGCGAGTACCAACAGCAGCGCCGCCGCCCAAGGGTGCCGGAGGGCGTCGAGCGCTCGGCCCTCCCAGGGAATCCCTCCGTCCTGCTGGTGCTTGTCGACTCGGTCGGCCAACAAGGCTCGCACTCGAACGAACGCCCATCCGAGGGCAAGGACGAGGAAGAGCTGGAGAAGCAACGATACCCCGCTCCGCGCGCAGCTGGCTCGTCACAGCTGGCCAGGAGAAGCGAATCTCATAACCCTCGCGCTCCGCTTCCTCTGCTGGGCGGGGCTCGGTTGACCACAGCGGTGGATCCTGCCGCTCGAAAATGCTCTCGGCCTGCTCACGCTGCGCAAGCATCACGCCCTGTTCGGCCATGTGGACGCTGTCGCGAACGTCCAGTGCCCGAGACTGGAGCGCGAGCACCTCGCCTAGCTTCTTGTCCAGCTCCTTCCGGCCCTCGCGGAGGCCTTGCAGAATCGAGGCGGTGCGATCTCGGACGGACTTCGGGATGGAAGGTTTCCTGATAGCTCGTACCGCTCTCGTCCAAACCTCGATGTCCTCGTCATTCTGGGTCTCCAGCTCTTCGAGGTCAGCGGCATACACACTGAGCTTGTCGATCTGCCTCTTGGTCCGCGCGTCCAAGAGCTCGACCTGAACGCGCAAGGCATTGAGCTCCGTCATCATCATTCGGCGAGTTTCGAGCGCGTTGAATTGCTGCTGAAGCTCGGCGCCTTCGGCTTCGATCTCATCGAGCGCGGCGTTCACCTCCTCCGCGACATCGATGACGGACATCTCGTTTTGGATCTGCGATAGGCGATCCTCGACGGCATTGGCTTGAATCGCGAAGTCCGCGCCCGTGATCTCCCTGGGCTCCTCAGGCGCGGCGACTTCGGGTTTGGGCTCGGGGTCCTCGGGCGCGCGCCGATGGGACGCTGATGAGGCCCAAGCCAAGTGCAAATGCAAAGGCAGCTACCGAGAGCCCGCCGCGATGTAAATTGCGCTGCATCTTCGCCCGAGCGGAGTACACCCAGCGCCAACCCGCGTGCCAGCCAAGCGCCCTAGAGAGAACTAGACAGAACCCAGCCCAGCGTCACAGCGGCCGAGACACCCAGCCGTGCTTCCACATCCACAAGACGAGTCGCTCGCGGACGACCGACCAGCTCGGACGAATCTTCTTTTCACCGTAATAGGGGCATCTTTGGTCCTCAGGACACGCAAGAGTCGTACCACGCTCTTGTCCTGTAGTTTGGCTCCAGACTCGGAGGTTTGTGCCAAGAGTTCACACCCACTGTGGCGCTACGGGCACACTTCCAATTCGACTAGACCGGGCGACGGGACCAAAACGCCGAGTGCGCGAGCCCGAGGAGGATCACCACCAGAGTATAGGCGAGCACCGCGACGAGGGTGGGGCTATCCGCGAAGCTTCCGGTAGCGATGAGGATCGCGATCCCCATGTTCCGCATGGCGGTGCCAAGCCCGATCGAGCGCCGATTGGGTGCGCCGGGGCCGCCCAGGACGTAGCCGATCACGAGTGCGACCTCCGTGCTCAGGATCATCGCCGCGAACGCCCTCCACCCGAGCGCCGCCAACGCACCCAGCTGATCGATCAAGATCAAGACGACTGCCACCAGGAGAATCCCTAGCGAGCCAAGGCTCACCGGGCGCTGAAGTCGCGCCGCGAGCGCGGGGGAAAGGGAACGAATGCTGAGCCCGATCACCAACGGGAGAAATACGGTGACCAACAGGGACAAGATCAAGGCGACGACATTGAACTCGACCGCCCCAGCATCCGGCAATGCGAGGAACAGCGCGCGGCACAACACCGGGGTGACGACCACGGCCAAGATGCTGTAGATGACGGTGTGCCCTGCGGCGACGTGGAGGTCGCCCTTGGCAATGCCCACAAATGCGGGGGCCATCGGTGCGAACGGGGCCGCTGCCATGAGCATCATTCCGATGGCGATCGGCGTGGACAGACCGAACATCAACGTGAGACCGAGGATCGCCAGCGGCGAAAGGACGAGGTTCGCGATCATCGAGCGCCCGAGGAGCGGGAGGTTGCGCGTCGCCACTGCGATCTCGCTGGCGCTGGTTCTCAACCCCACCGACATCAGCAGGCCGAACACGGTGATGATCGTCAGCGGACGGATCAGCGATTCGATCGTCATCAGGGCCCTCCGAAATGGCTCCCGCTAGGGCAAGTCTTCCGGCGGGAGCTCGCTCAACGCGCCTTTCGGGACAGGCGGCGGGGGTGTGTTCACCTCGGTGGAGAAAGGGCCGGGCAGGCGCTCAGCGCGGATGATCATCTTTGGGGAGTCGGCGCCGAAGAACACGCCATGGGTGGCCTCTCGGCCGCTGACCTCGTCGACGCGGAAACCATTGCGCTCGAACATCGCGCGGATTTCGTGGAGGGCGTAGAGGCGGATCGAATAGAGCCGGTCGCGCTCTTGCCCGTCGTGGCTGGCGACACGACGTTTTACCCGCAACCGCGAGGTCACGTAGTCGAAATCGGTTTCCTCCATGCACACGGCGCCGTCGACCTCGAACCACACTTGGTTCGGTTGCGAGCCTATCATGAAATCGCGGTTGACGACTTCGAGGAGGAGGGTGCCTTCGGGTTTGAGCGCCTGGTGAAACTGGCGAAGCGCGAGCTCGTTTTCCTCTTCGGTGAAGTAGCCAAAGGTGGTGCCCCAACAAAGGAGCGCGTCGAAAGGTTCTTCGAAGGTAGTGTCTCGCATGTCCCCGCGAACGAAGTCGATTTGCAATCCCCGGTCTTCGGCTTCGTCGTAGGCGCGCGAGACCATGGTCGGCGAGATGTCGAGGCCCACCAGCTGATACCCGCGGGACGCGAGCTCGACGGCCTGCACACCGAGACCACATCCTACGTCGAGCACGCGGGAGCCCGCGGGGACGCGCAGGGCTCGCTCGATGAAGTCGCATTCGAGAGCCACTTCCTTGGGCGTCGGCGTCCGCACGGTGCGGAGATAGGCCCGGCCGAAGAAGCGCTCGTACCAAGGGCCATCTTCGTCGCATTCCACCTCGGGCGGCCCGGCCTCGGTTGATTCGACCGGGGGCGGGGGCGGCTTCGGGATCGGGATCGGGATCAAGATGTCCCCTGCGGCCGCGGGCGGCGGTGCGATGTCGCTTCGCGAAAGCACGTCGGCATCGTCGAGAAAGAGCTCTTCAGGCGGCTCGCTGTATCGTCCCTCGGCAGGCGGTGTGCTGCTTGGCGCAGGCGCCGAGGTCACATCGGTCGGCGCATCGCTGACTCTCAGCTGCGGTGGGTCGCTGAAGCTCACGTCGATCGAGGGATCCGACGTGTCAGCGGCATTGTCAGGAGGCTCGGAGCCGAGCGGGTCGGGTGCGGTTGGAAAGGAAGGCTCGGTTGGGTCGCGATCGGGCTCGACAGCGGCAGTCACCCCGGAAGGCGGATCCCAATCGTCGCCTTCGTCGGGACCGATCGTGCCGTTGCCATCGTCGGGTTCAGGAGTCGCTGCCGAGTCGTCCAGCAACTTTGCGCGCGGGATGTCGGCGATCGGCACACGAAGCGCCCGCCTTCCGCGCGAGGCAGTCGAGTGCCGGGGCGTCGCCAACTCGTCGGACTTGTCCGCCGCGTCACCGCTCATCGATACCCCCGACGGCCATGGCCTCACCCATCCGAATCGACGCACCAGCTTCTGCCGCCACCTCGAGCGCACATGCCGGCGGCGTCATCACGATCGCAGTCGAGCCCATGTGGAAGACGCCGAGCTCTTCGCCTCGGTCTCGCGAAATGGGCGAACCCGCGTAACTGCGCACGCCCGGAGCATCCCCCCGGTTCGTCTGCAAATCGTCAAAGCTCAACCCGATGCGTCCCACACCGATCGCCCCCACCATGATCGTGGCCACAACACCGTGAACCACGCTTTCCTGCACAATAGCAAGCCGTTCGTTCCGTGCGAAAAGCTGAGGAATATGATCGGTCCCAATCCGGTTCACGGGGAACAAAGTCCCCGGCACGTACCGGACATACTGGACTTCTCCGCATGTCGGCGCGTGTACGCGGTGGTAATCGCGAGGCGAGAGGTAGACGATGAAGTAGTGCCCCCCTTCATAGAGGGCGGCCGCCGAGGGATCACCGAGCAGATCGGCGGCCGAATAAGCCTGGCCTTTCACGAGCAACTCGCCCCCGGCGGTGATCTTGCCTAAATCCTCGATCCGCCCATCAGCTGGGGAAACCAGGGCCCTCGGGTTGGGGTCGACCACCCGGGCGCCGTCCAGAAGCTTGCGCGTGAAGAACTCGTCGAAGGTTCGAAACCCCGCAGACGGCATGTCGACCTCGGTCAGATCGACGTCGTAAGCCTTCACGTACGCCGAAATCGCCGCGTCGACCAGCGATTGAGGTGCCCTCGAGGCCGCAAGCCTGCCGAGCGCCCTACTCAAACGCTTGCGCGGCAGAGCACGGACCGTCTGCGCGGCCAATCGTGAAGCACTCATCCCCATGAACCGGTGCTGTCGGGAAAGGGTATCTGACCCGGCCGCGCCCCGTCAAACTGTGGGGATCAGGCCTAAACCGCAGCCTCGCCGCGCTCGCCCGTTCGAATCCGGACGGACTCCTCGATGGGGGTCACGAAGATCTTGCCATCCCCGATACGGCCGGTCTTGGCCGCATTCTCGACTGCTTCGATCACCGAAGCCACCAAGGAATCAGAAACCACGATCTCCACTTTCACCTTGGGAACGAAATCGACCACGTATGCGGACCCCCGATAAACCTCTCGCTTGCCGCCGGTACGGCCAAACCCTTTGACCTCCGTCACGGTCATGCCTTTGATGCCTACCTCGTTGAGGGCATCCTTCACCTCATCGAGCTTGAAAGGCTTGATAATGGCTTCGACCTTCTTCATGGGACCTCCGAACTTCGAGCAGCCCAACCAGAACCGCCTGTGGGAGACGGTGTACCCCTCAATTGTTTCTGAATTGTTTCGCGGCCGTAAATACGACAGTGGAATCCTTGGTGCCGTGGGTCAGGGCAGCTCGAGCGGGGGCTGCATCAAGATCGGTACATAGCGCCAGGCAAAGCATGCAAAGCCAAGCCACCAGCTGGCGGCGGATAGCAACAGGATCGTGCCCGCATCGGGGACCGCAACGACCATCACACGCAGCACCGCCGCCAAGGTGATCATCGCGTAGCCCAGGTTGAGCACCGGATTGCTCTGCAGTGGCCTTCCGGTATGGCCCAACGCCGCACGGCTCGCGATGGCGACGACCATGGTGGCGATCGCGCCGGTGGTGAGCGCATGAACGCCCGCGCTTCCCGGCCACCAACCGATCGCAGCGCCGGACAATAGGAGGACGCCGACTGGTATCCAAAGGAATGCAACGTGGAGGATCCACACCATTGGGTCTCCCCTGGCTCGGAAGCCCTGCCAACGCGCGACACGCGCCAACAACAGCAGCCCCGAGAGCAGGCCCGTCAATGCGGTGACCGACGGAGGTATAGGCAGCAGGGTGCAAGCGGCGAAGAGGACGAGGAGGACGGTTGCGGCGAGGTCGACGCGATCGAACGCAGGCGGTGCGCCGGGCTTGAGGTCGGGTCGTTGCCGGCCGTGAAGGCGAAGCCAATTTCGTGTGAACGCGGGAACTACACGCCCCCCGATGACCGAAATGAGCAGGACGAAGACCCAGAGCGCGGCGAGCAGCGCAGGATCGACCCAATGCGCCCTCCCCGCGATACCGACGTAGAACGCGGCGTTCGCGGCCGTCAGCAATACCAACAGGAAGAGCACTTTGTAGTTCCTATGGTTGCGCACCGAGATTACCTCGCGGCTCATCAAGGCGAGGAGCAGCAAGTCGTAGCCGAGGTCGGCCGTGGCTGCAGCAGGCACCACCCACCCCGCTGCCGCTGCCGCCGGCACGAAGAGGAGTAGCCGCGCGTTGAGCCACAGCAGCGCCAGCCCCACGAGCGGACCGCCTGCGACCGGTGGCCGTCCGGTCCACGTCGCGACGGCAGTCAGCAGGAACCCACCAACCGCAGCGCCCGCAAACCCGAAGAGCATCTCATGTGCGTGCCACCAGATCGGATTACCACCCACGATGGTGGGCAATGGCAACCAGCCAATCCCACGCAAACACCCACACGGGAACCGCGATCAGCGCGTAGAGCGTCGCCAGCAGGAAGAGAGGACGAAACGCATAGCTGAACAACACCCTCGAACGACTCACGGCCATCGGCGGCTGCTATACACCTGAAACGCCACGTGCGCTTCCTGCGGGAGGCCGTTTTCAAAATGCTCGGTTTGAGGCTAGAAGAGCCGAAAGGTGGACCGATGACACTGACGCTATCCAACTTGGCATCCCGCAACCGAATCACTGGCATCGATCAATACAAGAGCTTCTACGAAGAGAGCATCACCCACCCCGAGGCATTCTGGCGCCGAGAAAGTGAAACGCTCCACTGGTTCTACGAGCCACACGACGTATTCGAGGAATACGGTCCGGGAGAGTTCGTGTGGTTTGCTGGCGGACGGCTCAACGTAGCGGTCAACTGCGTCGACCGACACGCCGCAAAAGATCCCTCCAAAACGGCGATCGTGTTCGTCAAAGACGAGCCCGGGCAATACGAATACATCTCCTTCGGAGAGCTGAAGGGCCATGTTGGCCGCGTGGCGAATCTCTTGAAGTCTCTCGGAGTCGAGAAGGGAGACCGGGTCTGCATCTACCTCCCGATGGTTCCCGAGCTCGCGTACACGATGCTCGCCTGCGCTCGAATCGGCGCGGTGCACTCGATCGTGTTCGGTGGTTTCAGTGCGGAGGCCCTGCGCGACCGGATCATCGACGCGGAAGCCAAGGTGTTGATCACAGCCAACGAGGGAGTGCGCGGAGGGAAACGGATCCCGCTCAAGGCGATCGCCGACGATGCAGTCGAGGGCCTTCGCGTGGTCGAAAAAGTGCTCGTCGTGCGCCGCACGGACGCGGAGGTCCCGATGCATTCAGGCCGCGACATTTGGTTGCACGAGGCGATGGCCGAACAACGTGTCACGTGTGCGGCCGAATGGATGGCCTCCGAAGATCCGTTGTTCATCCTGTACACGTCGGGGTCGACCGGCAAACCCAAGGGATTGGTTCACACGACCGCAGGATACCTCACCTACGTATCGTCCTCGTTCCGATACGTCTTCGACATCGGCCCGGACGACATTCATTTCTGCGCGGCCGACATCGGGTGGATCACGGGCCACAGTTACATCATCTACGGGCCACTCGCGAACGGGGTAACGACCGTGATGTTCGAATCGGTGCCGACCTACCCCGACGCGAGTCGGTATTGGAAAGTCATCGACGACATCGGGGCGACGACACTCTACACGTCTCCAACGGCTCTGCGGGCCCTCATGCGCGAGGGTGACGATCCGGTGCGAGGTTCGAGCCGCGCATCGTTGCGGATTCTCGGGACCGTCGGCGAGCCGATCAATCCCGAAGTCTGGCGGTGGTACAGCGACGTGGTCGGAAACGGGAAGCTGCCAATCGTCGACACCTGGTGGCAAACCGAAACCGGCGGCGTGCTGATCAGCCCCCTTCCTGGCGCAACGCCGACGAAACCGGGCTCGGCGACCCTTCCTCTGTTCGGCATCGAGCCGGTGCTGGTCGATCACGAAGGCCAGGTCCTCGAAGGCAACGACGTCAGTGGGCTCCTCTGCATCGCTCGACCGTGGCCCGGGCAGGCACGCACGATCCACGGCAATCACAAGCGCTTCCTCGAGACGTACTTCTCCCGGTATCCCGGCTATTACTTCACCGGCGACGGCTGCCGCCGAGACGAAGACGGCTACTATTGGATCACGGGTCGCGTTGACGATGTGATCAACGTTTCGGGCCACCGCCTCGGCACGGCCGAAATCGAGAGCGCGCTCGTGGCGCACCAAGCCGTGGCCGAAGCCGCCGTCGTACCCTGCCCACACGAGATCAAAGGCCAGGGCATCTTCGCGTTCGTGGTGCCGATTGCCGGCGCCGACTGGGACGCGCAAGAGCTCCAAGGCGCCCTCAAAGAACAAGTACGCAAAGTGATTGGACCGATCGCGACGCCCGATGAGATCCGCGTGGTGAACGGCCTTCCGAAAACCCGATCCGGAAAGATCATGCGCAGGATTCTCCGAAAGATCGCGGCCGGCGAAGGAGATCAACTCGGGGACATCTCTACCCTCGCGGACTCTAGCGTGGTCGAGGCGCTACTGAAGCAGGAATGAAGATGCCCATGCCTTCGATCTTCAACACGGTACGCGACCTCGACCGGCTTCGACAGATCGCCACGGTCCTGGCGCTGCACGGCTTTGGCGAGGTCGTCACCCGCACGGGGCTCGCGAGCTTGATTCCCGGCCGGAAAACCGAGGACACCGGACGAATGCCAACCGCCATTCGCCTCCGAAAGGTGCTCGAGGACCTAGGACCGTCGTTCGTGAAGCTCGGTCAAATCATGTCCACACGCCCGGACTTGATCCCCGAAGACATCATCACCGAGCTCAAAAAACTCCAAGACAGCGTTGCACCGGTGCCCTTCCCCAAGATTCGCGACCAAGTAGAGGCCGAGCTCGGCTGCCCGATATCAGAGGTGTTCGAGACTTTCGACGAGGCCCCGTTGGCATCGGCGTCGATCGCCCAGGTCCACCGTGCTCGCCTGCGAAACGGTGAGGCCATCGCCGATGTGGCAGTCAAGGTACAACGCCCAGAAGTTCGGGCCGTGATGGCCCGCGATGTGGACCTTCTCTATTGGCTCGCCAAAGCGCTCGAGCGCTCGATGCCCGAAGCCCAACTCTATCGACCGGTGAGCCTCGCCGCGGAATTCGACCGTTCGGTGTCGGCCGAGCTCGACTTCACCCTCGAAGCCGACAACCACGAACGCTTCTCGGCGAACTTCCGAGGGAACCCGCATGCAAAGTTTCCGACGGTCTACCGGCACGCGAGCGCGAAACGGGTGCTGACCCTCGAGTACTTGGAGGGTCACAAAGTGTACGCGGCGATCCGCGCTGGCGTGAGTGGCGAGATGATCGCCAAGCGCTCGCTCGAGATCATCATCCAGCAAATCTTCGAAGATGGCTTCTTTCACGCGGACCCACACCCGGGCAACATCATCATCATGGGGACCGCCGAAGAGCCGGTGATCGGCATGATCGACGTCGGAATGGTCGGCAGGCTCACCCCGAAGATGCGGGATCGCACGGTGGACCTGATGTTGGCGGCGGTCAGAGAAGACTACGGTGGGATCGCGGACGGGCTCTACGCCATTGGTCGACCGACGCACAAGATCGATCGGGACGCGTTCGACGCGGAAGTGACGATGCTGGCGCAGCGGTACCTCGGAAAGCGGCTGCAAGACATCGAGTTTGGGGGGTTGATTCGGGACCTGGTGATGAGCGCCCGCAAATACGGTCTCGAGATCCCCTCCGAGTTCCTGATGCTCGGCAAGAGCTTGATGACGGTCGAAGGCGTGGGCAAGGAAATCTACCCGGAGCTGAACCTCCTCGAGGAGGTGCGGCCGTACTTCACAGACCTCTTCACGCAGCGCTATTCACCGGAGCGGATGACTCAAGACGCGCTTCGGGGTCTTCGCCGTTTGGGCGGTGCGGCGTCTGAAATGCCGATCCAGATCGAGGAAATCCTCGAGGACCTTCGCAGCGGAGCCTTCAGCGTCAAGACGCAACAAACCCAGCTCGCATCCGCGGCCGACCGTTTGGGCAGGCGCGCGTTCAGCGGAATCATCGTGGGCTCGTTGCTGATCTCCGGCGCAATCCTTCTATCGGAGGAAAGCTATTGGTTGGGCGGACTGGCAGTGGCTGCCAGCGCGTTCTACGGGGCTGCACACACAGCCCGCCTCTGGCTCCTCGGCAAGCCGGTCTAAGAGCCCCGGATGGCGCGGCCGAGGATGAGGCCAAGCGCACCAGCGGCGAGACACACCACCACCGTCCCGCCCATGTAGAGGGCCGCCCGGCCCCACGCGCCGTTTTGCATGAGCCCGATGCTCTCGAGGTTGAACGTCGAGTACGTCGTGAACCCGCCCAGGACCCCGGTTCCGAGCAAGAGCCGCAGGTCGTTGCCAAACCAGGTTCGATCCTCGGCCAACACGAACACGAGCCCGAGCCCCAGCGAGCCGAGGACATTCGCCGCGAAAGGTTGCTGTGGGGAAGCCCTCCGCCACGGAGAACGCCCCCAAGACGTGCGAGAGCGCGTACCGAAGGCACGAGCCTGCTGCACCTCCGATCGCGACCCAAACGAAGCCCACGAACTGTCTTGTAAACGATCTTCGACACCGAACGCAAAAGGCAGCGGGTGATTTCGCATGCTAGGTTCGGCCCGTGATCAGCGACGAGTTTGCATTCTTCGGGTTTGACGATCTTTCCTGGGATAGGCTCGTATCGTTGCTTCTCGGTGAGAAGGACGCCGCGCCGACAAAGCCTCGGGGGGTCCTGGTCGTCGTGGTCGACGCAGGGGGCGCGCCCATAGCTTCCTTTCACACCGTCGACGGAAGCATTGATCCCGCCTCATTGCCGCCACTCGACGATCTAGCCGCATTTTGCCGCGCCACCGCCGCGGGCGCCTGCATCGTCATGCGAGAACGGGCCATGCCGGGTCTCGCGGAGCACTTGGCCGAGCCCCTCGACACCGAACAGGACTTCGTGGCTCGCGTGATGCGCTTCGCGCGGGTTCTACGCGAGCTAGGCAACGGAAACTTGCTTCGAGTTTGGCCGAACCCGCTTCCCGACCTCTTTTTTCCGCCCGCATCGACGGCCAAACCAGCGGGAGACGTGCTACTTCCCGACGATCGCTCCGTCATCCTCGGGGTGTTCGACGGCGCTGAGCTTTGGACCGGTGCGGTGCTCCGGCGGCGCAGCGGCCGCTTCGACATGCTAGCTGGACCCGAAGCTATCTTGCGGTGGGCTGGGCCCCTCGGAGGTGCTTGGCGGCGCGATCACCGAGTGCTGCTCCAGGCCGTCGAGCGAGAGCTTGGGCCGGTGCACGCCGGTCTCTTCATGGAGCTCCCAACGGCACGAGCGATTTTCTCCGACCGGCAACCGGGTGCATGGGCACTGTCGTACGCGAGCCGCGATCTCATCATCTCCCCCCTTCCCGGATTCGCGGCGGCGGTCCTCGGCATCAACGGGCTCGTCGGCGTGGCACAGTATGCCTTCCAAGCCATGGAAGAGATGGACCCCGACGAGGTGGCGCGTATCACGGAAGGGTTTTGGAGAGGCCTCACGGACGGACAGGGGCTCGCGGGTTTGCTCGGATTCTCCCCAACGGAGGTCATCGCAGAGGTATGGCGGGAGAAAATCGCGGCCCACGATGAAGACCCTCCAGAAGACGACGACGGCTCCACCGATTGATCCAGCCCCGGAAAGCCCAAGGATCGTCTCTTCTTTGACAAACTTAGCGACGATCTGTACCTTTATCCCACCTGAGCAATCTTACAGGGGACGTCTGTCCAGGACGAAGGGCACAACCAGTCACTTATTCGTGACAATCACCAATGAGAATTCGCGGGGGAAGGCATGCAGAAGCTGACGCAACGTCAAAAGGCAGTTCTTGAGTACATTTCGGACTCGATTCACGCCCAGGGGTACCCACCTACACTTCGTGAGATCGGCAACCATCTCGGTATCCGGAGCACGAACGGGGTGAACGACCACCTCCGCGCCCTCGAGCGCAAGGGATACCTGACCCGGGAGGACATGAAGTCTCGAACTCTTCGCCTGATGCGGACTCCTGACGGGAAGCCAAGCAGTCGCCCGCCAGCCGGGAACGACAACCTCGTCGAAATCCCCATCGTGGGTCGCGTTGCCGCGGGCGCCCTCACCGAGGCCATCGAACAGCCCGATGACACCGTACAAATTGACCGCATGCTCATCGGCGGTCAGCGGGATGTCTTCGGCCTCCGAGTCAGCGGAGACTCGATGATCGACGCAGGGATCTTCGACGGCGATTTCGTCTTCGTGCGCAAGCAACTCACGGCGAACCGCGGGGAAATCATCATCGCTCTCGTCGGCGACGAAGCCACCTGCAAGTACTATTTCCCCGAGCGTGAGCACGTCCGCCTGCAACCGGCCAACAAAGAGCTCGCGGCAATCCTGATCCCAAAGAACGACTGGCGTAGCACCCAAATCCTCGGCGTAGTGGTCGGAGTCTACCGCAGGTTGCATTAAGTCCGGTCCAACCTCCGCCCCCACCCACCCGCCCCTTCGCCCTAGAAAGCCTCCGGCTTCTGAGAGCCTTGGTGTCGGCAGTGACGACATCGCGAGGACGTGCCCTTCGCCCTAGGAGCCCTTCCGGGCTCCGGGCCTGGTGTCGGTAGATAGCGGCCACCCAGACAGCAGATCGTGGTCCGTGGTCGTGGCCCGTGATCGTGGTCGTGGTCGTGATCGGACTCGACGACCACGACCTAGTCCGTTTTTCGGCGTCCTCAATTCCGCTATCGTCCCCCAATGACCCCGCCCCCCCGCGTCTTGATGGGTCCCGGACCTTCCGATGTTCCGCCCTCCGTGCTCGAGGCGCTTTCGAGACCCACTGTCGGGCACCTGGACCCGTACTTCTTGAGCGTGCTCGATGAAACGCAGTCGATGCTGCGGGAGGTGTTTGGGACGAAGAACGCGTTGACGCTGCCGATTTCCGGGACGGGGTCGGCGGGAATGGAGACGTGCTTCGTCAATCTGGTCGAGGCGGGGGACCGGGACGCTCGTCTGTCGGAACGGTGTGTTCGGCGGACGTATGGCGGAAGTCGCGCGTCGATGTGGCGCCGAGGTAACGGTTGTCGATGCACCTTGGGGGCGCGCGCTCGATCCGGACGACGTCGCACGCGCGACCAAGCGCGGGGCGTTCAAGGTACTTGCTTTGGTTCACGCGGAAACGTCGACAGGTGTTCTTCAGGACCTGTCGCCATTTCGTTCCCTCGCGGATTCGTGTGGAGCCCTGCTGGTCGTCGATGCGGTGACCTCCCTCGGTGGTGTCGCGGTCGATGTCGATCGCATGGGGATCGATGCGGTGTACTCCGGCACCCAGAAGTGCTTGTCGTGCCCGCCGGGGCTCTCCCCGGTGTCTTTTTCGGAGCGTGCTCAACGGGTGCTCGAGAATCGGAAGGTCTCCGTCCAGAGCTGGTACTTCGACCTCACGCTCATCGCCCGCTACTTCGGTTCGGAGCGCGTCTACCATCACACCGCCCCCGTGAACATGATCTACGCGCTTCATGAGTCTCTTCGTCTCGTGCTCGAAGAAGGATTGGACGCGCGCTACCGACGGCATCGGAACCATGCCCAAGCCCTGTGGGCAGGCCTCGAACGACTCGGCATCGCGCTCCCGGTCGAGTCGTCGATGAGGCTCCCCCCGCTCACCCTGGCGAGGATTCCTGAGGGCGCAGACGACCGCGCGGTGAGAGCTCGACTGCTCGACGAGCACGGCATCGAGATCGGCGGAGGCCTCGGTGAATTCGCTGGAAAGGCGTGGCGAATCGGACTGATGGGAGCGTCCTCGACGCCACGTCACGTCGAGCTCTGCCTCGGCGCACTCGAAGAGGCGCTCGGTTGAGGCCCTACGCCCCCCAGCGGCGCGTGTTGGCTTGATCCCTTCATGACAAAGCAGCAATGGTGTCGAGGGCCTGAACGATTTAGCGCAGCACCTGCGGAGCCCTATGTCTGAGGATCAGGGGAACACTACTGTACTCGTTACCGGTGCATCCGGGTTTATCGCGCTGCACTGTGTCTTGCAGCTGTTGCAACGGGGCTATCGAGTCCGCGGCACGGTCCGCAACAAGTCACGCGAGAAGGAGGTGCGGCAGGCGATGGAAGGGAATGTCGAGGCAGGCGATCGGCTAGAGATTGTCGAGGCGGACTTGACGAAAGACGAAGGCTGGGCCGACGCGGTGCGTGGCTGCACGTACGTCTTGCATGTGGCATCGCCCTTTCCGAATTACGTGCCGGACCACGAGGATGAGGTCATCAAGCCGGCGAAGGAAGGCACACTGCGGGTGCTAGAGGCCGCGGCAGCTGCTGGAGTGCGGCGTGTCGTGCTCACGTCGTCGTTGGCGGCCATTTCTGGAGGGCATCCCGCCGACAATGCGCGCATCTATGACGAGACGGACTGGTCGATCATCGAGCAATGCGCTCCCTATCCGAAGAGCAAGACCATCGCTGAACGTGCGGCGTGGGATTTCGTGCGTGACCTTCCCGCCGATATCCCCATGGAGCTGTCTGTGATCAATCCCGGCGCCGTCCTCGGCCCGATCCTCAACAAGCACTACAGTGCGTCGGGCGAGATCGTGCGCAAACTCATGGCACGAGAGTTGCCGGGCACGGCGAGCATCGGCTTTGCGTGGGTGGACGTACGCGACGTGGCGAGCGCACACATCGCGGCCATGACCACGCCCGACGCTGCGGGCAAGCGCTTCTGCTGCGCGATCGAACACTCTTGGATCGGTGCGGTGGCGGAGATTCTGGACGAGCACTTCGGTCCCAAGGGCTGGAAGATTCCGACGCGCAAGATGCCAAACTTCATGGTGCGTATCGTCGCCATGTTCGATCCGTCCGTGAAGACTGTCGTGGCGGATCTGGGACGTATGCGCAAAGTCTCGAACCAACAGATCCGCGACGTCCTCAACTGGCAGCCCCATTCGCTCGAGGAGATGGTCGTCTCGATGGGCGAGACCATGGTCGCACAGGGCATCGTTTCACACTAAGACGACGCGAGCATCGCCGCCGACCCAGAAGATCCCGAAGCGCGGGCGCGAAGCCACACGAACCTTCCCACGTAACATGGGAAGGTTCTGGGGAAGGTTCTGGGAGCGCCCGCCTCACGCATGTAGAGCCGTCGGCAACGCACGTAAGGGTCCGAGTTCTGTCCGCTTGCGACGGACAACGTTCTGAGGAACGACAGCCGAGAAACGGCTTTTGCTTTGACCATGAGCCTCAACTCTACCCAGTTTAGCGAATTCGTACCGAATTCGAGTTGGCCAGCGGCGGAGTCTGCGGTACGGGTCGCGGATGAAGGCGGTATGGATCCCCAAACACGGCGACTCGGACGTTCTCGAGGTAAGGGAAAGCGCCGATCCGGACCCGGGTGAGAACGAAGTTCGGGTTCGCGTGCGAGCGGCGGGGCTCAATTTCGCCGAGGTGATGGCTCGACAAGGGCTCTATCCGGACGCGCCGAAACCGCCCATGGTCGTCGGATATGAGGTGTCCGGGGTCGTCGACGCTATCGGCGCAGGCGTGACCGGCATCGAGGAGGGGCAGCGTGTCCTGGCGATGACGCGCTTCGGCGGACACGCCGACACTGTTTGCGTGGACGCCGCGCAAGCAGAGCTCATCCCCGATCGGATGACGTTTGAAGAGGCCGCAGCGCTGCCGGTCAACTACCTGACCGCGTACCACATGCTCTTCGAGGTTTTTCGGATTCGGCCGGAAGACCACGTCCTGATCCACATGGCCGCGGGCGGCGTGGGCACCGCGGTGTGCCAACTCTGCAGGACCGTCGAAGGCGTGGTCACGTACGGGACGGCGTCCTCCCGCAAGCACGAGTACACGCGTCAGCACGGATGCGACTATCCGATCGACTACCACGCAGTGGACTACGCCGAGACCGTGCTCTCGCTGACCGAGGGTCGCGGCGTCGATCTCGTCCTGGACCCGCTCGGGGGGAATGACTGGAAGAAGGGCTATGCCCTACTGCGACCGGGTGGGCAGCTGATCGTGTTTGGGTGGGCGAACATGAGCAGCGGGGGAAAACGGCGGATGGGTCGGGTCGTTCGTGAGCTCACGCGTACTCCGATCTGGTCGGCTCCCAAGCTGATGGGCGACAACCGAGGCGTCTCTGGCGTCAACATGGGGCACCTTTGGAAGGAAACAGAGCTGCTGAACCGAGAAATGGGCGCCTTGGTGAGGCTCTACAAGGCGGGCAAAATCAAGCCCCACGTGGACCGATGTTTCCCGTTCGACCAGGCCGCCGAAGCACATCGGTACATCGAAGAGGGCAAGAACGTCGGCAAGGTCCTGCTGACGCCGTAGGGGGTAACGTGGCGCGCGTCTGCTGGAAGAGCAACCACAGCCTGTGTTAGCTTGCTGCCTTCATGGTGACTGCTTTCCCTGAACGTTTCGGTGAATACGAGCTCGTCCGACGGCTCGGGGTTGGCGGGATGGCCGAGGCGTTTCTCGCAATTCGTCGCGGGCCTGCCGGCTTTGAACAGCGCGTGTGTTTGAAGCGGATCCTCGCGACCTTTCAGGACGACCCGGAATTCATCCGGATGTTCTTGCGGGAGGCGCGACTGTCCGCCCTTCTACATCACAACCACATCGCGCGCGTGCTCGACTTCGGCGTTGTGGATGGCTCTCACTATCTCACCTTGGAGCTCATCGAGGGAACGGACCTCCGACGCGTGTTGGCTCACCTGCGCGAGCACGGAGAGACGCTCGGTCCCGGGCTCACCATCTACATCGCCACTGCACTCGCCTTCGCCCTCGACTTCGCACACACCGCCGACGAGCACGGAAACCCGGCCGGCATCGTCCACCGTGACGTGTCTCCATCGAATATCCTGCTCAGCAAGGCTGGTGAGATCAAGCTCGCGGACTTCGG
>PVMK01147281.1_pt1 | contig 20121 bp, 23 predicted proteins | sample 1853481 | NCBI WGS metagenome assembly PVMK01 (sample SAMN08533507, study PRJNA380276) | Marine sediment metagenome, whole genome shotgun sequencing project. | reverse complement strand
GACTTTTCGCACCCTCATAACTACTTGTTTTGGTATGGATATCTGGTGCCATGGGTCCACAATACCATCGGATCCAACCGACAGTGAGGCATTCGTGATACCCTCGGACCGGCCTGCCCCCTGATCGAGCAGATGAAGTCGCCTCGGCCCTCCGAAGAAACAACGCATACGTCTGAACTCGACGAGCTGGCACGTTTCGCGGACGCGCTGTGTTCCGAACGCGGACTCTCCTTCACTCCGTTGCGTCGTGATGTCTATGAGTTGGTCTGTCGGCACCACACTCCGGTCGGCGCCTACGATCTGCTCGACGAGCTGAAGATTCATCGCCGCAAAGCGGCACCGGTCACGGTGTATCGCGCTCTCGATTTTCTGGTGGGCATCGGGTTGGTACATCGGATCAGCGCGCTGAATGCCTATACCGCGTGCCACCGACACGCGCCTGGGCATGGCGGGCTGCTACTGGTCTGTGGTGACTGTTCGAACGTCATCGAACTCGAAGACCAACGTCTCGAGCAACGCATTTCCCAGACCGCCGCGGACGTCAAGTTCCAGACGTCGACGGACCTTGTCGAGGTCCGCGGGCTGTGTCAGGAGTGTCGCGCTCGGCCAACGGATTGACCGGGTGGTCGGCGCGGATCGAAGCAAGCTCCTGGAGAGGTTGCGCGCCGTGTTGGCGCCGGCGTCGCTGATCACCGACGGCCCGGCCCTGAAACCCTACGAAACGGATGGTTTGACCGCAGTGCGCGAGATACCGGGTGTCGTGGTCCTGCCAGAAAGCGTCGCGCAGCTCACTGAGGTCGTTGCGGTGTGCCGGGCGCTCTCTGTACCGCTGGTGCCCCGAGGTGCTGGAACGGGCCTTTCGGGGGGTGCTCGGCCACTTCGTGAAGGGGTGCTGCTCAGTCTTGCCAAGCTCAGTCGAATACTGAAGGTCGACCCCGACAACCGGGTTGCCGTGGCGGCGCCCGGCGTCCGCAACCTGGCGATCAGCGAGGCGGCGGCGCCGCATGGTCTTTACTATGCACCCGACCCCTCATCCCAGATTGCCTGCAGCATTGGTGGCAACGTCGCTGAAAACTCGGGTGGCGTTCATTGTCTGAAGTACGGATTGACGGTACACAATGTGGTCGGCCTCAAGGTGTTGACCATTGCGGGCGAGGAGCATCGGCTTGGGGGTGCAACCCTGGACGCTCCAGGTCTCGATCTGTTGGCGTTGCTGCACGGCTCGGAAGGAATGTTGGGGATTGTCACCGAGGTTACGGTGCGCCTGCTGCCGGAGCCGCCCTGCAAAAGGGTACTTCTGGCCGCATTTGATCGGGTTGAGTCGGCGGCGGACGCGGTCGCCGCGGTGATCACGGCCGGCATCATTCCCGCCGGGCTCGAGATGATGGATCAGCTGGCGGTGAATGCCGCCGAGCAATATGTTCAGGCTGGGTATCCCCTGGATGCGGCGGCGATTCTGCTTTGCGAGCTCGACGGTGGCGATGCGGAAGTTGCGGCACGCTGCGTTCAGGTGGAGCAGCTGATGCGTCAGTCAGGGGCCAGTGACGTGCGCGTCGCAAACGATCCGGCAGAATGTGAGCGTATGTGGCTGGGCCGCAAAGCGGCGTTTCCCGCCTTGGGCCGAATCGCGCCGGATTACTACTGCATGGACGGGACTATTCCACGAGCGCACCTCGCCGAGGTGCTGAGCGCCATCGACGGGTTGTCGGCAGAGTTCGAGTTGCAGGTGGCTAATGTGTTCCATGCCGGGGATGGCAATCTGCACCCACTGATTCTGTACGACGCCAACGTCGCCGGTGAGCTGCAACGCGCCGAAGCCTTTGGCGGGAAAATCCTCGAACTGTGTGTCAGCGTGGGTGGCTCGATTACCGGTGAGCATGGAGTCGGAGTCGAAAAGCTCGACCAGATGTGCGTGCAGTTCGGTGCTGATGAGTTGGATCAGATGCACCGGCTCAAAGCAGCGTTCGACCCGGAAAGCCTGCTCAATCCGGGTAAGGCGGTGCCTACGCTGGCGCGCTGTGCCGAACTCGGCGGAATGCACGTCCATGGTGGCAATCTTCCCCACCCGGAACTCGAGCGATTCTGAGGTGAGTGGCAATCTCGACCTGGCCGAGCGGCTGGCCGATGTCGTTCAGCAAGCCCATGCCGACGCGCGACCTCTGCGCATCTCGGGTTCGGGCAGCAAACGCCTTCTGGGATCATCTGACCTCGGCGACCTGCTCAGTACTGCGGAACATGCGGGTGTCATCGACTATCGACCGGAGGAACTGGTGGTTACCGCCCGCGCAGGAACGCCGCTCAAGGACCTGACGCGAATGCTGGCCGAGCAGGGCCAGATGCTGCCATTCGAACCGCCAGAGTTCCTTGGCGGCGGCACCCTGGGTGGCGCGGTGGCTGCGGGATTGTCTGGACCGGGCCGACCCTGGTACGGAGCGCTGCGTGATGCCGTGCTCGGGGTCGAGATGCTGAACGGCTATGGCCAGCGACTACGATTTGGTGGCCAGGTGATGAAGAACGTTGCTGGCTACGACGTATCGCGGCTGCTGTGCGGTTCGTTCGGCACGCTCGGCGTGATCCTCAGCGTCAGCGTGCGCACCCGCCCGCGACCGGAACAGGAGCAGACGCTGGATTTCGAGATGGAGCGTCAGGCGGCGCTGCAACGCGTGGTGGAGCTTGGCCGGTCGGCGCTGCCGATCAGTGCGACCTGTCAGGTCGATGGGCAACTGTCGCTACGACTGTCCGGCAGCGCGGCCGACCTCGACGATGCCGTCCGACACCTGGGCGGTGAACCCGGTGACCCGACGTTGTGGACCAGGGTACGTGATCAGTCCACTAACTATTTCGATGCAGGGTTCGGCGATCCACTTTGGCGAATCTCCCTGCCTTTTGCGGCGCCGTACCCGCAGCTGGGCGGCGCCTGGTTGACGGAATGGGCAGGCGCAATGAGGTGGCTCAGGACTTCGGCAGAAGCGACCGAGGTCACCCAGGCAGTGCGCGAGCTCGGTGGCCATGCGGTTCGGTTCGACTCGACGGCTGATGCGTTCCTGCAACTCGATCCTCAACTGCTTCAACTTCATCAGCGAATCAAAACGGCGTTCGATCCGAAAGGCATTCTCAATCCGGGCCGGATGTAGCGAATGCAAACGGACTTGCCCCAGGCTCTGCTCGACACCCCCAGCGGCAAACGCGCCGATGAGATATTGCGCGCCTGTGTGCATTGCGGCTTCTGCAACGCGACCTGCCCGACCTACCAACTGCTCGGCGATGAACTCGACGGTCCCAGGGGCCGCATCTATCTGATCAAGGACATGCTCGAGACCGGGACCGGACATGCCACGGTGGAGACGCACCTGGACCGTTGTCTGACCTGCCGGGCCTGCGAGACCACCTGCCCGTCGGGTGTGGCGTATGGCGAGCTGTTGGAGATCGGTCGCGACACGCTGGCCCGGGAACGACGGCGCCCCGTGTTGCAGCGCCTCATGCGGTTCGCGTTGGTTCAAGTGGTGTCGCGACCCGGCGTGTTCCGGGTGCTGGCGAGGCTTGGCCACTGGGTCCGGTGGCTCCTGCCCGAGCGGTTGCGGGGTCTGCTACCGGTAGTGGCTGGCAAGGCAGGTGACGTTGCCCGTGTGGTCGACGCGCAACGCAACGTGGTGGTCCTCGAAGGCTGCGTGCAGCGGGTTTCGACTCCGGCAAGCAACGCGGCGCTTCGGCGCTTGCTGGCAGACAACGATTTCGGCGTGATCGAGGTGCGCGGCGAGCAGTGTTGTGGCGGCCTGGCGTTGCATCTTGGCCAGACCGAGACGGCGCTTCAGAGCATGCGCCGCAACATCGCGGCATTGGTCGACGCGGGTGACAACGACGCCACAATACTATCGACGGCCAGTGGTTGTGGCGTCACCGTGAAAGACTACGGTCGCTTGCTTGGCGACGATGTTCGGTGGGGTCGCGAAGCCAGCCGGGTTGCGCAGCGTACTCTCGATGCGGCTGAGTTCGTCGATCGTGAGCAGTTACGTCTGCGACGCGACCCGCGATTCACCCGTGTAGCCTGGCAGGCTCCCTGTACACTTCAGCACGGTCAGGGCATCGACGGCACGGTCGAACGCCTGTTGCAAAAGGCAGGCTACCAGCTGCTTTCGGTGGCTGACTCGCACCTGTGTTGCGGCTCCGCGGGTAGCTATGCGGCGCTGCAGCCGGAGCTTTCCCAGGCATTGCGGGCGCGCAAACTGGACGCGTTGCTGGCCCTGGAACCTGACGTGATAGCCACCGCGAATGTGGGTTGTCAGATGCATCTCGGTGCGGCGACCGGGGTTCCCGTGCTGCACTGGCTGGAACTGGTCGCAGGTATAAATGAGGGGTGAGGATGCAAGCTGAAGCAGACGTCCAGGGCGAGCCGCCGGCGGAGGCGCGGCACTATGCGTTTCTGGGATTTCTAACACTGCTCAATGTCATGAACTTCGTCGACCGTCAGCTGCTGGCGAGTTTTGCGAACTTCATCGTTCCCGATCTGGGCTTGACCAATACCGAGTTTGGCTGGCTCACAGGGTTTGCCTTCATAATCTTCTACGCCTTCATGGGGCTGTTCATGGGCGCCCTTGCGGACCTGGTGAACCGGCCCCGGCTGGTGGCGATCGGGTTAACGTTGTGGAGCGTGCTGACTGCGTTGTCGGGCGCCGCAAAGGGATTCTGGTCGTTGGCCGCGCCGCGAGCACTGATTGGGGTCGGCGAATCAATCCTCACGCCTACGTCGATGTCGATGTTGGCCGATAGATTTCCGGCGCGCCAGTTGGGGTTTGCCTCGGGCTTCTACTATATGGGGGTCCCGATCGGGGTGGGGGTCAGCCTGTTGATTGCAGGGTATCTCGGCCCGGCGATCGGCTGGCGCAACTGCTTTTACGTGTTGGGCGCAATCGGCGTCGCGCTTGCCGTAGTCATGTTGTTCGTCAAGGAAACCCCACGCCGACATGTGGTGGTCGTAGACACGGCCAGGCCGAACATTCGGGAGATCGTGCGCACTGCAATACGCGTACTGCGCGCGTCACCCGCCCTTGCATACACCATTTCCGGCGGTGTCGCGATGCACTTCGTGCTTGGGGCGGCCACGTTTGATCAGCTGTGGTACGTCCAGGAGCGGGGCTTCGAACGGGCCGAGATTGCTCAGTACAGTGGCTGGATCGCCATGACCGGCGGCATCCTCGGCAATATTTTCGGCGGTATGGGCGGCGACTGGTTCCTGCGTCGCACCGGCATGGGTCGACCGATGTTTCTATTCTGGATCCTGCTGGTGCTGGCGCCTTTCACCATCGTCTATCGCATCGCAGATCCGGCAAGCCTCTGGTTCTGGCTCGGCATCTTTCTCGGCTTTTTCCAGCTCGGTTGCTTCTACGGACCGACCTTCGCGACGGTCCAGGAACTCGTGCCTGCACGGGTCAGGGGGACGGTGGTGGCGTTCTACATTCTGACGCTGAATCTGGTCGGGTTGGGCGTGGGTATCACCGGCGGCGGAATCCTGATCGACTACCTGCTGGCGCGGGGCGTCGACCAGCCGTTTACCTGGACTCTGTTGCTGTTCACCCTCATCTCGCTCACGGCGATCCCGCTCTTCTATATGGCCGGCCGGCGTTTCGAGCGCGATCGACAGCGGCTGTTGGCGGGCGAAAGCGATATATGAACTCTGCCGATGAGCCGATCCTCCGGGATGTTCCCGAGCAGATTGACACCGAACGTCTGCTGATTCGGCCGCCCCGACTGGGTGATGGGGCAGCCGTCAACGTCGCCATTCGTGAATCGTTCAACGAACTGCAACCGTGGATGTCCTGGGCTCGGGAGATCCCCAGCGTGGAGCAGTCGGAGATATTCGCCAGAGAGTCGGCGGCGCGGTTCGCGCGGCGCGAAGAACTGCCGTTGCTGCTGTTCGAGCGTAGCTCCGGAGCGTTGCTTGGCGCGAGTGGCCTGCACCGTATCGACTGGTCGGTTCCGGCCTTCGAAGTGGGCTACTGGTGCAGAACGTCGTGTACCGGACGGGGATACATCAGCGAAGCCGTGCGTGGAATCTGCAAAATGGCTTTCACGTCACTGTCGGCTCGGCGCTTCGAGGTGCGCATGGATGACACTAACGAGCGCAGCTGGCGCATCGCGGAACGGCTCGGATTTACGCTCGAAGGGATACTGCGTCAGGATACCCGGGCGCCGTCGGGGGAGCTGCGCGACACCCGTGTCTACTCGATCCTCGCACTCGCCGAACTGCGTTGATCATGGACGTCCCGTCCCGTCCCAGCCCCGCAGGCGTAAACCATGACCATTGAAGCCTGGTTGCTATTCTGTGCAATTGAGGCGGTGCTGTGTCTGAAGCCCGGACCCTCTGCGTTGGTGGTGATGTCGATCGCGGCGAGCCGCGGACGAGCTAAGGGAATCGAAGCCACTTCAGGCGTCATCGCTGCCAACGCGATCTACTTCATCGCCGCCGCAACGGGATTGATGGCGCTACATACGCTGTCTGCCGAGGTGTTCAGTCTGATCAAGTGGTCGGGTGCCGCGTATCTTGTCTGGTTAGGTGGTCGCGCAATCTGGCTGTCCTTCGGGCCGGCCCGAAATATGGCGACCACGGCTGACTCGACCGCACGGCCGTTCTGGCGGGGGCTGGTGGTGCAAGGCGCAAATCCGAATCTGCTGGTGTATTTTGGTGCGATTCTGCCCCAGTTCGTCGACCCGAACAGTGCGGTCGCACCCCAGGTAGCGATTCTCGCGATCAGCTCGTTCGTGATCGAGTTCTCCATCCTGAGTGGCTACTCGATGTTGCTGGGCGAATTGGGTCGCGGAGCTTTGGCGAACTACCGTGTTCAGCTGGATCGCCTGGGTGGCATTCTGCTGATTGCAGCCGCCGCAGGCGTTGCATCACTCTCCCGGGCTTAGCCGGTATTCATGCCATGGATTTCGAGGCAGCGAGGCAGTACCTGTTGGCGCGACCGGACGCGCGGGAGGATTTCCCGTTTGGCGGGGATGTCTATGTGTACAAGATCCGCCAGAAAATGTTCGCCACCCTGGCGTATCGAGATGATGAGGCGAACATGAATCTGAAGTGCGACCCGGAAGAGGCGATGGCGCTGCGCGACATCTTCGATGCCGTGCTACCCGGCTATCACATGAATAAAGCGCACTGGAACACGGTCATTCTCGATGGGTCCATTCCGCGCGGCGAACTGGAGCGGATGATCGACCGATCATTCGCGCTGGTGGTTCGCAAGTTGACCCGCAAGGAGCGGCAGGCGTTGCAGGTCAAGCATGGCGCCGATGCGCTGTATCGCTGATCTGTTGGGGGTTGCTAGCCAGCGCTTGGGGTCACCAACCAGTAGCGGACGGCGCCCGGGTCTGGCGACAATGGCTCGTCGAGCTCGTACTTCTGCGCGTAGGCCAGGCCCACCTGGCGGATCATGTCGACATCCAGCAATTCTTCAAGCGTGACATCGTAGACCTTCGAATCGATCTTCACGCGAACGTCTGGATCGTCGCGAACCCAGCCGGGCCAGTTCTTGGCATCGGGTCTGGATGCCCCAAGGTACAGGTCGCCGTCAACATCGATGCACCACACGGTAATCGAGTGGGGGAGCAGGTAGGGAGTGCCGACCTGGACGGCGATCTCTTTGTGGTCTCGACTGAAAGACCAGTCAGCGGGGATCGCACTGGGTTCGCCGCGCAGCCACAATCCGGGCCGGCCGTCCTGGGGTTCGCATCCCACGCTGAGGATCAGTGCAGTGACAACGATGATTGTGGACGCAAATCTACGCATAGTGTTGACCGGAAGAGGCGACGACCGTAGATGCTATTCGCCCGACCATTCCGGGTCCAGTCATTATGGGTGATCGGCGAGCTGGCGCTGGGCTGAGTCGATCAGCGTCCAGGCCTGCTGCTCAAGATTGCTCCGATGGCCAACGAATTGCAGGGCTTTGCGAGCCAGTTGCTCCGCTGCCGCCGGATCGCCGGCATCCAGATTGACCTGGCTGAGCAGCAGCCACAGCTCAGGGGCGTCTGGATCGATGCGGATGGCGCGCTCCAGGGTGGCGATTGCCGTGTCGAAGTCGCCGCGCAGGCGTGCCGAATTGGCCTGATCATGCATCGCCAGCGTCAGCGAATGTTCGGGCCCGGGTGGTCGCCCGGTGGAGGTCGGGTCGCTGCCCGGCAACTCGGGTGCCGCGCTTGGTGTCGGTTGGGTGGGTTGGGTAGGTGCGCTGGAGCAACCCGCCACGAGAATCGTCGCCAGCAGCACCAAGCATGCGAGTTGCCGATTAACCATCGAGGCGTTAAGAGGGTCCCAGGCATTCAGTCGAACCATGACTTGACGCGTTCTCCGAGGGACGGACGGCAGCCCGGCTTGCTGGGCAAGTTTACCTCTTTGGGCAGCACAATCCGCACGGTGGCCGCGCAGTCTTCGCGTGCCCAGGCGCCGGTCGCATAGTCGAGGTCGCGTTTGATCAATCCGGGCGGCAGCGGTTGATTGAGTGGTACCGGGTTGAGCGAGCGCATCAGTTCGTCCCACACCCGCATTGCGCCCGCCGCACCGGTCAAGCCGTTCGGCCTGTTGTCATCGTAGCCGACCCAGATGACTGACAGATGCCAGTTGTCGAAACCAACGAACCAGCTGTCCCGAAAGTCGTCAGAGGTGCCCGTTTTGCCCGCCGCGCCACGGTTTCGAAACCGTGATGTCTTGCCGGTTCCATTGCTCATCACGCCGCGGAGGCCGCTATTCAGTTGGGCGACTGCGCTCGCATCGGCGACGTTGCGGATCAGAATTGGATAGTGCTCTACCAGCCCACCGGCTTCGTCGCGAACTTCGATTACCGATTTGGGCCGGGCGCTGAAACCGCCGCTCGCAAACACCGTGTACAGGCGCGCCATATCCATAGGTGACAAATCGACGGCGCCCAGTAGCAGTGATGGATAGGCAGTCGGTGCCGGCTGCTCAATCAGCTCGGCGAGCCGCTGTGCGATCGTCTCGACGCCCAGATCCAGTCCCAGCCGGACGGTGGCGACGTTAAGGGAGTCGCCCAGGGCACGCACCAGAGGCACCGGGCCGTGGTACTGCCCGTCGAAATTATGGGGGTCCAGGCATCCGGTTGCGCGGGTCGGCAACGAACGGCGTATCGTCGACCAGCGACGCCAGGTGATAGCGGCCCGATTCGAACGCGCTCAGGTACACCAGGGGTTTCATCAGCGAGCCCACGGGGCGTTTGGCGTTGAGGGCGCGATTGAACCCGGCAAAGCCAGCGCGACGATCGCCCACCAGCGCCAGCACGTCGCCGGTCTGGGTGCTGGTCACCAGAGCCGCCGCTTGCAGTTCGTCTGTTGGCAGACCGCGTTGGGTTTCGAGTACCTGCAGCGTCGTGCGTATTGCCGCCTCGGCCTGTTCCTGGATCCTCGGGTTCAGCGTAGTAAATACGCGGTACCCGCCGGATGCGAGGAGCTGTTCGTCATAGGCGCCAGCCAACTCGAGCCGAACCAGGTCCATGAATCCGGGGTAGTAACGACTGCCCCTTCTGGCGGGACGAGACAATGCCAGCGGCTGGTGCACGGTTGCGTCGTAGGTTGGTTGGTCGATCAACCTGTGATCGCGCATCAAGGCGAGCACTCGATCGCGCCGTTGCCGCGCCCGGTCGGCGTGTTGATACGGGTTGTAGTAGGACGGGCCGCGAATGATCGCGACCAGTAGCGCGATTTCAGGCACGTCGAGTTCGGCGATCGGTTTGTTGAAGTAGAACTCCGATGCAAGGCCGAAACCGTGAATCGCACGATTGCCCTCCTGGCCGAGATATATCTCGTTGACGTAAGCGTTCAGCAGATCGGCCTTGTCGAATCGCAGCTCGAGGATTATCGCCATGGCGAGTTCCTTGAGCTTGGAGACAGGTGCGGCGATTGTCGAGGAAGAAGCTTTTGACCAGCTGTTGGGTGAGGGTGCTGCCTCCTTGTTCCACTCTTCCGGCGCGTATGTTCGTCCAGAACGCTCGGACAATGCCCTTCAGATCGAAACCGGGATGCGCATCAAAGCGGCGGTCCTCGACCACTTTCAGTGTATCGGTCAGCAGCAGCGGGGTATCTTGCGGGGCCACGACCAGTCGGTCTTCGCCGTGGCTTGCGAAGAAACTTCCGATCTGGGGTGGTTCGAGGCGAACCAGCGGAATCCGGGCATCGCTCTCATCGTCCAGTGACAGGATACGATCGCGGGCGAAGCGAAGCTGCACGCGCGCTGCGGGACGATAACCGTCGCTGAAGGAGAACCCGCGCAGCCAGACACCCAAGGCGCGGCCGTCGCGATGGTATGTGCCGGGCGTGGTCAGCGATGCGGCTCCGGTGTAGCCCAGGCGTTTCAGTTCCACCTCGAATTCGTCCACCGACAAGCCGAGCCCGGGATAGATTTCCAGTGGCTGGGCATAGACCCTCGCCGGTACCGGCCAGCGTCGGCCTTCGAACGTCTCGGAGATTACCCGGTCCAGATATAGCAGATAGCCGGCCAGCACAGCGATCCCGATCACTGCCGCATACAACGCGAAGCGTAGCAGTCGCAAAGGGGCGCCGAGGTTAGTCGGAATCAGCCGATTCCTGAACCGGGTCGGGCACGGGCCCAGCGCGTACCTGGTCGAGCAGGTAGTCGACGACCGCGAGCGATTCTCTGCGCCCGACGTCGCCGACACTGATCAGGTAGCGATCTGCTACCACCAGCGTCGGAACCGAGTTGACCCCGGCCGTGCGAACACGGCGGTCGGCTGCTGCTGCGCTGCGACGCACCGCGGGTGAGTTGTAGGCCTCCAGAAATTCCTCGCGGGTCACGCCGTGACCGTCGACGAAGGCAGCCAGCATATCGGCGCTGACGAACTGCTTACCATTGTCGTGGATGGCGCGGAACACGCGCTGGTGATTGGCATCGAGTGCATCCTGGGCCAATAGCGCGTAGTAGCCCTGGCTCAGAATGCTCCAGGAGCTACTGAATGCAACCGGCCGGCGCTCGAAGCTGACGTCGTCCGGCGTCGTTGCCAACCAGGACTCGATCAACGGGTCAAAGTTGCGACAGTGGATACAACCGTAGGAAAAGTACTCCACGACCGGGATAGGCGCTCCGGCTCGCAGTGGCTGCGGGTTGTCCAGCAGGACGTAGTGTTCACCTTCGACGAAGCTGTCAGGTGAACCTGCGCCGCTGCTGTAAAGCAAACCATAGCCGCCAACGCCGATTACCAACACGGTCGCAAATCCGACGATCGTCCTGCGAATCAGGATCATTCGCTCGCTGGTCTTCCTGCGTGTCACTAGCAGCCCTCGTTCGGTGAAGTCGGAACGCGAGCGAGTTTAGTACCTTGCACCAGCTTTGGGAATTGAACGGGTTTGGTTAGAATACCCCGCGCTGTGGAGCCGACGATGTCAGAAAGCTACGTTCTATACCAATACGCGAGTTGCCCGTTCTGCGCCCGCGTGGATCGGTTTCTGCACGAGTTCGGCATCGACGTCGAGTACCGGGACACGCTGCGCGATCGCGAAGCCCACGACGAGCTCGTGGCTGGCGGTGGCAGTTCAACGGTTCCTTGCTTGCGGATCAGCTCAGAGTCCGGCGTACGATGGCTCTACGAGTCGCTCGATATCATGCAGTATCTGTACGATGCGCTTGTTGCGCCGGGGGGAGCGACCCACGAGCGAGCTTAGGCAATTTGCCAAGCAAACGGCGCGTTGCTATGTTGCCGGGTCCAGATTTCCAGTACCAGTCCGTACGCGCGAATTACACGCGCGACGGCACATCAACTTTTAGAGAGCTTAGGAGCGGCAAATGAAACTTGGCCTAATCGCGGGTTATTCGGGACGCAAGATGAACATCCCGATGGAATTTATCAAACAAGCCGAGAGTCTGGGCTATGACTCGGTCTGGACTTCCGAGGCGTATGGGTCGGACGCGGTGACCCCTGCCGCATGGATTCTCGCCAATACCGACACCATCAAGGTCGGGACTGCGATCATGCAGATGCCGGCGCGCACACCGGCCATGACCGCCATGACCGCCATGAGTCTGGCAGATCTATCGGGTGGTCGATTCATCGTTGGCCTTGGCGCATCGGGCCCGCAGGTTGTGGAGGGTTGGCACGGGGTTTCCTATGGCCGGCCGGTGACGCGTCTGAAGGAATATATCGAGATCATGAGGCAGGTGTTCGCTCGCGAAGGCCCGCTGCACTACGAGGGCAAGGAATACCAGATTCCCTACGTAGGAGAGAAGGCCACAGGGCTGGGCAAGCCACTGAAAAGCATCCTGCACTGCACCGAAGATATTCCTATCTACGCTGCCACGTTGACCCCCGCGGGTGTTCAGGCGGCCGCCCAGGTCGCCGACGGTTTCTTCCCGGTGTGGATGGACCCCGAGCAGTACCATGTCTTTGAGGAACCAATCAACGCAGGTTTTGCCGCGGCTGGCGACAAATCGCTGCTCGACTTCGATGTCGCGCCGTTCGTCACTGCCGTCCTGGGAGATGATGTCGAACAGTGCATGATGCCGATCCGCGGCAACATGGCGCTGTACATTGGTGGCATGGGCGCTCGCGGCAAGAATTTCTACAACGACTACGCCACGCGACTCGGCTTCGGAGAAGAGGCGATCAAAATCCAGGATCTGTTCCTGGAGGGGCGTAAGGATGAGGCGATGGCGGCGGTGCCGGCGGAACTCATCGATGCCTGTCACCTAGTTGGACCCGCGGACCGGATCAAGGACCGTCTCCAGCGATGGGCCGATGCGGGCAAGCAGGGACACGTCTCATCGATGCTGATAGGCACGTCTCAGCCGGAGGTGTTGGAACTGATTGCCGGAGCGGTCCTCTAGGCGAGTCCCGAATCAGGACAACGGCGGGTATCAGAGGGCCTCGACCAGGGCCCAGGCGCGTTCCGCGCGAATGCGGCACGCGTCTTTGAACAGCAATGCGGAATCGGAGCTGGCGTTGCCGTCCAGACCACGTTTGTACACCCCCTGGATGATGCCGGCGGCGCGGAACAGGTTGTAGATAACGTAGAAACTCCAATTCTCCACGCCGGCGTGGCCGGCAAAGCCACAGTAGTAGTCGAGCATCTGCTGCTCGCTGGGAATTCCCAGCTCGCTGAGGTCCGGGCGGTTCAGGCCCTCGCTGTAATACGAATCCGCATGGTAGTCCATGCAGACGTAACCGAGATCCGCCAGCGGGTGGCCGAGCGTGGACAGCTCCCAGTCGAGGACTCCAGCGATTCGGGGTTCGGTTGGGTGTATCACCACATTGCCCAGTCGATAGTCGCCATGCACGATCACGCTCTCGTCACTCTCGGGAATGTGCGCCGGTAACCAGGACATCAGCTCGTCCATCTCCCGCAGATCTTCGGTCTTTGATGCCTGGTATTGCTTGGACCAGCGGGAAATCTGCCGGGCGTAGTAGTTGCCGGGCCGGCCGAAAGATTCCAGGCCGACGGCAATAGGGTCGACGCAGTGCAATGCGGCCAGGACCCGCGCCAGATCCTCATAGATAGCACCGCGTTCAGCAGCGCTGAGGGTTGGCAGCAACAGATCGGTGAACACCCGGCCCTCGATCTTCTCCATGACGTAGAACTTCGTGCCGATCACGGACGCGTCTTCGCACAGTGCAAACATCCTCGGTACGGGCACGTCGCTGTCGCGCAGTGCGTCCATGACCCGGTGCTCCCGGTCGACCTGGTGCGCCGAGGGCAGCAGTTCACCCGGCGGTTGCTTGCGCACCACGTAGTCGCCCGAAGCGGTCTCGAGCAGGAACGTCGGGTTGCTCTGGCCACCCTCGAACTGTCGAATGATGGCGGGCGGTTCGAAGCCATCCACGTTCGCGACCAGATAGTCCAACAGCGCCTGCTCGTCGAAACGATGGGCTTCGCGTACCGTGGTGAGTTCCGGCGTGTCGCTCATTTTTGCGCCTGATTCAGAAGGCGCCAAGCATACGGCTTGATTCCGCGCGCCGCAAAATGCGAGGCTAGCCCGCTGCGCACAGTTTAATTCGGGAGGAACGATGGCACTGAAACGACGTATGGCGGTAACGCTGCCGGCCGGCCCCTTCGTTAAGGACACGGTGGAGCGGGTTCAGTGGGCCGAGGCGAACGGGTACACGGACGCTTGGTTCGGAGATGGCGGCGCACCGGACGCCCTGACGGCAGCGGCTGTGCTGGGGGCCACCACCAAGAACATCCGGATCGGTGTCGCCGTCACGCCGGTATACACGCGCACACCCGCAGTACTGGCGGCGACTGCAAACGTGCTGGGCCAGGTGTTGCCCGGGCGTTTCGTCATGGGCCTCGGCTCTTCGAGCCAGACCATGATGGGCGGTTGGCATGGCATTGAGCTGGATAAGCCGGTGACCCGGGTCAGGGAGACGGCGCTCATGGTTCGCTCGATGCTGGCGGGCGAAAAATCGAACTTCGATCTCGACACCATGGCCAGTCATGGATATCGGCAGTTCCCGATGGACGATCCGCCGCCGCTGTATCTTGCGGCGCTCCGGCCCAAGATGATCGAGATGGCCGCGGAGGTAGGTGATGGAGTGATCTTCAACCTGTGGCCGAAGGGCGCGCTGCCGAAGATGATGGAGCATGTGAAGATCGGCGCGGAACGCGCCGGCAAGAATTGGCAGGACGTCGAGGTGGTCAACCGGGCCATGGTGCTGGTGACGGACGATAAGGACAGCGCGCGGGCACGTTTTCGGGCGGCGTTTGCACCTTACTACGCCACCCCGGTTTACAATCGGTTTCTGGCCTGGGCCGGGTACAGCGATGCAGCCTCGACGATCACTGAAGGCTGGGCCGAGAAAGATCGCGAGAAGACCGGCGGCGCGCTCACTGATGCGCTGATCGACGAGATCGCCATTATCGGTGCGGAAGAGGAGTGCCGCGAGCGAGTGCTGGCTGACGCCGCAGGTGGTATTCATACGCATATCATCGCGCCGCTCGGTGGTGCAACAGCGGAAGAAACGGAGCGAACGTTCGCGACATTTACACCCGACGTTTTTTCGGTCGGATAGAGGGGCCCATGGATTACCAGAAAATCATTCTCGATCAGCCGTTGCCGAGAGTGCAGCGCATTACGTTGAACCGGCCGGACAAGCGTAATCCGCTGTCCAACGAGTTGCGCGGCGAGATGTTCCACGCGCTGGAGATCGGTGACCAGGATCCTGAGGTGGGGGTGACCATCATCCGGGGTGCCGGTTCGTGCTTCTCCGCCGGTTACGACTTGAAATCAAACGTCGCAAAGGACCAGCCGTTCTACAGCGCGGGAGGGTTGGGCAACTGGCCCCGCCACGTGGTGGACGGATTCCTGGGGATGTGGGATCTGGCCAAGCCGGTCATCGCCCAGGTGCATGGTTACTGCCTGGCCGGCGGGACCGAGTTGGCTACGGCTTGCGATCTGGTGTACGTGGCCGAGGATGCCAAGATCGGCTATCCGGTGGTCCGTGCCATCAGCCCACCGGACAACCAGTTCTATCCCTGGATCGTGGGCCTGCGCCGGGCCATGGAGCTGATGCTTACGGGCGACTCCATGTCGGGGGAAGAAGCAGCACAGTCCGGGTTTGCCAATCGCGCGTTCCCCGCGGACGAACTCGAGGCGAACGTGCTGCGCATCGCGGAGCGGGTCGCCCGGGTTCCCAGTGACATTCAGCAGATCAACAAGCGTGCGGTGCACCGACAGATGGATGCCATGGGCATCCGTGCCGCGATTCGCGCGGGCACTGAGATGCAGACGCTCGCCACCTTCACCCGTTCGACCCAGGCTCATCTGGCCGAACTGCGCGAAGGACTGACCGAGGCGCTGACCAAACGCGACCAGGAGTTCGGGGATTATCGGACAGCAGATAAAGCCGGCGACGACTGAACGGGCCAGCGCCGTGCGCCGTAGAACTTGCGGGGCGTTACGCTAGGCGGCGCGGCGCAGCGCCTCGATGCGCAGCGCAATGGGCGGGTGTGAGGAGAACAAGGCTTGCATACCTTTGCGCAAGCCACCAGCAATGCCGAACGCGACGAGTGTTTCCGGCATGGTGTTCGGCATCTCGTGAGCCGCGCGCAGGCGTTCCAGCGCGGCCACCATGTTGCCACGTCCGGCCAGGTTTGCGCCGGCCGCGTCTGCTCGAAACTCGCGGCGCCTGGAGAACCACATCACGACCATGCTGGCGAGCAGCCCAAGCACGATCTGGGCAACGATCGTGGTCACCCAGAAGCCGATCCCGTAGCCGCGTTCGTTTTTCAGCAGTACCCGGTCCACGAAGAACCCGATGATGCGTGAGAAAAAGATCACGAAGGTATTCAGCACGCCCTGAATCAACGTCAGCGTCAGCATGTCACCGTTGGCCACGTGGCCGATTTCGTGGCCGAGCACCGCCTTCACTTCGTCGCCGTTCATGCTTTCCAGCAGCCCGCTGCTAACCGCCACCAGTGCCTTGTCCCGACTTGCCCCGGTTGCGAACGCGTTGGGTTGGGGTGAGGGAAATACCGCCACCTCGGGCATCGCGATGCCGGCATCGCGCGACAGCTCGCTCACGGTGTCGAGCAGCCAGCGCTCGGTGTCGCTACCCGGAGCCTCGATTACCTTCGCGCCCGTGGAGCGCTTGGCGATCCACTTCGACAGGGCCAGCGATATGAGTGACCCGCCCATGCCAAAAGCCGCGGAGAACATCAACAGGCTGGTCAGATTCAAGTCGACGCCGTTGGACGAAAGATAGGACTCCAGGCCGAACACGCTGAAGGTGATGCTCAGCAGAACCAGTACGGCGACGTTGGTCGCGATGAACAGGAGGATCCTCATCATGGGGGCGCAGTTCCTCAAAAACGCTCAGGGGTTCCATTGAATATATAAGGCCTGTTCGACGCGCTTCAAGGTGTTCGGCATCGTCTTTGACGATGCTATGCTGCGCCGGTTTTTGCCGGGGAAATACGGTGAAGCAGCTGTATGTCGTGCGTCATGGGCGGACCGAGTGGAACGAGGCGCGGCGCATGCAGGGCCAGCTCGATTCGCCGCTCACCGATGCCGGCTGCGGTCACGCCCGGCAACATGGCGCCTTGCTCAGCCGTGAAGGGGCACAGCGGTTGATTGTTTCGACGCTTGGTCGGACCCGGGAAACGGCTGAGATCGCCGGTACTGCACTCGAGGCGCCAGTGGAATTCGATGCGCGTCTGATGGAACGCGATTTCGGGGAATGGGGCGGATTGCTGGTAAAGGATGTGGAACGGCAGTTTCCGGAGGGCTGGACCCAATGGCGGCGCGATCCGTACAACTTCCGCCCGCCCGGTGGAGAGAATCTGCCGGACATGCTACGACGGGTAACCCCGTTGCTGGAATCCTTGCCGGGGCTCCCCGAATCGAAACTGGCCCTGGTGTCTCACGGCGGCATGGCGCGCGTCATTCTCACCCACTTCCTCGGCTTGACACCGGACGAGGCGATCCAGGTGGCGCAACCAAATGACCTCGTGTATCGGCTGGATTTCAGTAGTGCCAGAGTCGACTGTTGCTTCTTTCGCGCGGGCCACGGCCCGACGCCGGGTACCTTTTCTCGACCCTGAGAGTCACGCCCCAGAACCAGCCCGAGGGCCAACCCCCAAGCGCCCGAGTCGCAGGTACCCACCGGCTCGCAAAGGGCTATACAATGGCCGGTCTCGAAAACTGGGGGAGACGACAGAATGAAGGTCGATGGCGGCGTAGGCTTTGAACTCGCCACGGTAGGCGCGCAGGCGCAGGAACTGGAGGAGATGGGCTACAGCGGGGTGCTGTCGGCGGAGACCAGCCACGATCCCTTCTTCCCGCTGGTTGTAGCCGCGCAACAGACCCAGCACATTGATCTGATGACTTCGATTGCGGTCGCCTTTGCACGCACGCCGATGATCATGGCCAACATTGGCCACGACTTGAACTCGGCGTCCAAGGGTCGATTCATTCTCGGGCTCGGATCTCAGATCCGGCCACACATCACCAAACGGTTCAGCATGCCCTGGTCGGAGCCAGCGGCGCGAATGCGCGAGTTCATTCTGGCGATGCGCGCGATCTGGGCGACCTGGCACGATGGGTCTGCCCTGGAGTTCACCGGTAAGTTCTACAACCACACGTTGATGACTCCATTCTTCACGCCCACCGACAACGACTACGGTGCGCCTCGCGTATTCCTTGCGGCAGTTGGTCCGCTCATGACCGAGGTCGCCGGAGAGGTCGCCGATGGCGTGATCGCGCATGCGTTCACCACCGAGAAATACTTGCGGGAAACGACTATCCCGGCGCTCGAGCGAGGTTTTGCAAAGTCCGGCAAGAGTCGCGATGACTTCGAAATCAGCTACCCCGTGCTTGTCGTCACCGGTCAGGACGAGCAGGAGTTGGAACAGGCGAAAACGGCGACCTGCCGGCAGATCGCATTCTACGGGTCGACGCCCGCCTACAAACCCGTGCTCGATTCGATTGGTGTTGGCGAGTTGCAACCCGAACTGAACGCGATGTCCAAGCAGGGTCGCTGGGAAGCCATGGGTGAATTGATCGACGACAGCATCCTCGAGAACTTTGCCGTTATTGGCGAACCATCGACTATCGCGGGGCAGATTCGCACGCGCTATGGCGACATCATTGACCGCACGTCCGCTGCCTATGCGCACATCCCAAAACAGGATCGCGTCAGGATCATCGAGGAGCTGACCGCGGCTTGACGACTGATCTGAATCATTGACCTCAAGCTGAAGGAGCAACAGTGAAAGTAGACGCCGGCCTTGGACCACAACTCGAACGGGTGGCCGAGGTCACCCGTGAGTATGAAGAACTCGGCGTTGACGGGATTCGTACCGCCGAGACCGCCCACGATCCGTTCATGCCACTGTTGCTGGCCGCCGAGCATAGCGAGCGTCTCGAATTGATCACCGCGATCGCTGTCGCATTCGCGCGCAGCCCCATGTTGCTCGCCAACATTGGCCACGACCTCAACGCCTACTCGAAGGGTCGATTGACGGTTGGTCTGGGTTCGCAGATCAAGCCCCACATTACCAAACGGTTCAGCATGCCCTGGGACGCGCCCGCGGCGAAGATGCGCGAACTCATACTGGCGATGCGCGCGATCTGGGCGAACTGGTACGACGGCGAGCCATTGCAATTCATGGGTAAGTACTACACGCACACACTGATGACGCCTGCTTTCACGCCGGAAAATACTGAGTACGGAGCACCGAAGGTGATCCTCGCCGCCGTGGGTCCGATGATGACCGAGGTGGCCGGGGAAGTGGCCGACGGCATGATCATTCATCCGTTCAGCACGGTGCCGTTCATCGAGTCGGTGACGCTGCCGGCAATTGAAGCGGGACTGGCCAAAGCGGGCAAGAGCCGGCAGCAGTTCGAGATTTCCTATTCGAACTTCGTGGTTTCCGGGGAAAACGAGGAGGCGTTCGCGAAGGCCAAACGCCAGGTATGCGAGCGGATCGCGTTTTACGGTTCGACGCCAGCGTATCGAGGCGTACTCGAATCCATCGGCGCCGGCGAATTGCAGCCGGAACTGAATGCCATGTCCAAACAGGGACGCTGGCAGGAAATGGGTGCGCTGATCAGTGATGACATCCTGGAAGCCTTCGCGGTAGTTGGCGAGCCCAAGGACATCGTTCCCGAAATCAAACGCCGCTATGCGGGGTTCGTCGATCGCACCTCCGGCGGTTTCGGCTTTGTTGATGCTGACGCACGCCGCGCGATGATTGCTGAGTTACGGGCCGACTGAAGGAGACACCATGGCGCTGCCAAAGGAACTTGCGCTCGACCCCGGGCAGATCGATGAGCTGATGACCAGTCAGTGGAACATGCGTATAGCGTCGTTGGGGCCTGGCTCGCGGATCAACCTGACACCGATGTGGTTCGGTTGGGCGGGGGGCCGGATCTACTTTTATGGCCGGGGTCAGAAGGTGGTCAATCTGCGACGCGCGGCCGCCTGCTCGGTGATAGTCGATCGCAACGAGAAGTTCCCCGAACTGCAGGCCGTTATGATTCAGGGCCAGGCCAAAGTGCTTGAGGATGCGGCAGCGGAACAGGCGGATCCATTCCTCGCTGAAGTGCGCCTCCAGATGGGCATCAAATACAACGGCGGCCATGGCAAGCCGCCGGTCGATGAGCCGCCGCCA
>PVMK01120166.1_pt1 | contig 20122 bp, 15 predicted proteins | sample 1853481 | NCBI WGS metagenome assembly PVMK01 (sample SAMN08533507, study PRJNA380276) | Marine sediment metagenome, whole genome shotgun sequencing project. | reverse complement strand
CCTGTAAGTAACAAGACCTGATTCAGGTTAATAAGTAACAAAACTAAAACCCCCGCCCGCATATACGCGGGCGGGGGTTTATAATTAGATAGAGAGAATCCAAAGTCCTAAACACGGCGTTTCCCCCGTAGCAAGCAAGATCAACTCTATAAATGCAAATCTATTTATATTTCTCTTTAATTTTCCTATTAGTCCAATCCCCTAAACGCTCCAAAAGCTGTGGGTATTCAATTTTTAGTAACACCAGCGAATCAGCAAATTTTACAAGTTCATTTGGATAAGCTAAGGCAGCATTTTCTGCCTGCTCTATTGCTGCCTCATCTTCACCGCTTAACGCCAGTAGAACTGCCTGTTTATATGTAACCGGGGCACTCGGATGAAACCCCATCACTCGTTGGTTAACTTTCAGTTTAAGGTCAAGCTTTTCTTGATTCAATTCCATCGTGCTTGATAGCGCATAATCAACGTAAGGGGATAGTAGAGTTTTTTGATGTAGTGCTTGTAAGACACTTCTATTGGAGCTGGTCAGTGATTTGTTTTGTTGGTTATCATCAGCTGACATGATTGATTCAAGCTGGCGATAATCTTGTTCCACCGTTGCCATCACCCCCCATCCCGAGAACCAATATCAATAAAGTTACCAATCTTCCTATGTGGGGAAGCTGCATCGAAATGAAACGCGTCTCGCCTACTCCGAGCAAAAACGCTGTCAGCCCAAGAAAATGTCCATACCACAGTGGATATTCGTGCAGGCTGTGAATGCCTATAATCCCAACCATCGCCAACAACCACCATAATGAAAGATCAAGTGACTGTCGCCTCACGCTATACAGCCCAAGCAACCAGAGCACAATCCCCCCAACTACTGGAAGCGTTCCAGCCAGACCGGTCTCAGCTAGCAGATGCAAAATTAAGTTGTGTGCATTGTTGTAAATTCCAGTAATTTCTGGGGTCTGAAATACCGTTGACAATTGAAAATGATGTAAAGCGAATTGCCCTGTACCTATTCCCAAGATCGGAGCCTGTAGAAACATATGCCAAGCTTCTTGCCATAAATAAATACGACAGAAGTACCGGAAGCTTGGTCAAATATCCGATCAGCCACAGTTATTGAACCCGTTGGGACAACGAATATGGATGCTTTTACCAGCAACCATTGCATCAGTACAAAACCTGTGATCAAGAGGAAAGACGTTATCATTAACCTACGTTTCGCCACATATCCTTCTGTACATAATGTTCCACGCCAGTAGAGTAGTAACGAAAGCGCAAGTACTGCAAACAAATATATTCCTGAACTTCGTGAACCGCTTAAAGATAGAACGAGCAAAAGTGGAAGAGCAAGTGGTATAACAACCCAGATAGGTAGCCTAGCAGCAGAGAAAAGAAAAACCAACGAGGCTAACGCGAGACAAATGTAAGTGGCAAAATGATTAGTTTGGCCGACATTCCCGTAGACAGCGGCAAAATTTTTAGCGGCGATAAAATTATCTAGAAATGAGTGAATATTGAAATGTTGTAGTATGCCGACTACGGCACTTAACTCCCCACCCATCAAAAAAGACCAGGCGAGTACAACGCTAATAATTGTTAATCCAAATTCTTTCCGCAGCACTGCACCCAATATTACTAACAACATTGCCCATACTAAATAAAGCAGCGCGATGATTTGTATTTCATAATATGCAGACATACCAAGGTTCATCTGCAACAACATTACTGCAAACAACCCCATCGGAGCGAAGACTATCCACGGTATCGCAATATTTCTCCAATAGCGCCCAGCAAGAAATAATGTCAACGCTACCGTTCCCAGAAAGAAAGCAATATATTCCGTGTAAAATGCTGGTATCGGGCGCGCATGATGATACTGCAAGAAAGGCAACACAGCCATTAATCCTATTAAAGAAAGGCTGATGCGTGCCGCAAGTGTTGGGGAGGTATTTCCGTTAGTAGTACTTTCTATTAACTCTTCATTCATATTGGGGTGTTTCTATAAGTTTTAGAACTTCCGCTTTCCTAATCGGATAAAAAAATATCTCTGTCATCAAAATAAAATGAATGCCAAACCAACCATGTCAAGAGTATTAACAGCTATCATATCTATCTCTTGGCTTATTAACTAGAAACTACGGATATCCGATATCGCTGACTAGCAACAACACTGGGGCATTAAGCCCACAGCTCGGCGGCGACAGTGACCCTATAAATATAGCAATCTAGTTACTGCGCGAAGCTACTTTATACAAGCTATTTGCTACTGCTTCTTCCTTAACCAACTTAGGTAGTGATGTATAATCTATCAGACTTAATTTTCAACTAGTGACAACCAATGTTGAAGCTCCTTAAGACGTGCCTCAACACCGGATGTCTCGTAGAAATCACCGTCTTTAGTTTTTAATGCGGTTTTCAATTGATCAATGGCTGCAAGGAGATTTCCCTGGCGGATATAAGCTTCTGCCTGTGAACGGTGTTGTAACATATTATTTCCAATTGCCTCATAACCTTGTGCCTGCAATTTGTAAAGGCGTATGTCGTTTGGTGTAAATAGCAACTGCTGGCTTGTAAATTTTAGCGCCTCATCTTTATTGCCATTGTGCAACAACGCAGTGGCATAATCATAAATTAGCGCCCGATGGTTTGGATAAATTCGTAACGCAGTTTTATAAATTCCAAGAGCTTCAGCATGTTGCCCAACAGAGAGCTTAACACGAGCTGCAAGTGTCTCAATCATAGCGCTAGCGTGTAAAACTTTACGTTCAACTCGAATAGTCTCCCCAAGACGATGATTATCTTTCATTTTACTTATAGTGCCAAAATGAGGAGATTCGTAAAGCAGCGTCAACTCCTTATTCGCACGCGCATGATTTCCCTCTCGTAACAAAGCGCTGATTAATCCGTAACGTTCTACTGTCTCATTACTGTAACGCTTCTCTCGCAAATTGGAATCAAAATATTTTACTGCATCCCTTGATTTCCCCTCAGAAGCACGTAGCTTGGCACGAACTAACTGAAATTCAATACTGTCGGGAACCTGCTTGTAAGACATATTCTGAGTACGATTCTCGATGTCAGCTATACGTTCATAAGTAAGTGGGTGAGTGCGTAGATAAGAAGGCGCGCCATTTTCTTGAAATCTTCCAGCTCTCTGTAGGCGCCCGAAAAAAGTCGACATACCACGTGGATCAAATCCGGCGTTAACCAGCACACCCAATCCAATGCGGTCGGCTTCTTTTTCATGTGCACGAGTGAAATTCAATTGTGATTGAATTGCAGCGGCTTGGGTAGTTGCTAAAACAGCCTGCCCTGCTTCTGGATTTGCACGGGCGGCTAGAATCGCTAGTGCCAGGGAAGCCAAAGATGTCAACATACTGTACTTTTGGGCCTGAAATCATACGGGCAAGGTGCTTTTGTGTGACGTGTGAAATTTCATGTGCCATCACACCAGCCAACTCCGACTCACTCCTCGCTGTAAGAATAAGCCCACTATTAAAGCCCATGAAACCTCCTGGCAAAGCGAATGCATTGATCGATGGGTCTTGCAAGGCAAAGAACTCAAACGCTTGGTCTGGTTGGGCCTCATTCGAACTGGAAATTAATTTATAACCTAGGTTGGTGAGATATCCGTCTACTTCGGCATCATCAAGATAGCTGGGATCAGCACGAATCTGAGACATTATCTGTAGGCCGATCTGTCTTTCTTCGTATGGCGAAATCGAGGCCTGTGACACATCACCTAGATCGGGTAACTCATTAGCAAAAACATTTTCAGCAAATGATAGCAGCAGGATGGATATTAAATAGCGTATTCTCATTTTAATATGATAACGATTCCCACACTAAGTTCCACAGTACTGCGGCAAAGCTAAAAATGGTAAATGTAAAAATACAACGACCAAGGCTTCAAAACATTCTCTATGAAAACGTTGGAAGATAAAAAATAGTATTAAATGACATTAAAATGAATAGTTGAAGCATTCAAACTCAGGCAATTACTTGAACATACATAGAACCAATTTATTGGAATGCGTCTAAATTAAATTGCCGCCTCATTTAACTCCCCAGTACGTACCCTAACTACTTGCTCTACCTGAGTGACAAAAATCTTGCCATCACCAATCTTGCCAGTACGAGCAGCCTTTACAATGGTCTCGATAGTGCTATCTACAAGCTTTTCGACTACCACTACTTCTATTTTTACTTTCGGGATAAAATCTACTACATATTCAGCACCGCGATAAAGCTCAGTGTGGCCTTTCTGCCTACCAAAGCCTTTGACTTCTGTAATGGTCAACCCGTTCACTCCAATCTCATTAAGAGCTTCACGTACCTCGTCAAGTTTGAAAGGCTTGATGATGGCCTCTATTTTCCTCATGATACATTCCTTTCACTGGATGTTCTAATAACACCAAATTGATAATTTGGCCTGTATTTTAGTCTGACTGTACAAAACTCCGAAAAACTTATTTTCGAACCATTTTATATTAATTTACTGTTAAAACTTATCTTTATATTTCGATGTAATCGGATAGTACCAGTCCTTGCTGAAACTACGCTGAGAAACACAGATACCCATCGGGGATTGGTGACGTTTATATTCATTCATGCAAATTAGATCTACAATATGCCCCACGTCAGTCTTAGCATAGCCCAAACCAATAATTTCTTCTAATGACTTATCTTGTCCCACGTAAGCTTCAATGATGCCATCAAGAACGTCATAAGATGGGAGACTGTCCTGGTCCATCTGATTTGGGCGCAACTCAGCAGAAGGTGCGCGCTGGATAACACGCTCTGGGATTGCCCTGCTTAGACTATTACGATACTGGCAAAGCTGGTAAACCATAGTTTTACTGATGTCCTTTAGTACCGCAAAACCACCTGCCATATCGCCGTAAAGCGTACAATATCCTGTCGCCATTTCAGACTTATTACCGGTGGTGAGCACAATAGCGCCATATTTGTTTGATAGTGCCATTAAGAAGGTGCCACGAATACGTGCTTGTAGGTTTTCCTCTGTGGTGTCTGCTTCATCGTTTTTTTGCAACCCCCTGAAATTCACACATTAGTGCACTTACAAATTTGTCAAACACTGGTTTGATCGAAACTTCACTGTAACGCACACCTAGTGTCTCAGACATTGTGCGAGAATCTTGCAGGCTTATATCAGTCGTATATTCCGACGGCATCATTACCGCCCATACCCTTTCAGGGCCCAGAGCGTCAACTGCAATTGCCAGCGTAAGGGCTGAATCAATACCACCAGATAATCCAAGTAGTACGTCAGTAAAACCATTTTTATCAATATAATCTTTCACTCCAAGACACAACGCACTATAAATACTTGCTTGCAGAATTTTCGTGCGAAGAACTGTCCCTTGTATAGGTAAGCTATTTTGTAGTTCGACCAGGCCTAGTGTTTCTGTAAACTCATCAAACTGATGAGTAAGCTCCCCTTTACTATTTATGACGAAAGAGGCTCCATCGAAAACCAATTCATCTTGCCCACCTACTAGATTAGCGTAGATTACAGTTATGCCTGTTTCGCAGATGCGCTGGCGTACCATCTTGTAACATAAGACTTGCTTGTTTATATGATAGGGAGAAGCGCATAGTACTAATAATACTTCGGCCCCTTTTTCTTTGGCACGGGTTACATTAATTTCTTTGCAAACATCTGTAGAAATATTTACGCCAAACTTTATACCCTCAACATAAAAAATACAGCTGTCTGAGCCAGGTTCAAAATAGCGGCATTCCTTAAATACAGTGTCATTGAGAAGATTGTTCTTAAGATACGTAACAATAATTTTACCGTCACAAATTACTGAAGCAGCATTGTAAATTTTACTGTCAGCAAAGTAAGGATGCCCCAACAACAAAGTAATACCATTTATTTCTTTTACGAGGTTCTCAAGCGTATTTATGCAGGCAAGAGAAAAACCTTTTCGCAGCAACAAGTCTTCGGGTGGATAACCAGATAGCGCCAACTCTGGTGTAACCACCAATGAGGCGCCCTTGTTTTTGGCTTGGTTAGTGAAGTCAAGAATTTTTTTAGCATTGCCAGCAAGATCGCCGACTGTGCAATTAATTTGGGCAACGGCGAGTTTCATGGTGAAGCAATTGATTTGATTAAATATCTATCCATGTTAAATCATATCAGAATAAGTCTATTTGCACGGGTACTATGTAGACGTAACAAATTTTAAAGCTATGAGAGATGAAAAACTGTTACCGTATAATTGTCGACTATACGTGAAACGTTTGTCCACATGTTAAAATCAAGATGTGCTCATCGCTCACTAAACGATATGCACAAGATACCCTGCTAAGACATTTCAATGAAATATTGTAGCAACTGCGGAACCCCGGTGGAGTTACGTGTCCCCGAAGGCGATACGTTACTGCGTTACGTATGTCCAGCATGTAGTGTTATTCATTACCATAACCCTAAGATGGTGGTGGGCTGCATACCAGAATGGGAAAACAAGATATTGTTATGCCGTAGAGCCATTGAGCCACGCCATGGATTTTGGACTTTACCTGCAGGATTTATGGAAAATGCCGAGACCCTAGTTCAAGCCGCTGCACGTGAAACCATGGAAGAGGCTAATGCCCGAGTGAAAATGGGTGCTCTCTATGCCATTTATAATCTGCCTCACATTAATCAAGTGTACATTCTGTTTCGTGCGCGATTATTGGATTTGAATTTCAAGCCAGGAATCGAAAGTTTGGATGTAAAACTTTTCTGCGAAGAAGAGATTCCTTGGGATGAAATAGCTTTTCGAGTCATACGCGCTCCTTTAGAACGTTATTTTGATGAATGCCGCCAAGGTCAACTTCATTTCCACATGGATACGATAGAAGACATTCATCGGTGATGATGGCGTAGAAATAGTACTATGGCTAGGTATCAATCGGGAACTCAAAAGAATTTTCTAGATATGAAAAAAGTTATTCTAGCCGCACCATCTTTGAACGTGACAGGGGCGGACTCTTTGCAAGATAGCGTTTAATCCCCACGAGCAGAGCTTTAGCCATTTTGTCCTGATAGAAGCTGTTTCGCAGTCTCTTCTCTTCATCCGGATTACTAATGAATGCGGTCTCCACAAGGATTGAAGGAATGTCTGGTGACTTGAGTACAGCGAATCCTGCCTGCTCTACATTGTTCTTATGCAGGTGATTTATTTCACCAATTTCCGATAGCACTTCCCTGCCAAGTTTAAGACTGTCGTTAATAGTTGCTGTTTGTGACAAATCCAATAGGGTTTTCTTGAGATAATGGTCCTTGATATCTAGATTAACACCCCCGATCAAATCAGCATCGTTTTCCTTTTTTGCCAACCAACCTGCAGCAGCCGAAGTTGCACCACTTTCGGATAGCGCAAACACAGATGAACCGCGCGCATGTGGCTTGACAAAAGCATCTGCATGAATCGATACAAACAAATCTGCATTTAGTTTTCGTGCCTTATCTAAGCGCATTGGCAATGACATAAAGTAATCTCCTTCCCGAGTCAATGCTGCTCTCATGTTCGGCTCTGCATCTATCTTGGCTTTAAGTTTTCGGGCAATAGCAAGAGTAATATCTTTCTCGTGTGTGCCCCTCCGGCTCATTGCACCAGGATCCTCGCCCCCATGACCAGGATCAATTGCAATTGTGATAAGCCTTATTATTTCAGGACTGACTTTTCTATTGCTAGCCACATTATCTTTTGCTTTTACGTCAGACTTAATATTAGCAAGGGCGTTAGCCTGCGCTGATTTTATTGCATCCTCATTTAATAATGCCATCATGGGGTCAGGCGGAGAAACTGGATAAATATCCAGCACTAAACGATGACCATAATTTGCTACGGGTTTTAGCACAAATGCTTGCGGTACAACTTCAGTTTTTAAATCTAAGACTACCCGCAATATGCCCGGTTTAAATCGACCAATACGCAGCGCACGGATATATGGATAATCGATACCTATTTTTTCCGGTAGTTTTTTTATTTCTGAAGTAAGCATGACATTCTCTAAATCCAACACTACTCGATGTGGATTCTTAAGCAACATGAGTGAGTAACTTATGGGTGTGGCCGATTCTAGCGTAAGGCGAGTGTACTCTGAAGCTGGCCAGATACGGGCGGAGCTAACTATCGTGTCAGCAAAAGCAGCATTCACCTGTAAAGAAAACTGTGATGCCACTATAAATAAAAAAGTATAGATACTTGATGAGGAAAAAAACTCACGGCAATCAAGTAATGCCGTAGTTAGGAATGCTTTAGGGCTTGCCAATCGTTCAAACACTGTCTACCTGCCTCCGTACCAGCCAGAATTTCAATGTTGCGACCTGTTTCGATAATATTGAAGGAAATCTGTAAATCTGCTACAGGCAACAGTTTCTCAGCTTTCTCAGGCCACTCCACTAGACAAATTGAATCTGCATTAAAATATTCGCGGAGACCTGCTTCCTCCCATTCTATGGGATCATCGAAACGATAAAAATCAAAGTGATAGAAGTATAACCTAGAAAAATTATAAAGTTCAACCAAATTATATGTGGGACTTTTCACTTTACCCTGATAACCCAAGCCGCGCAAAATACCTCTTGCTAACGTGGTCTTACCTGCACCAAGATTGCCCTTCAGAAAAATAACAAAACCAGGACGCAATATCGTTGCGATTTCAGTACCAAGAGTTAGAGTTATGGATTCATCCTCAAGGTAGCATGTTGTAGCGGAATTGTTATGATGAAAACTATGCAAAAAAATATTTCCAATAATCCATCTAAAAATCTCGTCTCGCTGACGAGCGATATTAAAGCTTGGAGCAGGGAACTTGGCTTCCAAGGGATTGGTATCTCTGATGCCAATACTGATATGTCACGTGTAGAGTCGGGTCTGCTCGAGTGGTTAAATAAGGGTTATCATGGCAATATGGATTATATGGCAAAACATGGTGCTAGGCGGTCTCATCCAGAGAAATTAATACCTGGAACGCTACGAGTAATTTCAGCACGCATGAATTACACGTCACCTAAAGTGAAAGACAGCTGGGAAGTAATGCAAGAAAGTGACAAGGCGTTCATATCCCGCTATGCGCTGGGCCGTGATTATCACAAGATATTACGTAGTCGTTTGCAAAAGCTCGCTGATAAAATTGCTGCGAAAGTGGATCACTTTAACTATCGTGTATTTACTGACAGTGCCCCTGTAATGGAAGTGGAATGGGCACAAAGATCTGGCCTGGGATGGCGTGGAAAACATACCTTATTGCTCTCCCGTGAAGCTGGATCAATGTTTTTTCTTGGTGAGATATATACTGATTTGCCACTATCTGTCGATAATCCTACCGACAATCATTGCGGTACTTGTACCAAATGCATAGATATTTGTCCAACTCAAGCCATCATCGAGCCCTATCGACTAGATGCAAGACGCTGCATTTCGTATCTCACGATAGAACATAAAGGCAGCATCCCAGAACCCTTACGTCCCCTGATCGGAAACCGAGTCTATGGCTGCGACGATTGTCAACTGATTTGCCCCTGGAATAAATATGCTACAGTCACGGGCGAAGACGATTTTACTGTACGAAATGGCCTAGACGATGCATCCCTAGTCGAGTTATTTGGCTGGAACAAAGAAGAGTTTGACACCAAGCTGGTCGGCAGCCCAATCCGCCGAATCGGACATGAACAATGGCTTCGTAATCTGGCCATAGGATTAGGCAATGCTTCATCATCCAAAAGAATATCCAGCGCATTACAGGCTCGGTATAACGATAATTCGTCTTTGGTGCGAGAACATGTGCGATGGGCGTTGCGACAGCATGATCTGTTAGGCAAATCATAATAAGAGTGTATGCCAAACAGACAAATGGTTTTCCAGCTATTACGTATCGAGATTAATTTTGTAGCAGTTTATACGGACTCGATATTCTTGACTAATCGCTAGATAAATATGCTGCTCGCCAACACTATACTTATTATTCATTTTCTGTTTGTGTTGTTTGTTGTTGGTAGCTTGCCAGTAATCTGGATCGGTGCATGGCTAAGATCGAATTTTGTACGAAATATCTGGTTCCGAACTGCGCATCTTGCCGCTATTCTTTTCGTCGTAGGAGAATCTCTTCTTGGCATGATCTGCCCTCTTACAACTTGGGAGGATAAGTTACGCCAGTTGGAAACCTGTGACAGCTTCATTCAGCGATGGCTGCATCGCATGCTGTTTTACGATTTCCCAGAAGGGATGCTTACAATAGTTTATGTGCTGTTTGCACTCCTGGTCGTAGCTACGTTCTTTCTGATTCCACCATATCGTCGCAATCCCCGCATCTGACTCCCGATTTATCTTGATTATTGAGAAATCACTAGATAAACCTAGTCAATCTCTGTTAATTCTAACTTTTACTACCGTATGCTAAATTTCTATACATGCCATCTAATATTGCTGCCCTAAAGACCATCACTAGTTTGAACCCAGATCTAAATCCTTACACAATCCTCTCGATTTCTTCTTCCCTAAGCTTGGATGACACTTGATCCAATGTCATATCACCATTGATAACAGGTTTATTGCCCACTTTGAGACCCTGGAAATCATGAAGCACATTGTCGACCAAATGCGAAGGTTGCACGTTACGTAATGCTGTAAACATAGTTTCCAGCCTGCCTGGAAATTTCTTGTCCCATTGCTGCATCATATCTTTTATCACTTGGCGCTGTAGATTTTTCTGCGAACCACACAAGTCGCAAGGAATAATGGGAAAATCCTGAACCTCTGCGTAAGCTACTAGGTCTTTTTCCTTACAGTAAATAAGTGGACGAATCACGATATGCCGCTCATCGTCACTCACTAGCTTGGGTGACATAGCCTTAAGCTTTCCACCATAGAATAGATTTAGAAACAAAGTTTCAAGAATATCATCGCGGTGATGACCCAACGCGATTTTAGTTGCACCTATCTCACTAGCAACACGATAGAGTGCGCCCCGTCTTAGGCGTGAACAAAGACTACAGGTAGTCTTGCCTTCGGCAATTACACGCTTTACTACACTGTAGGTATCCTGTTCAATGATGCGAAAGGGCACGCCAATTTTAGTAAGATACTCTGGCAACACATGACTAGGAAACCCAGGCTGTTTCTGGTCCAAATTTACTGCGATTAATTCAAACTGTAATGGAGCGTGAGACTGCAAGCTACGCAGCATATCTAGCATTGCATAGCTATCCTTGCCGCCGGACAAACACACCATCACACGATCACCCGCTTCGATCATGTTGAAATCAGTAATGGCTGAACCAACAAGGCGCCTCAATCGCTTATGTAGCTTATTGACGTCATATTTTTCCTTCCTGGATATGGCTTCCATTACAACCCTCGCTATTTGAAAAACAGGCAGCTAAACAGACATGAAAAAGATCAAAATACCCTTTACGACACAAGGTACCGAGAGGAGAAACAAATCATAATACTAATGTTTAATAAATTCGGTCAGATATTTAAGTAACTCGTCTTCCTTATAAGGCTTACCAAGAAACGCGTTAACACCCAATTGTTTGGCAACATTACGATGTTTTTCCGCTGTACGTGAAGAGATAACAATAATTGGAATATTCGCGGTTCTGGGATTGGAGCGTACAGTCTTGATTAGCTCAAAGCCATCCATACGCGGCATCTCAAGATCGACCAGCATAACGTCAGGAATGATATCCTGTAAAAGCTGGGTGGCGTCCACACCATCTTTAGCAATCAACACATCACAACCCTCTCGCTCAAGTAGGCGACTGGTAATTTTGCGAACTGTCAACGAATCGTCTACCACCATTACGGTAGTAGTTTTTTCTGGTTGCGTCTGTGCTGTTGGTAAAGTCGATGTCTCCGAAGTAAATATCGACTGTGCATTGCTGCGGTGCATTAGTTTGAGTGGATTGATAATAAGCATAATGTGGCCGTCTCCCATTACCGCGGCACCCTCGACACCTGGCACCCGTGCTAGCTGTGCGCCAATGTTTTTGACCACTACTTCGCTGTTACCAATCAACTCGTCAACGTGCACTGCAAGTCGTAGAGCTCCACTTTGCAGCAATAGCACCCTATTATGCCTCTTAATTTCTGGCGCTTGTTCTTGATCACCAAGCAGGTGTGGCAAATAGGCAAACAGAAAACTATTTCCGCTGAAATTTACTCTATGATCATGATAGGCTACGTTGAGTGCATCAGTATCAAGTTCCCATACGTGCTCTACTACTGTCGTAGGTATCGCATAAGTGTGGCCTCCTGCTTGTACCATTAGAGTTTGTGCCACCGCTAGAGTAAGCGGCAAATAAATAGTAAAGGTTACTCCCACATTATTTTCTGAAGTAACTTCCACGCGCCCGCCAAGAGAAGTGATTTCGTTTTTTACAACATCTAAGCCGATGCCACGTCCAGCAACTTCAGAGAGTTCCTGTACGGTAGAAAGGCCATGAGCAAATATAAAAGGTATAACTTGCTTGTCGCTCAACGTTTCATTAGTCCGCATTAGGCCATGTTGCAGGGCCTTTTCACGAATACGGTCGATATCTAACCCAGCGCCATCATCGTTTAAAGTCATGATAGTTTCATTACCTGCCTGGCGTAAAGAAATTGTGATCTGGCCAATTTCGGGTTTGCCCATTTCTAGTCGCTTTGCCGGCATCTCGATTCCATGCACAACAGAGTTTCGCAACAAATGCTCTAAAGGAGAGTTCATTTTTTCTAGTACGCTACGATCCATTTCAAGATGACCACCCTGAATTCTCAGAATAGCTTTCTTGTTCATATCCCTTGCCGCTTGCCTTGTAACGCGGTAAAAATGCTCTGCAAAATTGCTGAACGGCATGGTGCGGATATGAGTCAAGGCCTGCTGTAAATCTCGATTCATACGTGCCTGTTGAGCCAATGCCTCTTCAGCCGCATTATGGGTAATCAACATGCTCTGCTGCACAGTGAATACATCATCAACACTTTCCGCCATCAGTCGAGTAAGTTCCTGGAAACGTGTAAATTGATCAAACTCCAACGGATCGAAAGACTGTCCACTGTCTTGCGTTTGCGCCAAGTGTGATTGCATTTGTGTTTCAGCCTGGATCTCCACCTCGCGCAACTGGTTGCGTAAACGTACTGTACTTTCAGTCAAATCAAGTAACGATTGTTTGAAGTTATGCAATTCAGCTTCAATTCTAGAGCGTGCAATGCTCACTTCACCTGATTCATTCACTAGATGGTCAATCAATTCCGCATGAACACGCAACAAGGTTTTTTGCAGAGGAACCCCAATTTCTTCAGGTTGCCCGGATGGTCTCTCTTCAGCTTTAATTGGCTGTAAGGCAGGCGTTTTTGGCGAGCTCACTGTAATAATTGGTTCTTCTGCTATTTCCACTTTCACGGCTTTTATTCCGTCTTTAGGTGGGCCATGAAGATGCTCGATTTTCTCGCTTATGCGATCTAATTCAGTCTCCAATGAATCGAAAAATGACGTTGACAATTTACCCTCTTTCGGTTCAGCTTCTACACAACTTTCCATGTTGTGAACTAGCTCACCCAGACTCATAGCACCTGCTATGCGAGCACTTCCTTTTAAGGTATGTAGGGCACGAAGAAGGGCCTTACGAAAATTCTCATCTTTTGGTTCGTTCCGCCAAGAGCGCAATTCACTGCCGATTGCGGGTATTAATTCCTGTGTTTCCTCCATGAAAGTTTCTAACAAATCTGGATCAATATCGTCTCGTATGGAATACCATTCATTCTGTGGTGACACGAGTGTCCCAGTTTTTTCAATCTCCTGTAGTTTTGCATGTTCCGTTTCAGATACTTTTTCCGCACGCTCTGGCATCAATGCCATTTCATGTGACAGCGTTACGCCAGCTTGTAAATCAACCTGATCTGGTAGGCGTTGGTTACAAATTGCGCCCAGCATTCTACCTAATAACTCAATGACATTTCTCATGAGCTGTAATCCGGTCTGGTCTGGCTGGGTAAATTTTTTTGACAAAAATGTTAGCCATTGTTCCAGAACGTGCCCAATGTCCGCTATAAATTCAAGTTTCAAGTTACGTGAAATGCTAGCCAAGGTATGGGCAGCAAGCATAAATTCATGACTTACCGGTTTGTCTGGTCTTCCTATGAGGCTATCCAGCTCACTCTCAAGAGTTGCTAAATGCTGTTTGACCTCAGTCGTAAATACTTCAAATAACTCCGGGGAGATTACCGCATCACCAATTACTATACTTGGTTTTGTTTCAGCTGCAGTTTCGGGTACAGTCGTTGCAGATGCAGTTTGTGCATCCAGATCAGCATCTACTACTTCCGCTTCAGTCTCCGCTTCAGTCTCCGCTTCTGTTTCTGCTTCGGATTCCGTACCACTCGCAAGGCCTTCAATTGAAACTTGCAATTCATCTGTGCTGAGCCGGATCGCATTCTGTTCTTTCAAGCTTGCACACCACCCACAAAATTCCTGGTGTACTTTTGCGATCAGATCAAGTAATTCGTCGGTTACTGGTTTCCCTTCGCTCAACCACCGGCTCAAGATCTGCTCCATGCTCCAGGCTACTTCGGCAATCTTAAGCAGTCCCACTATGCGCCCGCTACCCTTTAGAGTATGAAACCCTCGACACATGGTTGTTAGGGAATCACGATCACTAGCATCGTTACGACAAGCCCGTATGCATGTTGCAATACTAGCAAGCACTTCTGCAGATTCTTCTAAGAAGGTCCCTAGGAGAGCCTCCTGTGTTCCTGGGCCAGCTTCCTGAAAAGTAGTAGTCTCTATCTGTACAGTCGGTAGGTCTGACAAGACTGCTGGAACTAATGGGGCCAATCTATCGTCGGGTGCACTCGGAACAAATTTGGGAACGGGTAGCGGCACTGCGGCTGCAACAACATCACTACCAAACTGGTTTATTGCCGCTTCAATAATGTTAATACAATCATGCTGTTCATATTTCAGCGCCTCGATGAAAAAACCGATACTACTCAGCCCTTCTGCTAACCGCACCTGCTCTGACTGCTTATGTTCACAATCAAAACGCGAAAATTCTTCTATAAGGTTTCGACAAGCAACCAGTAATGCGTTAGCACGATCATATTCAAGCATTACTAAAATGCCAGATATCTGTTTAAACAAAGGAAACAACATTGGCAATTCGTAGTTCTTAGTAGAGTCACGAAAAAAACCATCCAAAACTTCTTCTATCTGTTTTAAATTGGCACAGCACTCGTGCGACAACTGTGCCATCAGTTCTTTCTCCTGTGCTTTAGAGCTGATTCCATCCGGCCCTTGACGCATCGACATCTGGCTCTTGTCCCACTTACCCTGTACTGCAGAACGTAAGCGTACTGAAATAACTTTGACCTGACGTGTAAATTCGGGTGAGAACTCATTAAAATTGTCCAGCGCGCTCTCCACTAACAACAGCGAAATGGCAAATTCTTGTGCCAAAATTTCACTCATAGCCTGTGGTTGAATATTCAAATGTGCTGCAGTACCGCCAATTACAGTAATAAGTTTTTCCAAAGACTGGTGTTTAATCTGAACTGCCAACTCCTTAAGCTTTCTGATGTGAGTAAGCAATAACGACAGATTATTCTTCTGACCATCGTTGTATTTGATCCACGCACCCTTGGCTTCTATTAAGGTAGCGTGCATCTCCTCAAGAATAGCCTCTAATTTCTCTTTTTTGACAGCTTGCTCGTTGGACGGTATTTGTTCATGCCAACCATAGGCCTTAAAAATTTCGCGAATGTGTTCAGTAACTATCTTGCTGCGTGAAATTTTATATAATACCTCCCGCATTAATTGCTCATCAATGGCTGCGGTAGGGTTATCTAGACGGCGAATTTCCTGTTCTATTCTGGCGCACAACCTGCGCACCAGTAAATCGACAGTCAATCCTTCATTCAAAAGACTATCGAAAAAACCCAGAGATACCCACCAAAATGTTTTCTGTTCAATTGAAGCAGGAATTTTTTCGAGGCATTTCACTACATCGAGCATTTGTTGCAAGCTGTTCTTATCGGTTGTGTCACGCAGCCATTTGAGCAGACTTCCCTGGAATCTAACGCGCTCGTTCTTCTTGGTGGCTGCCTCTACAATAATGGATGAATCTGGAGATGGGGAATCGTCCCGTAGTGGAACACGTATACTTAAGTCAGGAAAAAATAATGTGCCCTCGGATATGCCATGCACCCCATGTTCTTGCACTAGCTCTTGGTAAACGGGAAATAATCGAAATGGATTATTGTCCGCGCCATTGATTAACTCGTCAAAATAGCGAGAAAGCGCCCAAGTCGCACGACTAAATAAATCCAGCTTAAGATCTGGTTTACTCTCGTTGTCCACAAAAACATCGATGAGTTTTTCCATCTGCTGACTGATGGTAGCCACACCATTCAAGCCGAGTATTTTGATCACACCATTAATTTCATGTATATGATCGCGGCATGCTTTTATCTGGGTTATGTCATCCGGATTACGCGAGTAATTTCCTAATTGCTGTCGCACCAACTCCAACGCATTGTCAATCTCATTCTTGACCCAGACAATAGACTCGATATTGAGGTCAGTTTTGGCGTTCATTTAGAATGATTATTAGGTATTTAGCAATAAAGAAATTCAAATCTTGAAGCTTGAAACTGATGCCTTTAATTCGGTGGCAAATCCGGCAATCTGTTTCACAGAAGTAGTCGTCTGAATAGTACCATTAGTAGTCTGACGGGTAATTTGTAGAATCTCTTCCATATTTTTTACTACTTTGTCGGCAGCCTGAGCCTGAGCCTGAGTAGTATTAGAAATGCCAGCAATAAGTTGCGCTAGATTCTTCGACACTTGTTCAATCTCTTCCAGCGCCTGACCCGTTGCATCAGAGAGCTTGCCTCCCTCAACCACGCCAAAGGTACTTTTCTCCATCGCTGCCACCGCTTCTCGGGTATCGTCCTGTGTAGTTTTTACCAGCACACTAATTTGCTTGGTCGCTTCAGCAGAACGCTCTGCCAACCGCTGTACCTCTTGCGCAACTACCGTGAATCCGCGCCCAGCTTCACCAGCAGAAGCCGCTTGAATTGCTGCATTTAACGCTAGCACATTGGTCATCTCGGTAATATCAGAGATCAACCCTACGATCTCACCAATCTCTTGCGAGTTTTCACCTAATCTTTTGATTCGTTTTGCGGTTTCCTGAATATGAGTACGGATTTCGTTCATGCCAACACTTGAGTCCCGTACTGCAACCGCACCTTTCTCTGCGGCAGCCAAGGACCGTTTTGCCACCTTGGCGGATTCTGCGGCAGACTTGGACACCTCACCAATGGATTCAGCTATGCCTAGCACAGCAATTGTGGTTTCCTCAATATTTTCTGACTGTTTTTGTGCTGCAATTAATAAATCTGAAGAAACATCCTGCGCTTGACTAGAAGCTTTAGCCACTTGGGTGCTTGCCCTATTGATTCCCTCCACTAGGATGTGCAACTCCTCAATCGTATAATTGATCGAATCTGCCATTGCGCCGGTAATATCTTCGGTTACCACCGCACGAACCGTCAGGTCGCCGTCAGCAAATCTACCCATATCATCCAATAAACGTAATATTGCTTTCTGGTTACGCCGATTCTCTTTCTCACTCGCCAATACCCTTTTCCGCGTATCGTTAATGTACTCTTTAATGAACAAAAATAGAGTAATAATGGCTAGCGCACCCGTGACATAGGCCATGATACTAAGAGGAGAGAGGGTGAGATCACCATGCTCCTGAAGCGCACCGTCAAGTTTCTCAGCTGCAATCAACATACCCTCACTGTTTTGAAGTATCTCGTGAATTACACCTTTTGCAGCGACCAAATTAGGCACCTGTTTTTGAACAACGCCAGCATGAGTATCGATCGTCTTGAACAGCTCTTGTGCCTTTGACAACATCTCTTTAGAATTCTCATCTTTAAGAGGCGCTATCTGTAACCCACTATTACCTTGAGCAAAAGCTGTAAAAATGGTTTCAACCCCTTCCCGATCATTTTCTAACTGAGCAACAATTTCGGGAATTAGAGCTTCATTAAATAATAGTGCGTTAGCATTGTTCACAAAACTCTGGGTAATCACTTTCAATGTTTCGGTGACAGCAATTTCATTCGACAAACCCTCAAAACGTTCCATCCTAGCCATCAGGTTCTCGATTAATTCCAACATCTGCTTATTGGTAACATTAATCACGTCTACCGCATTTCCCAAATCAATCAGAGAAGTCCTGCTATCTAAAATTAGGCTTATATTCTGTTCCTCTATATGCCACTTTTTAACGTACTCTTCCAGAAACACAGTAGGTTCGTCGCTTATCGGCGGAATATTGCTACCGCGATATTTCCCACCTTGGGCTAGAATTTTTACAGAACTTTTAATCCGGTCACGACTATCTTGTAATTGTACAAACGAAGATAAGTTACCTTGTGCTGTTTGCTGAGATGCCTTAGCCAGACGCTGATCGTGCACTTGCATGCGCCCAACAATTTCTAAGTATGCTGCGCCATGCCCAGCCTGCTGTGTACTTATTGTTGTAGCAATCAAAGCAATCAAAAAAAACAACGCGAACCATACACCCAAAATTCTAAGCCGCTTGCCAACCTGTAAAGAGCCAATTGCCGGGATTGAGCGGACTGCACCACCAGCCATACCATCTTTGCCGACCACTTCGAAAACCGGATTCAATTTCGATAAAAAACCTGACATTTTAGTTTGTGTCTCCGTTAGCTCTCTAGAAAACTAGATTTACGTAATAGTATGATCCAGTGTTTGTCAAACTGATTCCATAGATCTCGTAAACATAACAAGCAATTTTCAGAAACCATAGCTAGCTTATGCAGCAATTTGCAAAAAATCCTCATTTCTCACCAAATCTTGCAGGTTCAGCTCATACCAACGCTGCCCCCTGTCTATCCATGTAAATTCCAGCAACACCCATTTGAGAATGAGCGCCATCGTTAACGCGCTCAAAATCGGTAACGTTCCTTATTCCTAGCGTACGCCTAACTAACAAACCACTATTAACTTCAAATCGTGGAGAAACCAATAGGATCCTTGTTTTTTGCCCAATTGTAGTATGCGCTCCACCAAAATAAGAGGCCAAATCTGTAATGCCGTATAGGTTACCTTGCACGTTAGCTACGCCCAAAAACCACGAATGGGTTAGCGGTACTGGCGTGATCTTTGGCATCTGTAACACCTCATTCACGTCATTCATGTGCACCAACCAACGATCCTCGCCAATTAATACCCCCAACACGGTTGAAATGGGTTCAGCTATGGCAGCGCTTCCTAATTTTTCAGAGAGTGTTTCCTGGAAATCCTTCATGTTGATACGTTTAGACATCAATTCAGCCTAGTTCAGTTATTTTTTGCAACAATTCAGCCGCCTTAATGGGCTTAACTAAGTAGCCTTTAGCTCCCTGCCGCATACCCCAGATCTTGTCAGTTACTTGTCCTTTAGTAGAGCATATGATAATGGGAATATGTTTGGTAGCTGCACTCTTGGCAATTGTACGAGTAGCATTAAAACCATCCTGTCCCGGCATTACCACATCCATCAGAATCAAATCTGGCATGATCTCCTTGCTCATTGCAACCACCTCCTCTCCACTTGCAGCAGTCACTACCTTATAACCACTTTTGGTAAGAATCTCTAATAGTATATATCGCTCTGTAGGGGAATCATCCACCACCAGAATGTTTTCAATTGCCATGATTTTTCTATAGTTTCCGGAAGTTTTGCTCAGTCACAAAAAAACAACTAGAATCTTCGTGACACAACACCGTCTAAATTTTTATAGCTATAGCCATAGCTATATACCGCCCAAGTAATTCCAATTAAAACATAGATTGTTGCTTGATAGGAGATTTGGATGAATCTGAGGTTACATTTACCATTTCTTAGATAACTTCTATACTTACTTATAAATAGATAAAAGTAGATATTCAACTATTACTGGATACGGGTTGAACGCTTAGAGTAGTTGATAAAACACACGCAATGCTTGATCTCAAGAATCACTCGAGAATTTGATCTAGGTCAAAATTAAATACTACCGTTTCCGGCATTATTGCTAAACGAACTGTATTTTGCATGTAACAT
>PVMK01125679.1_pt1 | contig 20125 bp, 18 predicted proteins | sample 1853481 | NCBI WGS metagenome assembly PVMK01 (sample SAMN08533507, study PRJNA380276) | Marine sediment metagenome, whole genome shotgun sequencing project. | reverse complement strand
TTTTTCATAAGTATATATTTTCTTTGTAATTTTAAAATGCAATGAATATTAGCATAAAATCAAAATTTCACTAAGATTAAACCAAGTGATTAAGATTGTCTCATGAAGAAACTAACATTTAAAAATTTTAACATTGCAGATTGGTTTTCATTTTACCGTATAGCTTGTGCTCCCTTACTATTATTATTCCTTTGGTTAGACAATCGTGATTTATTTACGTGGTTTTTATTAATAAGTTATTCCACAGACATGATCGATGGCTTTTTAGCTAGAAGGTTAAAAATAACAAGTCCAAGAGGTTCACAATTGGATTCTTTTGGCGATCAAATCACATTTATAATAGGATTAATTGGGTTATATCTTTTTGAATACGATTTTATTGAGAAAAACTATCTTATTATTCTTATTGCATTCATACCCTTTATAATTCAAATGCTTATTGCCTATTCAAAGTTCGGAAAAGCTACTGCATTTCATACCTATTTAGCAAAACTATCTGCTATTGTACAAGCTGTATTTATTCTTAGCTCACTATTCTTTCATCCATTTTATGAATTATTTTATTTTATGATCATTTTGGGTTTTTTAGAAACAATAGAAGAGATCATTCTAATTTTTATTATTAAAGAATGGGCTTCAGATATAAAAGGAATTTATTGGGTAATTAATAAAAAACAGAGAGAAACAAAAAAATAGTTTATACTATTTTAATGTATTTATAAAATCAATTATTTTTTGAATTCCTCTAACTACATTAGGGGCAAAAGTTTCAATGAACTTGTTATCTAAAGATGTATTATTCTTTAAATAATAATTTAATACTTTTTTTCCATCAAAGTCTACATATGCTAACCTGAAGATAAAATCTTCTGGACTGAAATAAAAATCGACTCCCGGAAGTAATGCCACTTTATATTGTTTTAGGAGGTAATTAGCAAGTATTACACTGTTTGTAAGTTGTTTTTTATGAATTTCTTCTTTAAAAGAATCAAATCCAATCAGCATATAAAATCCTCCTTGTGGCTCTGTACAATTTAGACCTGCCAGAGTCAATTCGTTGTAGACATATCCCCCAATAGCATTTAGAATTTTAACCGATGCTTCGACATTCTTTTTAACCGATTTCTTGTATTTATAGGCTTCTATAGCTGCATATTGAACCGGAGCACTCACAGCACTAAAAGTTTCACTGAACAAAGAGCGAAAATAAGAATTAAGTTCTTTTAAATTCTCTGGAACGACCATATAGCCTAGTCTATAGCCACCGGCAGAAAATACTTTACTAATACTTCCATATACAATTGTATTCTCTGGATAGAAATTTGAAATACTCATGGCATAAGCTGAATTAAATGTAACCTGAGAGTAGATCTCGTCTGAGAGTACAATAATGTTGAATTTTTTACAAACACTCGCTAATTTTTCTAATTCCTCAGTACTATAAACAGCTCCACTAGGATTGTTTGGTGAATTTAGTATGAGTAAATTACTCTGAGAAGAGTGACTATTGCAATAAGTTTCTAAAACCTTTGGAGTTAACTTATAATTGTCTTGAAAATAGGTTTCAAGTATAACAGCCTCTTTGTTATTAACCTTAATCTGAGGCAAATAACTAACCCAACTTCCTTTAGGGATCAAATAAGTGCCATCAATAATCAATATGGTTTGATATAATAACTCTTTACTTCCCGGACCAATAAAAATATTCTTTTTGTTAGTCTGAATATTTTGATGATCATCTAAAAACTTGGCTATTTCATTTCTTAATTTAAGTAAACCTATTGTGGGTAGATAATGATTACAATCGGCATGTTTTTTTAATTTTTTTACAATCTTTTTGGGAATTGGAAACGGTGACTGTCCAAAACCAAAATGATATATTTTCTCACCATCTCTCCGTAGTTTTTTAACTGCTTCATTAATTAGTAATGTAGCGGATGGCTTTAGTTGGCTTATATTTTTATTGATTTCTAGCATAAGCATAAAAAAAGAGGTTGTCTAAATTAGATAACCTCTTTATCAATTAATTGTCAATTTTTATTTAATCAATATATTCATTCTTGCAAATAAGAATCTTCCTCCTACTCCGAATTGTTTAGATCGTCTTGAATAAATAAATCTTCCTGAAGATCTAAAAGCATCAGCAGCTTTATCTGGATATACATCTAATAAATTATTAGCACCAACTGTAAATCGTAATCCTTCATTAAAACTATATCCAAAACTTAAATCGGTTATAACTTTTCCTCCATACATTTTATCAACAGTGGGATCAATATTATTGGTAGCCTCTTCTACTTCTCCGAAATAAGTATTTCTTAAATAGATATTCCAATCATCAGCAATTCGCAAATTATTAGTTAAAGTACCTTGTGTATTAGGAACTGCAGATTCGATATAGATTCTACTGGTATTATCAAAAAACGTTTCAGATAATCCAGCATTGGCTATAGCATCAGGAATATTAGTATTTACAACCTCTGTTTCAGAATATGTGAAGGATAAAGTGTTTTCTAATGTCAAATTATTAGAGAGGATCACATCATATTCAGCAACGATATCAATACCCCAGGTGTCGGTATCAACTGAGTTAGTAAAGAAGGCTGCTTGAGTTGCATTAGCTTCTGCAAATAATGCTGCTAATTCTTCATTTTCTTCATCAATATAATCTCCGTTTTCATCAACTTGAGGTTTAAACTGACCACTTAAAACAACTCGATCGTCTATACCCACAAAATAGCCGTCGACGGTAAATTTCAAATCGATATCAGGAAATCTTGCCGTAAAACCAGCTGTAAATCCAATTGAAGTTTCTTCTTTTAATTCTTCAATTCCAAGAATTCTAGCTACACGAGAAGTATTTGGAAAAATACCTACTTCGCTAGGGACTCCATCTACAAAAATGGTAGAAGTTGAATTAAAATGAATTTGATGTAAGGATGGCGCTCTAAAACCAGTTTGTCCAGAACCTCTAATGTTAAAATTATCAGCTACTTCAGCCAAGAAAGATATCTTGCCATTCAAAGTACCTCCAAAATCAGAGAAATTTTCATAACGTAATGCAAGTGTTCCTCTAAATGATTCTGTAAAATCAGCTTCAACATCTACATAACCTGCAACTGAGTTTCTGTAAGCATCCACCTCATTTTCAGGCTTGAAACCAGGGAATACTTGAATACCACCTGGTCTTGAGGATCCAAAGAAATCAGTTGGAACCATAGATTCAGGATCAGTTGGATCATGAACATTCCCAGCAGTATTATATTGAGCATACGAAGCTTCTTCACCAGCAAAAATACCATAATTTTCCACTCTATATTCAGCCCCAAACGCCAAGTTGAAACCAGACATTACATCTTCATAAAATCTAGAAACATCTAAATTAGAAGTATTCTCTCCATAGTTAAATCCACCTGCGTCAGCTTCAAAAGGAGTCGAATTTTCAAGGGATGCATTTAGTGAATTCGCTATTCTAAAGCTAAATTCATTTTTCCCGGTATTGTTACTAAAATCAACATTCCAGTCTCCAATTGTTCCTTTAATTCCAACAGCAAGGGCTTTGTCTTTGATATTGGTATTGATCTCAGGTAAAAATCCATTCATTCTAGCAGGTGTATATGCTCTGGATTGAAAGGGTAATCTATAGAATCCAGCTGAATTACCATTTTTAAAGCCAAGGCCTCCAAAAGAGTAATAACTAAATCTTCACTTACCGGAATCTCCATATTAGCAAAAAACTGACCTCCTCGTAATTCAGATTGTCCAACTCTCATATTGAAGTCACTTCGTTGAAGTCCTCTTGCTGCAAGTTCAGCAGTGGTATTATCTGCAGCTAAAATCTCTTGAAGATCTTCTTTAGTAGCGTCCAAAGGTAAACCTAATCCTGCTTGATTTCCGTATAAAATTACGTCAGACACATCATCATCTAGTAAAAGACTCAAATCATATCCATCATTATTAGCAAATCTTTCAACGGTATTGTACTGATTGCAAGTTCTGCAGTAGTATTATCTGCAGCCAAAATCTCTTGAAGATCTTCTTTAGTTGCGTCCAAAGGTAAACCTAAACCTGCTTGATTTCCATAAAAAATAACGTCTTCAATATTATCATCCAGTAATAGACTTAGATCATAGCCATCATTATTAGCAAATCGTTCAATGGTATTGTACTGATTAAATATTTGACCTTCCCATTCTTTCATTCTATTGGTAGAACCTCTAAAATCAAAGTTTCCCGTAAAGTTAATAAAACCCTCGTCTCCAATAGGCAAACCGTAGTTTGCACCTACATTAATTTTTTCACCGTCGACTCCGTCATCTGGGTTTTCACTAGTGAAATTAGCTCCTGTTGTTACGCTTATGGCAAGCTCATTTGTAACATCTTTTAGTACAATGTTAATAACTCCAGCAATCGCATCAGATCCATACTGAGCAGCAGCACCATCTCTTAATATTTCTATTCTGTCGATAGAATTAATAGGAATAGCATTTAAATCGGTACCTACCGATCCTCTACCAAATGTTCCGTTTACGTTTACCAAAGATGTTTTATGGCGTCTTTTACCATTTATTAGAACTAATACCTGATCTGGACCTAATCCTCTAAGAGAGGCCGGCGCAATGTGATCGGTACCATCGGAAATAGTCTGAGTATTAGAAGAAAATGAGGGAGCTGCATAATTAAGTAATTCCGTTACTGTAATTTGCGGAGAACTCTCAACAATTTCATTTACGTTTAAAACATCTACAGGTACAGCAGAATTAAGAGCTGTTCTACCTGGATTACGTGTTCCTACCAAAATAATTTCATCTAGAGAAACTCCAGATACCATAACTACATTAAGAGATGTTCCAGTAACGGTTATTTCTTGAGAATCAAATCCTATATAAGAAAATACAAGAATATCTCCATTAGATGCATCTATTGAGTAGTTTCCATCAAAATCTGATACTGCTCCTGTTGCAGTGTCCTTTATTACAACACTAACACCCATTAAGGGTTCTGAGGAGTCATCAGTTACATTACCAGTTACTTGCTGAGAGAAGGCAAGTGTAGTCGCCAATAAAGCAAGAATTAAGGTTAAAAAGTTTTTTTGTTTCATAAGGTTGGTTTTAATTGTTTTCCTAAAAATACATTTTTTAATTTAAACTGTTAATATTTGTTAATTTATGATAATTAAATAGTTTATTTTATCTTTGAAAAAAACTATATTTATGATTGAAAAACAACACTTAATAGACCGTTTTATTAGCTATATAACTGTCGATACAGAAAGTGATCCAAACAGCAACAATACACCTAGTAGCAAGAAACAATGGAATTTAGCTAACCCCTTAGCAGACGAGTTAAAACGTATTGGAATGCAAGATGTTAGCATCGATGAAAATGCATATATTATGGCAACCTTACCAAGCAATGTTGATCATGATGTACCAGTTGTGGGATTTATCTCTCATTTTGATACTTCTCCAGATTTTACAGGTGCCCATGTTAACCCTCAATTTGTTGAAAATTATGATGGTAAAGATATTATTTTAAATGAAGAAGAAAATATCGTATTATCTCCCTCTTATTTTGATGACTTATTACTTTACAAAGGTAAGACACTCATCACGACAGATGGTAATACCCTTTTAGGAGCTGATGATAAGGCTGGTATTGCTGAAATAATTTCAGCAATGGAATATTTAATCAATCATCCAGAAATTAAGCATGGCAAAATTCGAATTGGTTTTACACCAGATGAAGAAATAGGACGTGGTGCACATAAATTTGATGTCGAAAAATTTGGAGCAGATTGGGCCTATACAATGGATGGAAGCCAAGTGGGTGAACTGGAATATGAAAATTTTAATGCCGCAAGTGCGGAAGTAACCGTAAAAGGAAAAATTGTACATCCAGGTACTGCTAAGGGGAAAATGGTTAATAGCATGTATATAGCCACTCAGTTTATTAATTCCTTACCTAAAATGGAAACTCCAGAACATACTGAGGGTAGAGAGGGATTTTTTCATTTACACAATATGAATGGTGCTGTTGAAGAAACCAAGCTACATTATATTATTAGGGATCATGATATTTCACATTTTGAAGCCAGAAAAAAGGTTGTAAAAAAAGTAGCTGACGAGATAAATTCTCAATATGGCCGGGAAGTTATTATTGTAGAAATTAAGGATCAATATTTTAATATGCGAGAAAAGATAGAACCGGTAATGCATATAATAGATATTGCTAGAGAAGCAATGGAACAGGCTGGAATAGTTCCCATAATAAAGCCAATTCGAGGTGGAACCGATGGGTCACAATTAAGTTATAAAGGACTTCCTTGCCCTAACATTTTTGCTGGAGGACATAATTTTCATGGGAGATATGAATATGTTCCTGTAGAAAGTATGCAGAAGGCTATTGAAGTAATTGTAAATATAGCTCAGATTGTAGCAAAATAATCCTGAATATTCATTATAAAAAAACCTTCAGTTAAAACTGAAGGTTTTTTATTTTTCATAAGAAAGTTACTTAGCTATTTCTTTTTTTCAGGAGCGTTAAGTTTTTTACTCATTTCCATAGAAATTGCAGAACGTTCATATTTCATTTTCCCTGCACCTGTTTCAACGATACAAGTTCCATCATCATTTAAATCTAAAATCTTCGCATGCAGACCGCTTTTTGTAATAATTCGATCTCCCTTTTTTAATTCACTAGCAAAAGATTTTTCTTGCTTCTGTTTTTTCATTTGGGGACGTATCATAAAAAGATAAATCACCATAAACAATAAAATTAGAGGGAGAAAACTTTGTATTTGTTCCATAAATAATATCTAAAATTTCTTACTAAGAAGTTTTTAATGTCTTTCCTGCCTGTGTAGTTCCTTCTTTAGGATTTACAAATGCTTTAATTTTAATAGTCTCTTTACCAGCTTCCGTATTAGCCGTAATAGTTACTGTTTTACTAATTTGGTTTTTACCTGAACCATTAAATTTAACTAACAATTCAGCTTCTTCTCCAGGAGCAACAGGAGTTTTTGGATAAGAAGGAACTGTGCAACCACAGCTACTCTTAGCGTCAACAATTACTAACGGTGCATCACCTGTATTTTTAAATTTAAATACATGCTCAACTTTAGTTCCCTGATCAATAGTACCAAAATCGAACTCTTTCTCATTAAAAGTAATTATTGGAAATTTCCCTGCATTAGCATCACGATTTGCAGCTTCTGCAACTTTTTCTTCACTCACTTTATCTGCCGCATTTTCTTTACAAGAAGTAAAAATAAAAGCCGTCAGTACAGCAACAATTAATATTGATTTTTTCATTATAAATAGATTTATGTTTTAGCGGGGCTAAAATACTTATTTTTTTATAGTTTATCTAAGACCGCGTCCAATTTTATTTAATTTCTTCCCAGTTATAAAATCTTTTACCAATTTATCTAGAATACCGTTAATAAAAATACTGCTTTTAGGAGTAGAATACTCTTTCGAAACTTCAAGGTATTCATTTATAGTTACTCGTACAGGGATTGAAGGAAAATTTAAAAACTCTGTAATCCCCATTTTCAAAATTATCATATCGATATTAGCAATTCGTTCTTTATCCCAATTAGGTGTTTTTTCATCAATTATAGTGGTGAGTTCATCGTCATTCAATATTACTTTTTGCATTAATTCTAATGCAAAATCACGATCTTCCTTATTTTTATATATTTCCGGAATTAATATCTTATCAATATTTTTTTTAGAAAGTTTTGATAACATTTTAATTAGTAATGTATTCACTAATGGAAAATCGTCTAACCAAGTAAGTCTCTTGTCTTCTATATATTCATAAAGTTTCTCATTTGGTGCAATAACTTCCTTAAAAATTTTAATTAGAAAATCTTTATCCTCATCAAAATTAGTAGCTTTATTTTCAAGAAAATATATATACCACTCTTGTTCTTTTAAAGAATTAAACAAAATGGATACATATTCGTCGTCACTTTCCCAATAATTGAGTTTTTTATTTTTTATAGTATTTGAGAAAGCTTCATTTGAAGATATCAATTCTATCACTTTGTTTTCCACAAATAAACGACTTGGATTTTTCTCTAAATCAGTAGCTAAGTGTTTTTTCTGAGATTTTAAAAGATATTTTTCAGCTTGATCTCGAAGTGCAATAAATAACTGAAGCATTAACAAATATAACTCTTGCATTTGCTCCATATTATAGAGTAAAAATTTTTCTTGCTCTTCTATGTTTTTATATTCACTTTGATTATAAGCATAAATAGACTGCAAAACCTTAACTCTAATGTGTCTCCTTGTGAGCATGCTTTTTAAGAACTTTAATAGATTAACAATACAATACTACATAATCTTCATTGCAAAGTTACTAATTAAATTGCCCATTGTTATTTTTTAATCTACGGGCATCAATTCTGGTTTTAGCAACATCGAAAGCAGCCTGATGAGACGTTATTCCGTTTACCTCAGCGTTGTTTAGAATTTCTAGTGTGGTATTAAATATATTTTCAGTTTTACGAATTATTTCTTTGCGATCGTAATTTTCCAATTCGGCATATACATTTATAATTCCTCCAGCATTAATTAAAAAATCTGGGGCATAAACTATACCTTTTTCCTTAAGCATTAAACCATGTTTATGCTCTTCAGCTAATTGGTTGTTTGCAGCTCCTGCAATAATTTTAGCATTAAGTTGCGGCAAAGTAATATCGTTGATAGTTGCTCCTAAAGCACATGGAGCATAAATATCCATTTGTTCGGAATATAAATTGTCACCCTCATAAATGGTTACGTTATATCTATCACGAATTTCTTCTAAACGTTCCTGATTAATATCTGAAATATAAATTTTAGCGCCTTCATTATTTAGGTTTTCAACCAGTGCCTCTCCAACATTTCCAATACCTTGAACATAAACCACTCTGTCTTCAAGTATATCAGTCCCAAAAGTATATTTGGCAGCTGCTTTCATTCCCATAAACACACCATATGCTGTTATAGGCGATGGATTTCCTGCACCACCCTTATTTTCGGAAATTCCTGTTACAAATGGTGTCACGGTTCTAACTAAATCCATATCGGAAGTAGTCATTCCAACATCTTCAGCAGTTATATATTTTCCCCCTAAAGAATGTACGAATTCGGCAAAACGCAACATTAACTCTGGAGTTTTTTGTGTTTTTGAATTTCCCATAATCACTGCTTTACCACCCCCTAAGTTAAGACCGGTAATAGCTGCTTTATAAGACATTCCACGTGATAATCTAAGTGCATCGTTTAATGCTTCCCACTCATTACTATACTGCCACATACGTGTTCCTCCTAGTGCTGGCCCCATAACAGTACTATGAATTCCTATTATTGCTTTTAATCCTGTATCTTTGTCGTTGCAAAAAACAACCTGTTCATGATCATCAAACGATAATTGTCCGAAAACAGGGTTCATTTTTTTTAGATCATTTTTGTTAACTACTTCAGTCTCCATATGTTGAATTTAATTCCTCTTTTTAAGGACGTGCAAAAGTAGTTGATTGCTAATAATCTCACAAAAATATTAAGATTAAATTATGAATATATTGCTAATTTCTATTTTTCTATAAATGAAAGAGCTTCAGTATCTTAACATATATTTCAAAAAATATAAAGGTAGATTATTGGTAGGATTATTTATAACAGTAATCGCCACTATATTTAGACTAATTGTTCCAATGAAAATTGGGGTTATTATAAATGTTATTGAAAATTATATTAACGGTAGCAATACAGATTTAGAATTAGTAAAATCTGAATTACTTATTAACATCCTTCTCATATTAGGAACAGCCTTATTAGCTGGACTATTTACATTTTTAATGAGACAAACATTCATAGTGGTTTCACGGAATATTGAGTTTGATTTAAAAAACGAAATATTTAAGCAATATGAACGGCTATCCCTAGGTTTTTATAAACAAAATCGTACGGGAGATTTAATGAATCGTATCAGTGAAGATGTTTCAAAAGTACGCATGTATGTGGGGCCCGCATTAATGTATAGTGTCACTAATATCACACTACTTATAGTCGCACTAAGTTATATGTTTTATAAAGCTCCGAATCTTACTTTATACACAATCGCTCCTTTACCTTTATTATCTCTGGCTATTTATAAACTTAGTGCAGCTATTCATAAGCGTAGTACTATTGTACAACAATACCTTTCTAAACTTACTTCTTTTACACAAGAAAGTTTTAGTGGAATTTCAGTGATCAAGGCGTATGGTATTGAACCGCGGATAAATGTAGGGTTCAATGAACTTGCTGATGAGAGTAAAGAAAAAAACATAGATCTAGCAAAAGTGCAAGCATTGTTTTTCCCTCTTATGGTTTTGCTCATCGGATTAAGTAATATCCTAGTAATTTATGTTGGAGGAAATCAATTTATAAATGGGAAAATTGAGAATTTAGGGACTATTGTTGAGTTTCTTATATATGTAAATATGCTTACATGGCCAGTTGCAGTTATTGGTTGGGTTACATCAATGGTACAACAAGCAGAAGCTTCTCAAAAAAGAATTAATGAATTTTTAAATGAAGTACCAGAAATCAAAAATTTAGTTTCTGAGGATACTCCAGTAATTGGAACTATTGAATTTAATAATCTAACCTTTACCTATCCCGATACAAATATTACAGCATTAAAGAACTTGTCTTTTACGGTTAAACCTGGGGAATCATTATGCATAATAGGAAATACTGGATCTGGAAAATCTACTATTCTAGAATTAATAGGAAGACTTTACGATGTTGAGGATGGTCAACTTAAAATAAATAACCAAAACATAAAGAATATTAACCTTAACAGTCTTAGAAATAGTATTGGATATGTACCACAAGATGCCTTCTTATTCAGTGATACTATCTTGAACAATATAAAATTCGGAAAAGAAAATGCCACTGAAGATGAGGTCATCGAGGCATCAAAAAGGGCATCTGTCTATAAAAATATTATTGGATTTAAAAAAGGGTTCCAAACTGTTCTTGGTGAAAGGGGAATTACTCTTAGTGGTGGTCAAAAACAACGTGTTTCTATAGCAAGAGCAATTATAAAAAACCCTCAAATATTAATGTTTGATGATTGTCTTTCAGCAGTAGATACAGAAACTGAAGAAGAAATATTACATAACATTGATGAAATAGCTACTAACAAAACCACTATTATTGTCAGTCATAGAATATCTTCAGCAAAAAATGTAGATAAAATTATAGTGCTTAGTGAAGGGGAAATAATTCAACAAGGCTCTCATAATGAGCTATTAAACCAAGAAGGATATTATAAAAATTTATATGCTAAACAATTATTAGAAAAAGAAAACTAACTATTATGTTGCCATATTTATATTTTTTTTAGATTTTTGACAAATCTTAATTAAAATAAAATACTATGAGTGATAATTATATGATGGAGAGAGAAGAAATTCAATCTAAAGTAATGCGTGCCGGAAGACGCACCTACTTTTTTGACGTTAGAGCTACTAAGGCTGGAGATTATTATTTAACCATTACTGAAAGTAAAAAGTTCACTAACGATGATGGTTCATTTCATTATAAGAAACACAAAATCTATCTATATAAGGAAGATTTTAATGAATTCAAAGATAGTTTAAGTGAAATGATCTCTTTTATCATTGATGAAAAAGGTGAAGAAGTAATTAGCGAACGTCATCAAAAAGATTATAAAAAGGAAGATGATTCCGACAAATCTGAAGACGAGGAAAACTCAACTTCAAATTTTACCGATGTAGATTTCGATGATATTTAAAAATTAATCCCCGGTTAATTTTTATAAACATCCCTCCAACATTTCAGGTTTGGAGGGATGTTTTTTTTTATATCTTTAGGCAAAACAATCCTATCTATATGAAAGATTTAATTCGATTACTTATTTTGTTACTTTCTATTAATTTAATTGCACAAGATTATACCGTTGATCTAGATTATTACCTCCCCAAAGATGTTAGTTACAACAAGAATATTCCAGTCCCAAAAAGTGTAATTGGTCATGAAATTGGTGAATGGCATATTACCCACGATAAACTTGTTCAATATATGTTTGCTTTGGCTGCATCTAATGATCGTATAGCAATTGAAAATAGGGGAACAACTTTTGAGGGCAGACCATTACTCTTACTCACCATAACTTCACCTGGTAACCATGGCAAATTAGAGCAAATACGTAAAAATCATTTGTCCTTAACAGAAACTGATTCCAATAATTCAAATCTAAAGGAAATGCCTGTGGTAGTATATCAGGGTTTTTCTATTCATGGAAATGAAGCAAGTGGCTCAAATGCTGCCATAGTAGTAGCCTATTATTTAGCTGCTGCTCAAGGATCAAAAATCGATGATCTTTTAGATAATACAGTAATTTTATTAGACCCTTCATTTAATCCAGATGGTTTACAGCGATTTGCTTATTGGGCTAATATTCATAAAAATAAGAACATCAATCCAGATCCCAACGATAGGGAGTACAATGAAGTTTGGCCTGGTGGCAGAACAAACCATTATTGGTTTGATTTGAACAGGGATTGGTTACTTGCACAATTGCCCGAAAGTAAGGTGCGTATTAATACATTTCATAATTGGTATCCTAATATTTTAACAGACCATCATGAGATGGGAACCAACTCTACATTTTTCTTTCAACCTGGAATTCCTTCTCGTACTCACCCCCTAACTCCATCAAAAAATCAAGAAATTACTGCAGGTATTGCAGAATTTCACGCTCAAGCTTTAAACAAAATTGGAAGTTTGTATTATAGTAAAGAAAACTTTGATGATTTTTATTATGGGAAAGGATCTACTTACCCAGATATAAATGGTGGTATTGGGATATTATTTGAACAAGCTTCTTCACGAGGTCATGCTCAGGAAAGTGATAATGGCATTCTTACTTTCCCTTTTGCTATTCGTAATCAATTTACGGCTGCTCTTTCTACATTAGAAGCTGCTGTAGCAATGCGACAACAGTTATTAAAATATCAACAAGACTTTTTTAGGGATGCGCGAAAAGAATCTTCAAAAAGTAATACGATTGTATTTGGTGATGAAAAAGATGCCTCTAGAGTGTATCATCTTGCAGAAATTCTTCAACGACATAAAATAAAGATTTATGAATTAAGAGAAGATTTTTCAATTAATGGAAAAACGTTCAAAAAAGGATATAGTTATGTAATTCCAAAAAAACAAAAACAGCACCGTCTTATAAAAGCCATGTTTGAAAAACGTACCACATTTAAAGATAGTTTATTTTATGATGTAAGTGCATGGTCATTACCACTGGCTTTTAATATGGATTATTTTGAGGATACTTCGAAAAGCAGAACCGGTTCTATTGTTTCAAAATTGAAAAAACCTGATGTCATTCTTCCACAAACTTCCAATTATGCTTATTTAATGGAGTGGTACGATTATAATGCACCTAAAGCTTTAAATAAAATGCTTCAAAAGGGATTAGTAGTAAAAGTTGGTCTGAAACCTTTTTCGGTTGAAAACAAACCATACGACTATGGTACAATTTTAATTCCCGTGCAAAATCAAAAAATAGATGTAAATGAACTTGCGGAATTTATTAAACAAATTGCAAAAGAAAATCATATTAAAATAACTGGTGTTAGTACAGGACTTACGGAAGGTATTGATTTAGGTAGTGGCAATTTTAAAAAATTAGATGCTCCAAAAATTGCTTTGATTGTTGGGCAGGGGATAACACCTTATGATGCAGGAGAAGTTTGGCATTTAATGGATCAAAGATATAATATCCAGGTAACAAAGTTAGATACTCGAACTTTAAATCGGGTTGATTTAAGTAGATATACAGATATTATTTTACCCAATTGTAGAGTAAGTGCTTTATCGAAAAGTGTTGCTGAAAAACTTAAAACATGGGTGAAAAATGGAGGCACGCTTATAGGCTATAAAAATGCTGGAAAATGGTTTAATAGTAATGAATTGTTAAAAATGAAAATTAAATCTGTTAAAGATTCAGCTCAAAATATATCCTATGAACAAAAAGGAAAATACTTTGGCGCAAAAGTAATAGGTGGGTCTATTTTTGAAACTAAACTTGATCGCTCCCACCCTATTGCATTTGGATATAAAAATAATAGGCTACCTGTCTTTAGAAATTCCACAATTTTTGTAGAAGCCGATAAAAATAGTTATAATAATCCTATTCAATATACAGATAACCCATTACTTAGCGGTTATATTTCCAAGCGAAATTTAGAACAATTAAAAAACTCAGCAGCTTTTAAAATAAGTGGATTAGGTAAAGGTAAAGTAATCTATTTTACTGATAATACAAATTTTAGAGCATTTTGGTATGGCACCAATAAATTACTTATGAATGCTATTTTCTTTGGAGATAAAATGTAATAATTAACTAGGGGATTAAAATCCGTTTTTTGGAAATGTCCTTTTATTAAATTAAATTTATATGCATTTAGTCACTAATTTTCAATAATTACTACATTCTATTTAAATATCAATTATAATTCATATAATTAATTAAATGGGAGAGCAAAAAGTAAAAACAATATCAAACCAACAAACTCGAAAAAATTTCATCAGGCATTTACTAAATGATGTTAAAGTCTTGGAGTTAATGCTTCAAAAAGGTTTAATAGAGAGTGATAAAACAAGAATAGGATCTGAGCAAGAGTTTTGTTTAGTCACTAAATACTGGCGTCCTTCAAAAAAAATCGGGGGATATTTTAAAAGATATTAACGACCCTCATTTTACTACAGAAATAGCTCTTTTTAATCTTGAAATTAATCTTGATCCTTTTGAATTGAAAAAAGATGCTTTTGCACAAGTAGAAAACCAATTAATTAGATTACTTGAAAAAGCAAAAGTTTCAGCAGAAAAGTATAATAACAAAATTGTACTTACAGGTATCCTACCAACAATAAGTAAAAGAGAATTAGAATTCAAATACATGACCCCAAAACCTAGGTACTGGGTGTTAAACGATATGTTGAAAGAGTTAAGAGGAACTAACTTTAGACTTCATTTGAGAGGTGTTGATGAACTTTTTATTAAGCATGATTCTGTTATGTTTGAAGGTTGTAATACGAGTTTCCAAATGCATTTACAGATAGCACCAGATGATTTCATTTCTAGTTATAATTGGGCACAGGCAATTTCTGGACCGCTTTTGGGAGTTTGTACTAATTCCCCATTATTGTTAGGTAGAGAGTTATGGAGTGAAACACGAATTGGCTTATTTCAACAAAGTATCGATACTCGAAATTCTTCCTTTGCATTAGAAAATAAACAGTCACGAGTTTCTTTTAATAAAAAATGGGCAGAAGGAACTGTAGCCGATCTTTATAAAAATGATATCGCAAAACATAAAGTAATTATATCAGGAGATATTGAAAGTAATTCTTTAGAAGAATTAGAAAAAGGCAATATTCCAAAATTACAGGCACTTTGCATTTTCAATGGAACGATTTACCGTTGGAACAGACCCTGTTTTGGAATGTGTGAAGGGAAAGCCCATTTGCGAATTGAAAATCGTTACATTCCTGCTGGACCTTCAGTTTTAGATGAAATGGCCAATTTTGCTTTTTGGGTGGGCTTAATGAAAGGAAGACCTTCTAAATTTGATGATATGCCTAGTATAATGGATTTTAAGGATGCAAAATCGAATTTTGTAAAGGCTGCTAGAACAGGTAAAGAATCTGTAATGGTTTGGATGGGCAATCAAATCTCTGTTAGAAATTTGGTTTTAAACGAATTACTCCCCATTGCCAAATCAGGTTTGAAAAAAATGAAAATCGATAATAAAGATATTGATCGATTGTTGGGTGTCATTGAGAAACGAGCAAAAAGTATTACAGGGTCTCAGTGGAATGTGAAAAACTATCGGAAACTAAGAGAAAACTTAAAACAGGATGATGCTTTATTATCATTGACCAAAGCAATATATGAAAATCAAAAGAATAATATCCCTGTTCATGATTGGCCAATGATAGACAACCATCCCAAAGATTATCAAGATACTCATCTAGTAGGTCATATCATGACTACACAACTTTTCACAGCTAACAAAAATGACTTGGCAGATCTGGCAACAAATATTATGAAATGGAAGGGTATTAATCATATGCCCGTAGAGAATAATTCTGGAAAACTTTGTGGATTGCTTACTAAAACACATATTGATCATTTTGAGAAAAAAAATGTGGATAATAACAATATTATTGTGGCAGATATTATGACAAAAAATGTTATTATTGTTAAACCAAGTACAAAAATTCTAGAAGCCATCCACTTAATGAAAAAAAATAATATTGGCTGCTTACCAGTTGTGCAACAAAAGAGCTTAGTTGGTATAATTACCATCAAAGACACAATTGCAAAATAATGACCACGGTTTACAGTAACGCCTTAGAAAAATCTATAAAAATTGATCGCCTGATTGGGCATATTAAAGGCTCACAGCCTGGACCCACTCTTATCTTTACAGGTGGTATTCATGGTAATGAACCTTCTGGTGTTTTTGCTCTGCAAAAAGTATTAGATGAAATACAAAAAAAGAATATCCCTATAAAGGGTAATATTTATGCCATAAGTGGAAATCTAGCAGCTCTTGAAAAAGGAGAAAGATATAAAAATCAAGATCTAAACAGATTGTGGACCAGTGATCGAATGAAGCTTTTATATGAAGGAAAAATAGAGATTAAAAATGAAGATGAAGCACAACAGGTAAAAATTTGTCGGTTAATAAAAAATATCCTTGATTCTGAAGAAGGCCCATTTTATTTTATGGATCTTCATACTACTTCTAGCGAAACCATCCCTTTCCTCACCGTCAATGATAGTCTTTTAAACAGAAAATTCACCAAACAGTATCCCGTTCCAATTGTATTAGGAATAGAAGAACATTTGGATGGCCCTTTATTGAGTTATATCAATGAGTTGGGCTATGTTGCATTTGGGTATGAAGGTGGTCAACATGATGATCTATCCTCTATCGAGAATCATATTGCATTTATATATTTGTCATTAGTATTTTCTGAAAGTATCACAAAAGAAAGTATTAACTTTCAACATTATTTTGAATTGCTTGCCAAAACTTCAATTGATTCCAGAGATTTTTATGAAATCTTCTATCATTATAAAATAAAAGAAAAGGAATCTTTTACAATGAAACCAGGATTTTTTAATTTTCAACAGATAAAGAAAAAAGATGATTTAGCAACTAGTGACGGCGAAACAATTTTTGCCCTAAAAAATGGACGAATGTTAATGCCGCAATATCAAAGTCAAGGGGATGATGGTTTCTTTATCATCAGAAGAATTCCTCCATTCTACTTACGATTATCGAGAACAATTCGCAAAATGCATATTGATCATATACTTCCTCTTTTACCTGGAGTTCATTGGTTTTCCGATAATCGTGGTGCTCTTAAAGTTAATCGTAAAATAGCCTGGTTATTTGCAAAGCAATTCTTTCATTTAATGGGTTACCGTAGTAAAAGTTTTAATAAAACACATCTTGTGGTTAAAAATCGTGAAGCCGCTTCAAGAAGAGTAGAATATGAGGATGCTTTTTGGCTTAAAAATTAAGATGCTTTTAAATACTCTATGAAATTAATAGAAGTAAAGACAAAAAAAGATTCTCAGGAATTTATCAAATTATCAGTAAGGCTTTATAAAAAAGAACCTACCTGGATACGACCTATCGATAAAGAAATTGATGATATATTCAATCCTGAGGAAAATAATAATTTTGAAAATGGTGATTGCATAAGATGGATATTAGAAGACAATAATATTATTATTGGTCGGGTTGCAGCATTTATCAATTATAGGACAGCAAAAAAAGATAATAATCAACCCACGGGGGGAATTGGTTTTTTTGAATGTATAAATAATCAAGATGCAGCCAATTTATTACTTGATTCGTGTAGAGAATGGCTTGAAAAAAGGGGGATGGAAGCTATGGATGGCCCTATTAATTTTGGAGATCGTGATAAATGGTGGGGATTATTAACAAAAGGTTTTGATGTTGAACCTAATTATCAATGCAATTATAATTTTTCTTATTATAAAGAGTTGTTTGAAAACTATGGTTTTCAATTATATTTCGATCAATATACATTCACAAGAAAATTAGAAGACCCTATAAATCACAGGCTTCGTCATAAAGCAGAATTGATTAAAAAAGATCCTGCTTATACTTTTGAACATTTTAGAATGAAAAAGTTTAAACAACATACCAATGATGTTATCAGTATTTATAATAATGCTTGGGTTAATCATGAAGGAGTTCCTAAGATGACTCAAGAAAAAGGAGAGGCCATCATTAATCAATTAAAACCAATACTAGAAGAAAAGATAATTTGGTTGGGTTATTACAATAAAAAACCAATTGCTTTTTATTTTAATATTCCTGATGTCAACCAAATACTTAAGTATGTAAATGGAAAACTTAATTTTATAGGTAAACTAAAGTTCTTATGGTATAGAAAGTTTAATAAGAATCAGAAAATGCTTGGGATAATTTTTGGAGTTATTCCAGCACACCAAGGCAAAGGTGTTGATGGAGCAATAATTATAGCTTCTTTAGACACTATACGAAGTTTTTCAAATAAATACCCGATTATTGAAATTAAAGGTATAGGCGATTTTAATAAAAAAATGATCCTGGTACTAAAACAGGTGGGAGGTGATATTTGTAAAGTTCATACCACATATCGTTACTTATTTGATAGAAATAAACCATTCGAAAGAATGAAAAATATTGTCTAGTATTTAGAGAAAAAATATTATTGAGGTTTAACTGGTGGCATTGTACCAAAAACCTTATCCCAAAAAGTGTTGGAAATTCCAAATGCCTTTTCTGGATATTTATAATGATGTAAACTATGATGAAGCCATAAATTTTTAAACCCCTTAGGAGCTTTTATAACATGGGTTGCTCTATGAACAAAAGAATACATTAAATATCCAGAAAAAAATCCTGGAAAGAAACCAAATGTTAGATCTGATATACCCAATATCCAAAAAATACAATAATAAAATCCAAATAAGATTCCGGCCATTATAAAACCTGGAACCGGTGGCATTAGTAATCGATCTTTGTCGGTTGGATATAGATGATGAGCGCCGTGCATTATATAGTGAAATCGTTGTGACCATTTAGCATCTGTAACCCAATGAAATACATAACGATGAATCATATATTCAGCAAATGTCCAAAATAATACACCAAAAATAAATAAACCAACCATTACGATAGGTGGTATTCCAATCTTAACTATAGCAAAATAGATAGCTAAAACTATAGCTATTCCATAAATAATGATATTTGATAATGGAGTGGTCTTTGTTAAACTCTCTAAAAGGCGGTTTTTAAAAATTTTCGCTTCTCCTTGATGAAATTCTGTAGTGACTTTTGGTTTCATAAGACGTTTATTTTTCTATGCAAATATAATTACAACCGTAAAGCATATCAAATAAACTTAAAAAAATTAATAAAAGTTAATTTTTTAGAATTTTCTTCTTTGCGGTTTCAAATTCTAAAACCATATCTCTTATAATCTCTGAGGCAGATTTTACAGCATGAATAAGTCCTGAAATTTGGCCAATTTCTAATTCACCTTCAATTAAATCACCTTCAAACATTCCCTTTTTTGCTCTTGCTCTGCCCAATAAATTAAGTAAATCTTCTTTTGATGGATTTGTCTTGTAAAGTTCTATAACATCATTATAAAATTTATTCTTTAACAAACGAACAGGAGCTAATTCTTTCAAGGTAAGTAATGTATCTCCATCTTGAGCGTCAACCACCATTTTTTTAAATGCATTATGTGCACTGGATTCTTCACTAGCTACAAAACGACTTCCCACTTGTACACCATCTGCACCTAATACCATGGCAGCTAACATTCCACGTCCATTAGCAATTCCACCTGCTGCAATTAATGGAATATTTACTTTCTCTTTGACCATTGGAATAAGTGTGAATGTTGTAGTCTCCTCTCTTCCATTATGCCCTCCAGCTTCAAATCCTTCAGCGACAACAGCATCTACCCCAGCTTCCTGAGCTTTCATTGCAAATTTTACA
>PVMK01125928.1_pt1 | contig 20126 bp, 16 predicted proteins | sample 1853481 | NCBI WGS metagenome assembly PVMK01 (sample SAMN08533507, study PRJNA380276) | Marine sediment metagenome, whole genome shotgun sequencing project. | reverse complement strand
CTAAAATATCGGCGCTAACCACGAATAGAACGACCAGGCCAAGAATAACCGTGATCAGTACTTGGGGGACCTGGACGGCGCGTTGCATCTTGTCCCCTCCGACAAGAAGCCCGGCAAATAGCAATGCTGACGGAATTATGGTGAGCGGGTGTAAGAAGCCGAACAGAGCAACGACGATTCCGGAAAATCCATACCCGGCCGAGACGGCCGTTGGCTCGAACATGCGATGGTGCAGCCCCAAAATCTCGATGGAGCCGGCCAGGCCGGCAAACACACCACCGAGTGTCATCGATAAGATGATATAGCGAGATACGTTAATTCCGGCATAGCGTGATGCATTCTGGTTTTGGCCAACTGCGCGAATGCGATAGCCGATGGTTGTGCGCCATAATAAGATATAGACCAGGATAGCCAGGAAGACGGCGATTATCAGGCCTGAGTGCAGGCGTGTGGGCTCAACCAATAGACCATAGACTTCGGCTGCAAAGCCAGATAAACCCATTTCCTCAGCCGATTTGGTCAGCCCTAACCATTCAGCAATATCAGTGAAACGGGGTAAATCGGTGGACTTGGGCAGTCTGGCTGAGTGGGGGATGCCAGTACCCGCTTCCAACTCAGCCGGATCGATCATGGGCCCGCGTAAGAGAAAAAAGCTAATTTGAATGGCAATCTGATACATCATGATGGTACTGAGGATCTCATTGACGCCCATCTTAGCCTTCAGATAACCGGGTAGCGCCGCCCACAAACCGCCCATTAACGCGCCCCCCAACAGACAGATAAGGATAACCAGGGGTCCGGGCAGTGACTCGCCTAACTCTACCCCCAGATAAGTCGTTAACATGGCGCCCATAATGAGTTGGCCTTCAGCGCCAATATTAATTACCCCGCCCCGGAAAGCAATGGCTACACCCAGGGCCACCAGCAGCAACGGAGTCGCTTTTACCAGTGTATCGGCCAGGCCATTCTTATTGGTAAAGGCGCCTCTGAACATGGCCTCATAGGCCGTCAAAGGATTCGTATCTTGAAGCAGGAGAATGATGGCCCCAACGGCAAGGGCGCCGGCGACCGCGATGAGCGGTACCAATCCATCCAGTAGCCGGTCAAAATTGATTCTTCGCACTCGTTCCCTCCCTTGTTACCTCTCACAGAGGTGACATTCACGGATCGAGATTCAGGTTGTTTTAGGCACGAGTAAAGTGAAAAGAGTAGTGCAGTAAATCAAGGAGTAGAGGTGTAACCCTCTACTCCTTGTCTAAGTTACGTCAGCCGTTATATGTTAATTGCTGGGACCTTCCATGCCCTCGAGCAATTGTGGTAGATACCAGATCTCATCGTCGGTGGCTGCCTGGCTATCAGCGATGTAACCGGTACCGTCTTGCAGGTTAATTGGCCCGGTCCATACATTGATGTCACCAGAGGCCAGGCCGGCAATGAACAGATCCAGGTTGGCCTTCAATTCAGCCGACAGTCCCGGTCCATCTATCCAGCCTACGGGCGTCTTGTCGTTGTCGGTAATATCATCCCAGTACGGTTCGTTCCAGTCCCAGGATTGTTCCCAGGTGCCATTCTGGACGGCTGTGACTGTTTCCAGGTAGGAGGGGCCCCAATTGAAGTAGGGCACGCCCAGGCAGATGTCAGGCGCATTGTCGCAAGAATCTTCGAAATCGTAGGGAACGGCCCACACCGGGTCTCCCTGAGCGGCGCGCTGTCCGGCGACGTTGATACCTTCCGTGGTATCAATCCCGCTTAGAACAACGTCAGCGCCGGAATCAAGGAAACTGTTGGTTACTTCTGTCGGATCCAGGGTCACGCCGGGGATATTGAACCAGAAGCCGATCCAGGTGACAGTGTATTCCAGGTCAGCAGGATCCATGCCACGATAGTTCTCATAGCAGTAACGGGCGCCGAGATAGGCTGAACTGGCCAGGCGCCGCGTCTCATGATTGATCAGAGGTCCCAGGTAACCAAGATTGCCGGTTTCAGTGGCCAAGGCGGCCGCGCAGCCGGCGATGGCTTTCATGTCCGGCATCCGGCCCATGATATTGCCCAGGTTTGCCGGGGCTTCGCCGGTGAGAGCGTCATCACCGGAGATGTTGATGAAAGTGATATCGGAATGTTTTTCAGCAACACCCAGGGTATCTTCTTCGAACTCATCGGAGGTCGTGAAAATTAACTGAGCGCCTTGAGCAACCATATCGTCGACAATACCTTCCAGAGTGGCCTCGGGTTTATCAGCCGAGTTCAGAGATTCGAAAGCGATCATCGTGGCGCCAGGTAGATTTTCCTCGACATATGCGCCACCCTCGAAGTGAGCCTGGCTCCAGCCGTGGTCATTCTTCGGTCCGACCATGACCATGCCGAACAGAATATCTTCCATGGCTTCAGCAGGAGCTTCTGCCGGGGCTTCACCCGAAGCGACGGCCATCACATCGATTGCGCCGCTCTTGATGTCTTCCACAGCAGCTTGGGCCGCCGCAACGGCCGCGGAATCCAGGCTATCCGCGTACTTCATAACCAGGCCGCCATTATCCAGTGTCAGGGCATAGGCGCTGCCGCCCAGCTCGCCTGCTTGATGCTTTTTGATGATGTCGGTGAGTACGCCATCCCAATCATACAACTGGGAAGCGACGACGATTTCAGGCGCCAGGGAGCTTTGGTCTGATTGTGTCCCCATCCAAGGAACTTCCTGCTCGCTGGCGACGCCAATGGCGCCGACAACTTGCTGGGCCGAACCGGTGAGTACATCAGCGCCGGCCTGGATATGGGTATTGGCTGCTTCGGCCGCCAGGGCCGTGTCGCCAAAGGATCCGGTGTAGGAAACGTTGACTACCATATCAGGATTGGCTGCTTTGGCCCCGGCCACAAAACCATCGATATATAGCTTGGCATCGCCGGCTTCCACCGGGCCTACCACGCCAACGACGCCTGAATCAGAAAGATTGGCTGCCAGAACGCCATTTACAAATCCGCCCTCTTCTGCGCGGGCTTCATAGGCGAAGACGTTGTCCAATCCCTGATCGGCGCCAACGTCAGTGGCCGTGCCCCAGGCAAAGCTGGTATCGGGGAAATCAGGGGCAATCTCGAACATCGAGGTGCCGTATTGGGTCCCGTGGGCGATGACCAGATTAAAGCCGTCGGCTGCGTAATCCCGAATGGCGGCTGCGGCGTCGGGTACGACGAACATACCCTCAGAATAAGCGATCTCCACCACGTCCTCACCACCGGCTTCTTCCTGAATCCGGAGTAAGGAATCGTAAATCGCCTGGCTCCAGGCCAGATCGGTGATGCTGCTGGGCATCACAACGGCGATACGGATGGCCTGAACGTCGGAAGCGTCGGCGTCGGCAGAAACATCTTCTACCTCGGCCGTCTCTTCGGCCGGCTCGTCGGCTGTGGTTTCGGCCGGGACAGCGGCCTCTTCGGCCTCACTTGTCGGTGCCTCTTCCGTGTCGTCACCGCCACATCCGACGACGACAAGGGCTGTGATGATCAACAGCAATATAAACAAACTACGTTTCTTAATCATTTCTTCTCCTCTTATGACTGAATTTTGGAGTTATTGTGATCTGATTGCCACAATTCCTCTACTATAAAAAAAGATCGACACTTTGTTACTGTAAGAATAACAGCCAGTAATGATTCTTTCAATTTTCTTCAAAGGTCGTACCCAATGCTGCCGGTGGCTGAACGCGTAAAATCCGGCTCATGGAAGGTTGGACAGATTTAGGCAAATAGCTAACTAATCTTTGTAGAGAACCGCTCCCAGCAAGAACCAGCACGGCTATCATCAAGATCCAGGGCAGGGCCAGAAAAACTGTGGCCGGTACCTCAGGATAAGTTCTCTGAAGTACGGTAACAAGAGAACGGGTCGCAGCAAATAGTAGCGCGCCCATGGCGCCGCCGATAGGGGACCATCCGCCAAAAATAACGATTGCCAGGGCAATCCAGCCCAAGCCGCGAGTAGCGCCTTCGGCCCAGCCAATCTTCACGTTGAGAGAGTAGGATGCCCCGGCGATGCCCACTAGTGCGCCGCCAACAATCGTGTATAGATAGCGCACGCGGTTGACGTGAACTCCTCGGGCAAAGGCCGCCTCCGGCCGCTCTCCGGCGCCTCGCAAATGCAAGCCCGGCTGGGTCCGGTTGAGAAAATACCAGGTCACACCGACTAATACGAAGGCGAAATAGACAACGATGTCCTGATCAAAGAATATCGGGCCGACGATGGGTATATCTTGCAGGATGGGTATACCGCCACGAACGATTGCCGGACCAGGAATACGGGTATAGTTTTGTCCCAGAAAAGCGCTCAGGTCGTCGCCGAGCAAGGTCAATACGAATCCAACTGCAACCATGCTGGCGCCCAGGCGAATGTTCCCAAAGGCGACTATCAGGGCAAAGAAGGCGCCGATGCCGGCCCCGGCCAGGAAGCCTAGCCAGACATTATTCGTTTCCAGGGCCACAATGAAGCCAAGCATTGCGGCCATCAACATGGTGCCATCCAAGGATAAGTTTATGACCCCAGAGCGCTCGGTGATGGTCTCGCCGCAGACGGCGATAATCAATGGCGTTGCGGCCAGAACAATGGAGGCCAGGAATCGAATAAGTTCGCTATCGTCCATTAATCGCCTTCTGGGATATCGCGGCCGAAAGGATCAAGAGGTTGACCTGTAACTTCCGGGGGACCATGATCAGATAACTCTTTGGAGTGAACAATGCCCAATTTACGCGGGTCACTAAAAAGTAATACGAATAGAACCATCACGCCGGTTAGAATGCCACCCAATGATGAGTGGAGTTGGGTCCGTAATTGCAAGGTAATGCTGCCTTGCAGTACGCCGGAAAAAAATAGGGCGATGAAGGGCACAAGCCACATATTGTAATTGGCTAACATGACGACCATCAGCGCCGTGAAACCAATTCCACCCGAGATGCTTTGACGCAGGCTGTCAAACCAACTAAGCGTTCGGACAGCACCTCCTAATCCGGCGAGCGCACCACAGAACATCATAGCTAAAATAATCTCCCGCTCGCTTGACACACCGAGCAGGAATGCTGAATAAGCATTTTTACCCAGGGCCTTTAATTTAAGCCCCCAGAAGGTGCCTCGCAATGCAATAACTACCAGGGCGAAGCCGACCAGGGCCAACACCAATGAGAGAGGGGCAAAACGGGATTCACCGAACAGCGGCAACAAAGCTTTATCTGGGAATGGCGCTGTTCCCCGGAAAGAACCACCCTCGGCCGGTTGCCACGGGCCAGAAATAAGAAAGTTGGTGAGGATGACTGCCAGGCTGTTCAAGGCCAGGCCGCCAAATATTTCATGAACTCGGCCGCGGGTTTTCAGCAGGGCTGTCAATAGAGCCCACAGGGCTCCGGCGGCCATGGCTACAAGCAGTTCTAGAGCAATTAGGATGGGCGCCGGGGCGTCGATTTTTAAGGCAACCCAGGTTGCCCCAATAGCACCCAAGATGATCTGTCCTTCAATACCGATATTCCATAATCCAGCCCGGAAAGTTATCAACAAGCCGGTGGAAGCCAGCATCAGCGGGACCCAGAAGGCAAGCACGCTTAGACGTTTGGATGCGTCACCCATGGCGCCTTGAAACATTGCTTCAAGAGCCACGGCCGGAGATGTATCAAAGATCAGTAACAGTCCGGCCGTGAAGAGTAATGCCGCCACGACCGGCACAATGGGCCAGGACCATAACAAAGCCTGTCTCCTGGTCAAAGTCCAGCCCATGGATGGGGTCCGGCGCAACTTCATTGTTGCCCTCCGATGAGGTGACCCAATTCATCCACCGAGGTCTCGTTGGCGGAGACTACCCGGGACATCCTGCCACCCGAAAATACGGCAATGCGATCGCTGCGTTCGATGATTTCGTCTAAATCGGCCGACAGAAAGAGGATCGCCGTTCCGTCTTCCCGCCGCTGGTAAAACAAATCCCAGATATAGTTAGTCGAACGAACGTCAAGACCGCGAGTAGGATGTTCGAGCAATAACAGCTTCAGGGGGCTATTAAGCAAGGCGAACAATAAACGCTGTTGGTTGCCGCCACTTAACTCACCGGCCGTCGAGTCCGGCCGGCCGACAATCTGATAGTGCGTGATGCGCCGCTCCATTTCTTGTTGAGCGCCATCCCAATCGATCAGGAATGAATGTTCAGGCTGGGCCAAGACCAGGTGCTCGGTCAGGGAGAGATCGGCTATGAGGCCCTCTTCCAGCCGCCCGGCGGCCACATAGGCGATACCGGAGGATTGTCGCCGGTGGTAGGACCAGCCGGAAATATCATCACCGGCCAACTTGATATGGCCGCTGTTTGGTTGAATAAGTCCAGCGCAGGCCTGGATCAAACGTCGTTGCCCGCTACCTTCCAAACCGGCCAGGCCAAAAACTTCACCTGCTTGCACGGAGAGGCTTATATCTTCAATACTTAACCGGTAGTCACCGGCATATAAATTCTCTACTTCCAAAACCGGCTTGCCCAGCTCAAAATGCGGCCGGTCACTCTGGGTAGGCACCTGGCCGAACATCATTTCAACAAGTTTTTCATTAAGACATGGCACCTCGGTTTCACCAACTAACTGGCCCCGACGAAGAATGAAGGCATGGTTACATAGATCCTGAATCTCGTCGAGTTTGTGGGAAACCAATATAAGCGTCTTGCGTTCTTCTTGGGCCAATTTCCGCATGGAATCAAACAGAAGTCCTTGCTGTTCGGCGCTAATGCCCGTGGTTGGCTCATCAAGAATGAGTACCTGGGCGCCGCCGGCCAATTGGCGCACCAATTCCAACTGCTGGCGCTCACCCATCGATAACGTATCTACGTAGGCGTTGATATCGATTTCGAAATCATAACGCGTTGACATATCCTGCACTCTGCGGCCGCTTTTTTATGATTGAGGGGCACACGGTTGTCCCGTCCAAGTAAATAATTATCGATAACACGGAAAGGAGGCATATCCAAAGGATCTTGGTATAGCATGCCCACGCCGGAAGCCAAGGCCGAGGCCGGAGAGTCAAACAATACCGGATCGCCGTCGAACAGGATCTCTCCACTATCCGGTAGCTGGTATCCGGATAATATTTTCATCAACGTGCTTTTTCCAGCGCCGTTTTCACCAAGCAACCCGTAGATCATTCCCTCTTCAAGGACCAGGGATATCCCATCGTTGGCTCTTACCGGACCAAAATGTTTACGGATACGCTTTAGTTCAACGCGCATCAGATTTGGGATCTCCTTTCATGCACATTTACGGGTTGTTTGGGCCTGGGGCGCGTCATACTCTGGCATGGGATAGATGATGCGAACGGGATGAGCATACCCGCAGAGCCATATTCTGTCTAGCCCATATGTCATTGATTATTGGTGTCATTCCCGCCGGCGGCCAATCAGCCAGAGGCCAAAAATTAGTGCGGCCAGTAGCAGCGCCAGGCCGGCAATTTTGCGCTCGGGTTGGCTGACCATCGGTTTGGCCGGGACAGTACCTGCTATCCAGCGGAAGGTTTCGCTCATACCTTCTTGCATGGAGCGATTGCGCCAGCCAAGTTCGACTCGGGCCTTATCGGCGCGGGCCATATAGTTCATTTCTAGAAGGCGAACCCCATCCTCGCTGAAGAGGGGCGGGAGAGCAACTAGATTACCTATTGCGCCCAAGAGCGGGGCAAATGGAACGATTAAACGAGCCGGAATGCGTAAGAGTGGGACCCGCCTGCCGGTGAGCTGGCCCCAAAAATCAACAATTTCGCCAAGGGGTACGGCAGGACCGGCCAGAATATAGCTTTCGCCAACCTTTCCTTTTTCAGCAGCCAGGATGTGACCCTCGGCAATATCTTCAACGTGAGCATAGGTAACCGTAAAATCAGGGCCGGGAATCGCCAGCATGTGTTCCCGATAAAAAAGGGCCATCAGTTGACCAATCAGACTGTGATCGCCGGGTCCATAGATGACGCCGGGAAGAAGGATGATGATCGGCGCCCCTTGTTCGATCAAGGGAAGGGCCACCTTGTAATGGGCCAACCACTTGGTGCGGTCATACTCATTGATGAACGGGCCACCTTGGAAGAAGGATTCGTCTACCAGCTCCCCCTTCGTATCCCCGTAGACGGTGACGGTGCTGGTATAGATGATCTTAGGTATGCCCAGTTCGTATGCCAGTCGCAAAACATTGCGCGTCCCGGCGACATTGATCGCTTCACCTTGCATCCAATCACGGCTGCCGATCTTGTACCAACCGGCCAGATGAATGACGATATCGCTGCCGGTCATGCTGTCCCGCATTGATTCGCGGTTAAGGATATCACCGAAAACTGCCTGGGCACCCATGTCCGAAAGATCGGCCGCGCCATTCTCCGAGCGGGTCAAACCAAAAACGTCATAACCCCGGTTGACGAGTTTGCGAACCACATGCTGGCCGATGAATCCTGTTCCGCCTGTGACGAATACTTTCATCTGAATCATCCTCTCGAATGGACGGCAAAATGCTTTGAAAGATCTGTTGGCTGAAAAATTCTAGGCCAGATTATACTTGAGTTGAATCAGCAATGAAAAGTTGGTTTGGTGTAGCAAGAATCAAGATCTTTCGTCAACTGGCGTTGATTCCAATCTCACATGAGTCGCACACATTTGCCACACTTTCGCAGGCAATAGCAGGCAAAATATTGTAGAATGAAGGCTGTCGGCGATTGTGATTGGTTCGCACAAGCTAACCACACTGGATTGAAAGGGGACGAGCATGGCATGATTTCCTACTCGTTCACCGAACATGTTGGTCTATAAGGGAGTTGCAGATGAATAAAGTAATTAAAATAGTCCTGATTATAGTTACTGTGATCGTGGTTGTTGGCTTTGTCGTTTTGAACTTCGTTCTCCGAAATGCGGCCATTGACACAATCACTCACCCACCGGAGGATCGCCCTGAAATGATTGATACCCCCGCAGATTACGGTCTTGCTTATGAGGAGGTCACAGTCGTTACTGAAGACGGTTTGAATCTACATAGTTGGTATGTGTCTGGCGAAAATGGGGCCACAATCATTGTCCAACATGGCACGCCAGGCGGCCGGCAAGATTCACTATTTGAGGCCGAGTTTCTTAACCGGCATGGTTTTAACGTTCTATTCGGGAGTTTCAGGGCTCACGACGAGAATGATGGCAACACGATTACCTTTGGTGCGAACGAGGTGAAAGACCTGGAAGCGTGGTACCAATATTTGCTGACCAGGGATGATGTTGACCCGGGCAAGATCGGCCTCTATGGGGAATCCATGGGTGGCGGAACGGGCATTTTATACGCGGCCGAAAATGAAGGGATTAGCGCACTGGCCACAGGCAGCGCTTTCGCATTTACCCCAGATACGGTAGAGGTATTCGTAAAACACGAACTGGGTACGCCAGACTGGCTTACACCAATCATAGCCCGGTTCCTGCTGTTTTGGACTCAGCGAGAAGGAGATTTCAAATCCGACGATGTTGATACGGAGAAGGTAATCTGCAATATCAGCCCCCGGCCGGTATTCATCATTCAGGGTCTACAGGATGATAAGATTTCACCTGATAACGGCCAGTTGTTATATGATGCGGCCTGTGAACCCAAGGAGGTATGGCTTCTGGCTGAGGCAGGACATGTCAACTTTGAAGAGTTTGCGCCAGAAGAGTATGAAGAGCGGCTGGTATCTTTCTTTGAGCAATATTTGTTAACGGAGTGATAAAGGGATTACAGGGTTTAACTTAGAGTTGCCGATTGCTGGTTCGATGGGTGTGGCTAATGAAAAAACAATACCCCGATGCTCTACCGGGGTTTTGGATCTTGCTAAACATCAAGATCCCTAAAGGGGGTCGACCGGATTACGATTATTCGGCTGAGGGGAAGTTGAAGGCGTCTTTCGTTCCGGGCATCAGGGCATAAAGCAAGATTAACCCATTGACCACAAGGGCTGGTAGCATTTCTTGCCAGTATGTATCACCAATTATCGATAGTACGGCCAGGATAAGATTGAGGGTTGATAAAGCGGCGACAAAAATCCACCCTTGGCGATCGAGATTCCAGAGCATGCGAGCGACCCAAATATAGATCAGGACCATGAGAGCCCACATGAGCGCTCCAAACCAGCTGACCCCATAAAATTCAAAAACTCCAAACGGGCCCGCAAATGAAAAAATGCCCAGGTACTGCAACGTATGATACGCTGCCACGATCGCCCCAACGATAGCCAGGATGGCCAACAGGGTCACACCAATAGGTCGATTCTTGGTCATTACATTCCTCCTGAACGCTCAAGGCAGATGGAGAAGAAAGCCGGCGAAGGACGTCGTTTTAAACTTGGATTTCGATCCGGTGCCGATAATAATATTAGGTTGCCGCTACCAGGCCCGCCCGCTGTCCGGCGGTTCCAGGATATAACCTCGAGTAGATAAAAATTGAAGTACAGCGCCGGTCACAGCCAGGGCCAGCCAGAGGAGGAACCAGATGGGTGAGTCATCCCAAACCGGCCGGATGGGATTGTTGCCAATATCAGTGATATCGACCTTGTTAAACAACAGGAGAATGCTCATAAAGATGCCCGATGCGCCGCTGAAAGCGGTGATGATGATTATCAACCATTTCTGAACATTGAAAGCCAATACCAGAATAGCCACAATGATGGCCAAGACAATACCGGCGACAAAGGCCACTATCTGTAAATTATCCGAGACAGCAAAAATCAGAGCTGAGCCGAGGGCGTAGCCGGCGGAGCCGGCTACCAGGGCCACGCCGACGATGTAGAATAAATAAGAAAACAGAGCAAAAATCAGGCCGATGACGAATCCGATAACCCAACCCAAAAGCGTTGCCAGGAACGCATCGCCCAATAACAGGCTGATAGCCGAAGCACCGATAAAGAATCCGGCAAAGAAGCCAACGACAGGGAGTAAGAGCAGAAAGAACCGGTAACCGGCAAAAAGTAAAATAAGGCCCAGCAAGAGGGCGAATATGCTGGCGCAAAGGGCTTCTAATCCCATCATTCCCTCCTTGAATAAATAAGTGGGGGCACAGATATACTCAGATAGATAATATGAAGATCAATCTTATTCGGTGTTACTCTGCACCGGTCCAGGAAACTGCGAATGGTCATTGGCATAGACAAATAGCCTGCTGTCGCCATTTAAAGCAGGCTATCGGTCTATGCCACTTGATGGGTGATGATCATCCCAACTCGTATCGAAATTGGCTGCAATAAATAGTAAGTCCCAATTTGAACGGAAACATCGTCAATTTCGGACTCATCTGTTTAGTTTAATCAACATGTTGACTGCCTAAAATGTGATCTTGCGCGGCAATTCTTTGGCTTGCGCGACCCATTCCTCAACCTGGTGCACACCGGCTACTTCTCGAACCAGTTTCTTCTCATCGTTTACCTTGACCATTTTCTTGTGGAGGTTCTTGGGATTACGTTGAGCTAATTCAGGTACGGTGTCAACGCCTGACTGTTCCAGAAGATCGGCATACTGAGCGCCGATTCCGGGGACGCGGTACATATCCACCTGGTTGACCCACTTAGAAATCAGCTTGATGCTAAGTTCTGTCTTTTCAGCGATTTCAAGCCGGCCCTTGCGAGTAGAGCCTTTTTCGAGCAGATCCATAGGAGTCATTAAGCCAGCTTCATTGAGTGATTTGGCGTAAGCCGGTCCAATCCCTTCAACGTACGTGAGAGGCTTATGGAATTTTGCCTTTTCGCCTGCTGTATCGGGAATCTCCGCGACTTCTTCAGCTTCCACGGCGACCTCTTCGGATTGCTCTGAGACTTCTTCGGCCGCTTCAACTGCAACAGCTGCACCCGCGCCAGAAGTTGCCATCTCGGCCGCTTCCGGTTCAGCCACTTCTTCCTCAGGTGGCGCAGGCGCGTCACCACTCTCTGCCACTGCTTTGGCATCAGAGCGCAAACGGAAGGCGCCAAAAATGATGGCGATGCCACCGATCACGGACAAAACACCCAGAGTCCAGGGCAACGAGAGAGTAAATAACCATTTGTTGGCTAGCAAGGCAAGGCCCATTAAAAAGATGACGACGCCGAGCAAACCCGCGCCCCAGCCCGCGCCTCGAAAAGCCTGGAGAATGTTCATAATACCGATGATGATCCCGGCGAAGCCTAAGATGATAATCGTAGTATTAGCTAAAATCACAGAACTCCAAAGCGGGTGGTTTAGGATCAAAATCCCGGCGATGATACCAATTACACCGGCGAACAACTTCCAGCCCCAATTCGAGTGATCAATAAACATCCTAACAATGGACAATATGCCGCCAAAGATCCAGTAAAGTCCCAGTACCTGGACAACGATCACCGAAGTCTTTGCGGGACTGCTCAAGAAGAGCAAGCCAACAATAACTAATGCGACCCCTTCAAACAGAGCCAACCACCAGGGTAAAGGTTCCTGCTCGGACGATCCAAATGCGCTTTCTGCGGTCAAAATTTCGCCTCCTTATTTTGTCTGAACGATTCTTATTATCAATACGCGCCGAACTCAGTATCCAGCATTTTGCCAATATTGTAGGCTCAGGCAGAATCCCCGGAAGTCGCCTCTGCCGTGGCCTCATCTATCGCTTCTTCACTCTTGTCAGCCTGGGCTCGCTCAATATATGCCCGTAATTCGGATTGTGTATCTTCGACAGTCTGGTTCACTTGTTGCATGATCTTTTTCCATTCGGCATCGACCTTTTTTAATTCGGCGTTGGCTTCTTCCTGGATCTGCCGGCGAAGATCTTCACCGCTCATGGGCGCCAGAAGTAAGGCCGCAACCCCGCCAACGATGACACCGGCTAAAAAGCTGAATAGTTGTTTCATGTGCTTAACCCTCCATTGGGTCTAAAGTGGTCAAGAAAAGTGACAAATTAATTGAGACGCGAGGGACTATAAGCTGTTCCGGAATGCTAGCAACCATCCCTGGTCGGGATATGTACAATTTCCGACCATTCCCTGAATGGGAAGAGTCAGACAACCAGTACCTCAATGATATTTTACCAGGATTTTGAACAATCGGAAGAGTATCATCTTAGCAAGTTAACGAGAAGATCAGAGAAATTGTCTTGTGCCGATTGATAAAGGTAAAATGGTTATTACAAATGCATTGGTCATAAGACTTTTCAATAGGTTGTGGAGTAACAGATGATCAAGATATTCACTGTCCGCGAGATGATGGCTGCTGAAAAGGCAGCCGATGCAGCCGGAAATTCCTATGAAGAAATGATGGAGAAGGCCGGGCAATCCGTGGCCGAGGCGATCATGGATCGATCTCCAATCACCGACCGGCAGATTACTATCCTGATTGGTCCGGGCAATAATGGTGGTGACGGCCTGGTTGCCGGGCGTTATTTGGCCGAAGCCGGCGCCCAAGTGACCTTTTACCTTTACAAAGAGCGATCGGTCGAGGATGACCTGAATATGGCCAAAGTCCAGGAAATGGACCTGCCGGTCATCCTATTGGAATACGATCAGCGCTACCGTGTGCTCCGGACTCGGCTGCGAGAGACCGACATCCTGGTTGATGCTCTCTTGGGTACCGGCGTATCCAGGCCAATTGGAGGCGAATTGGCCAAATTGATGCGACAAGTGCAGGCTGCTTTGGAGGAGCGTGAGCGGTTGGTAACCGAGCATAGCCGGCCGGGCTTGATCGCTGTCACATCCTTTGAGAACAACATTCCAGATTGGGCGGATCAGGAAAAATTGGGTGCGAAATCGGACCGTAAGATATCACCTTCCAATCCGGTTATCGTGGCCATTGACTGCCCAAGTGGGCTGAATTGCGATAGTGGCGAATTAGATGTGTTGGCCTTGCCTGCCGCGCTGACGGTGACTTTTGCCGGGCCAAAACGAGGGCATTTTCTCTTTCCCGGGGCAACCGCCTGTGGAGAGATAGTCGTGGCCGATATCGGTATTGGTCCAGATTTGCCGGAAATCACCCGGGTTCCGGTCGAGTTGGCCACGGCCGAGACGGTGCGGACTCTCTTGCCCGAACGGCGACGCGACGGTCATAAAGGCACCTTTGGCTGGGTGCTTATTGCGGCCGGGTCCGCTCGATATTGGGGCGCGCCGGCGTTGGCCGGTCGGGCAGCCTATAGATCCGGCTCCGGACTCGTCGCGCTTGCCGTGCCCACGCTGATCCGGCCGGCATTGGCGATCTTGTTGCCAGAAGCCACCTATCCAACCATTGACGATGATGACCTGTTAACAGACCAGGCCGCCCGGACTTTGCTTGGCGAGATGAATGCCTATAAGGCGTTGCTCATTGGACCGGGCTTGCACACGGCGACCTCTTTTTTGGAGACTCTGCTCGATAGCCCGCTTGATGCATTGCCGCCCATGGTCATAGACGCCGATGGCCTGAACCTGTTGGCTGCGATGCCAAACTGGGCTGATCGCCTACCGGCCAATACTGTGCTGACGCCCCATGCGGGTGAAATGGCCCGACTCTTGGGGATGAGCCTGGAGACGATGCGAACATACGATAGGATCGATCTGTCCCGTGAAAAAGCGGCCGAGTGGGGCTGCGTCATCTTGTTAAAAGGCGCCTTTACTGTCATTGCCGGGCCTGATGGTCGTTGCATGGTTTTACCCTTCGCCAACCCGGCTTTGGCAACGGCCGGCAGCGGGGATGTTCTCTCCGGGGTTATTGCCAGCTTGTTGGGTCAGAGCCTGCCACCCTTTGAAGCGGCCGTGCTAGGAGGGTTCCTTCATGCCGCGGCGGCGGACATGGCCGGTATCGATGCCGGATTATTGGCTACTGAGATCGCAGACTGGGTGGCCGAAGCTCTCGATGCCATGAGGCGATAGTATTCCCCATACCCATCATCAGGATCTACCAACGACCCTAAACTTAATTTTGCTGGCGTTGATTCGGCCAGGTCACAAGGTTATAATTCTCCCCCTAATACATTAGTGGAGGCTGATATGGAAAAAAAGATACCGGTAGGCGTGCTGGCTGCTACAGGAGCAGTTGGCCAACGATTTGTTCAACTTCTTGCCGACCATCCCTGGTTTGAGGTAGTCGCGGTTACCGGATCAGACAGAACTGCCGGCCGGCCCTATGGTGAGGGCGTGAATTGGGTAATCCCCGGCGATCCCCCCACGGCTATCCGAGATTTGGTGGTTCAAGAAAGCAGGCCCGATTTAGATGTGCCGGTACTATTCTCTGCTTTACCCACAAAACAGGCTCAAGAGCTAGAACCAAAATTTGCAGAGGCCGGTTGCGCAGTCATAACCAATGCATCTCCATATCGAATGACCGAAGATGTGCCCTTGCTTATCCCAGAGATCAATCCTGATCATACGGCCCTCATAGCGACTCAGCAAGCAGAACGTGGTTGGTCGGGTTTCATCGTCGCTAGCCCTAATTGCTCGACCACCAGCGTTGTATTACCCATGAAAGTGTTTCAAGATGCTTTTGGTTTGCAGGCAGCGATCATGACGACAATGCAAGCCATCTCTGGTGCGGGTTACCCAGGCGTTTCATCTTTGACTATCCTCGACAATGTCATACCGCACATTGGCGGAGAAGATAATAAACTCGAAGCAGAGCCTAAAAAATTGTTGGGTACCGTTCACGATGGAAAAATGCAGTTAGCCAGCCTCCAACTCAGCGCCCAAGCGAACCGGGTAGCAGTTGTGGACGGCCACCTGGCCAGTGTGTCTGTCAAATTAAACCGGCCGGCAAGCCCGAATGAGGCTGTTGAGGTGCTGGAGACGTGGCAACCGCCGGCTATCTGCACCCAATTGCCCAGCAGCCCCAAGCGCCCACTGATCTACCGGCGGGAGGTGGACCGGCCCCAACCACGCCTCGACCGGGACGCAGAGAATGGTCTAGCCTGGACGGTCGGAAAAGTGCGCGAATGTGGCGTTCTGGACTTACGTTATTTAGCAATTACCCACAACACACTGCGTGGCGCGGCGAGTGGCTCCATTCTTAATGCTGAACTTCTAGTAGTCCAAGGGTGGATTACGGGTTGACCGTGACCGGATCCTTGTACCAGATTGGAATCACCTGAAACCACGTATTTCCGATCTGCAAGGGTAGGGCCTGGCCATTGGTGTCGGTAAATGTGAGCATGTCATACCGTCCAGACCGATTCCAGGTGGCATCGTAACGCAGGCCATCACGAAAAATCACGGCCGGTCCTGTGCCGGAGAGAATCGGTTGGACTGAATAAGCTGTGCATACGCCGTTGATGACCTGTTCGCAAATCGTGGGGTCTTCGATATGGTTAGCCAGAATGACGACGACGTTGGCGGCATTAACCTGCTCGTTGGTGTTACCGTCTAGATGTGGCGCGCCATCGGTCCATCTTTGATAACGGCCGCTTTCCGGGTCGTAGCGCCAATTGATCAAGGTCCAATCGTAATCGATAATAGCCTCTCCGGCCGGCTGGCCGCCTGCTGGTGGTTCGCTAGTGAAGGACATATAATTTTGGAAGGTCGGCCGTTGGTTCGCCCCCTTGCTTTCCAGTGCCTCCCAGAACAAGACCGGATTACCATAAAGGGTATGCTCAATTGGCTTGTCGGCCCCGGTACGATAGTAGCCGTCGCCTCCAAATAGAATTCGCGGCCTGAAATCAGAGTTCAACAACTTCTGCCTCACGCCATCGCTGGAGCCGGAGTAGATGAGAGCCGTATTGTACATAGCCGGTATCTCTAAATCGATGAGACGAGCGCTGCGGATTGGACCGACATCTGGCGGCGATTGCCCGTATACAATAATCGTAAAGCGAGTGATTCTTGCCTCTGTAATGTGCTCGAAAACGAGATCGGCTCCATTTAGACCTGACTGAGGACGCACCCATTTGGGCGGGGCATTTGAAATTTTTATTGCCAATGGCCGGCGATCAAGTTGAGCCGGGTCGGCTACTTCTTCACCGGTTAATGGGTTGCGATTATCGCCAAAGTCGCCGGCCGATAGCAAGTTTATTGGGGCCGGTGTGGCCGTGGGAGCGATGATGGTTGCTGTGGGTTGTGGAGCGACAGTCGCCGGAGAGGTTTGCACTACGGTTACGACGACGGCCGGGGCTCTGGTCGCAATGGGTTCGACGGGTTCTAAGGTTGGAACCGGGACCCCGGTGGGCGCCAATGAAGTTGGCGGTGGTGGTGGGTCTGGCTGTCTACAGCTGGCCAGCACAATAATGGATGTGACAACAATTAAAACAAACATCCACCTGCGATGTCCCATGGTGTCTCCTAAGTAAATTACAGCCGGTAATTGAACAACACGCCATAGACTGTTAAATTTCTTTGATATTTGGGAAGGCCAAAATACGTTACTTGTTATCGAGGACGGCGATTCCGGGTAATGATTTCCCCTCGAGGTATTCTAAGGTGGCGCCGCCGCCGGTACTGACGTGGCTCATCTTGTCTTTGAGCCCAGATCGGGCCACTGCCGCGGCCGAATCGCCGCCACCAATAATCACCGTGGCCCCCTGACCGACCATTGCGGCCAGTATGGTTGACAAGGCATTGGTACCGGCCGCGAATCGCTCGACCTCAAAAACGCCCATCGGACCATTCCAGATGATCAGCTTAGCCCCCAACAAGGAACCGCTGAAATGTTGAATTGTCACCAACCCAATGTCCAGTACCATCTGGTCGGCAGGGATTTGGGTTATGGCCAAATCCTGAACTGCCGATGACTCTTCAAGATTCTCAGCTACAACCACGTCTACGGGTAACACCAACCGATCGCCGGCAAGTTCCAGTAGTCGTTTGGCTTCAGGTACTGCTTCCTCTTCAAACAGCGATTTTCCTATTTCGTGCCCCTGGGCTTTGAAGAAAGTGTTGGCCATACCTCCGCCGATAAGGATCTTGTCAGCGATTTCCAACAGGTGTTCGATAAGTTGAATCTTATCGGAGATCTTGGCGCCACCCATGATGGCCACATAAGGATGGGGTGGATCGTTGACGGTAACGCTTAAAGCGGTCAATTCCTTTTCCATCAGGAAACCGGCCACGGCCGGGGCTGATTTGGCCTGCATGGCCCGGGCCACACCTTCGGTGCTGGCATGAGCCCGGTGGGCGGTGCCGAAAGCATCATTGACATACACGTCGGCCAGATCGGCTAACTGGCTGGAGAGTTCGGGATCGTTTTTCTTTTCTCCGGGTTGAAAGCGGGTGTTCTCCAGTAGCAACAACTCGCCAGGCTGTAAATTGGCCGCTGCTTTCGAGACATCAACACCGACAACACTATCAAGTTTGGATACGGGCCGTTCCAGAAGCTTGCTCAGGCGCTCAGCAACGGGATCCATCGCAAATTGTTTATCTTCTGATGATTTCGGCCGGCCAAGATGGGAACACAAAATTAGTGCCGCGCCATGATCAAGAAGATAGTTAATCGTCGGCAAGGCTGCTTGAATTCGAGTATCGTCCGTAACAGAGATTTCGTCACTTGGATCTTTACTGCTGAGCGGAACATTGAAATCAACCCGCACCAGCACTTTCTTACCTTCCACATCTATGTCGTTGATGGTTTTTTTATCCATGAGAGTTCCTTATGGCGTATCTTAGATAATGAGTGTCACTGTTCAAATCTGAAGGCAGGAAACCGGGGCATCCTGAGGTGCAGCGGTACCTTCAAAAAAATATTCGTTCATGCTAAATTTTACCCGAGAGCTTCTCTCACTGCGAATGTAAGATTTCAACCATTTTCCATACATGTTATTCTTGCCGAGGGTATGGCAAAGAAGGCCGGTTGTATCTGGTTTGGGTATGGGGCTAAACTGATGGCTCCGGGCCTTATTGACCACCGCATATGACTTATGGTATGCAAATAACCTGTGTTGTTTTGATGAGGTAGTTCGAGCCCAAATTGTTTATGGCGCCAATTGCATCGGGAGTGGTTCCAAATCGCCGGGCAATATTGGACACTGTCTCGTGGTCGCGAACTACATAAGGCAACAAGCCGGGGCAATAGGCCGGATTGGCCACCGGCAGAGAGAGCGTATTCCCCACAATGATATCTTCTGCACTGATACCGTAAAGGGCGATCAGGTCAATAGAAGTATTTTGTTTTTTGGTAATCCCATAAAGAGTATCTCCCGGCTGGACAACGTAGCCGACAAAGATGACCTCCGAAGGCAATGGTATGGGCGTGGCTGGCAATGGAGTTGGAATGGGGGTTGGTTGCGCATCTGGCGGGTTGCCTGGGATAGCGGATGCCGTTGCCGCGGATTCTGGCGCCACAACGGTAACGGTGCCTAATTCACTAGCCATTATGACAATTTTGTTGGGATCAGGGTAGAGCGCGACAGGTGTGTTGGCAACGATGACCACCTGCGGTGAAGTGGTCAGGATTATTGCAGGCGTACTGGTCCGGTCCATAGCCAGCATGATAGCTACAAAAGTAGCGCTGCCACATAGGACGGCGCTTACCAAGAGGACAAACAGCATCCTCGCGTTCTGCTTTTGTTGTCGGTCCATTTCTCACGCCCCTGGGATTATGTTACACTTGTCATAAGATTGAGGCAAATTTAGCTGCGGGAGTGGTCAGAACATGAGTTATCTAAGGAACCGTGAAGAGTTGGAACGGCTTGAAAACCTGACCCTGGCCCCCTACGCTTTAAAGAGCATCGCTTCCCGCGGTCGTGGTTTTCCAGAAAAGGAATCAGGCACGCGAACGGCCTTCCAGCGCGATCGCGATCGCATCATCCATACCACGGCTTTTCGCCGCTTGGAATATAAAACCCAGGTATTTGTTTTCTATGAAGGAGATCACTATCGCACCCGGTTAACACACACCCTGGAGGTTACTCAACTCGGTCGATCCATAGCGCGTCGTTTAGGAGCAAACGAGGACCTGGTTGAGGCAATTTGTCTGGCGCATGATCTGGGGCACCCGCCATTTGGCCATTCCGGCGAGCAAGCGCTAAATGAATTGATGAAGGATCATGGTGGCTTTAACCATAATACCCAGAGTTACCGGGTCGTTACTGCGCTAGAAGATCGATATCGGAATTTTATGGGCTTGAACCTTACCTATGAAACGCGAGAAGGCATGATCAAGCACGAAACAGAATATGATCAGAGCGACGTGGCTGAATATGAGCCCGAAAAACGGGCATCATTAGAAGCCCAAATAGCCAACCTGGCTGACGAGATCGCCTACAAT
>PVMK01184953.1_pt1 | contig 20128 bp, 17 predicted proteins | sample 1853481 | NCBI WGS metagenome assembly PVMK01 (sample SAMN08533507, study PRJNA380276) | Marine sediment metagenome, whole genome shotgun sequencing project. | reverse complement strand
AGTCAACGTAGGCGGTTCCCTTTTTAATAAATTGAAATTAACTAACGGCGCCGGGAATATGTCGACAGCTAGTCAGCATCCCAGGGGTTTTCGACCGGGGGTATCTTGATATCGAACGGCTCCACCCCGGTGCCATCTGATTCGCCAGCGCTATCCAGGGCGAAATCAGGACTATCATCGGCAATCTCTTCATCCTCTTCTTGTTCGTAAGGCTCTACAGTCTCAATCTCCTCGGCGAGCACGACCGGTGGTCCGACGTGATAAGGATCGGCATGCTCGTTTCCACAGTAAGGACAAATGCTCCACTGCAGCTCCAACAATGCATTACAATCTGGGCATGCACGACGCAGACGGGTATGGCAATGTGGGCAGAGAATCCAATGAGCGTCGACGGTTCTCGAACATCCTGGACAGGCCGGCCGATCCTCAATTTCCTGCAGCAATGCCTCCTCTTCGAGAGCGCGTTCATACGCTTCGGCGAGCGTCTCCGGTGGTCTAAGAATTAGATATATAACCAGGCCAACTACCGGTAATATGGCCACCACAAGAGCTGCGAGAATTTGGGCAAAAGGATCACGAGAGCGGTTTCGCATGTCGCGAAAGGTCCAGATAATTAAGCTGATCCAAAGGGCCGCGATCAACGCTCCCGCTATCGAGAAACAGACGGTTGAATAAGCGATTATTGTATCAAGAGAGGGCAAGGTCATTACGTAGTCTTCAGTTGCTGTTTATGATATCTCTATATCTCTATTGCGCAGCTCTCCGACCTGAAGCTTCGACGGGATCTAAAATACCACATTCCATCGGTTATGCTAGCGTGCTTTAAGAACGGATCGACCAGCCCTTGACATATTTCTGAAGGGTACCGATTTGCTGCGCCCAGTACGGTTCTGCACGCCCAATCTATCCTTGATTAAGATTTATCAAGTACCGCTGCAAATACAGGACCGTCTGACGGTATTATATGTCCTATTGACCATCCTGAGTCCCCTATTATTTCACGCATCTCCTTAACGGAAACCAGCAGATAATCAAACCAGGCACCTTTTATGGCCCGGTAGCGAAATCTGATGCGCACTTGTCCGCTCATACGGCCGCGTTCGCGATTCATTCGATGATATGCCAGGTGGAGCTGATCGTCAGTAGTGTATGGATCAAGGCTGGTGGCGATTATACGCGCATTCTTGCTGGTGAGATGATAGAACCGCCGAAGCAACCATCTGGCCCGCTTGCGATTCGCTAGAAGTCCGAAGTTATTGCCCATCATTATGATGTCATCAAATATCCCAAGCTTCGAGCTTACCCGGCTGATCGGTAGCACAACCAGCTCTCTGACGCCGCGGCGTCTTGCTACCTCTATCGCTAACGGTGAATTGTCCAGGGCAAGGACTTCATGTCCTTGTTCCTGAAGATAGAGTGAATGACGTCCCGCTCCGCACCCGACATCAAGAACGCGGCCCCTAGCGTAACTTAATGCTTGCCGTTCATAATCATCCCACTCCTCATAGTCGCGGAAGTAACTCTCCGCCCCCCCTGATACATCCAGATTGCCATCATCACGCTCAATGATAATGGGCGACGCTTTACCCTCGAAGAAGTCCATCAGAGCACGTCCGAAAGGGTCTTTGTTTTCCTTCATTGAAAGTTCCTCCCTTCAATGATAATGCGTTTGCGACGGCACGGCCTCACTATTCGATTCGCGATATTTTCGGTGACACTTGGTGAGCCATCTTCGACGAACGAACGGGCTCAGGCGACCAGAGATAGAGTGAATGTCGTGCTATATAAATCTAACCATGACCTCTGTACATATTCTTTGTTTTAGCCTTTGTTGTAGAAAAGATTTACGGTGAGACATATAGCGGCAGATGAACACTGCATACTTTCCATTGATGATTTGACTTGCCAGTTGAATCCACCTCTGATGTATTAAGTCACGTGATTGCTGGTATTATTGAGTATAATAGTTTGGCTTGCCAGACAGCATTCGCGCTACATAAATCGTTCGTCCGCTATTGGTAAAGGAGAATCGGTCATGTCCCAGCAATTACCAGGCCATGATACACCTGCTCGACGCAAGGTGACAATCCAGTACCTCCTCAATCTCAAATCTGAGAGTCGTCCTGTCACAATGCTCACCGCTTATGATTATTCTTCTGGACTCCTCGTAGACAAGGCGGCGATCGATGTAATTCTGGTTGGTGACTCCTTAGGCATGGTCATGCTCGGGTTGGACAACACCGTTCCGGTTACTATGGAGGAGATGCTTCATCATTGTCGTGCTGTCGCCCGAGGAGCTCGATTCGCCTTGCTTGTAGGGGATATGCCTTTCATGTCTTATCAAGCTGACCGAGCCGAAGCGATTAGAAACGCGGGTCGATTTCTTAAAGAAGGAATGATGGAAGCCGTCAAACTCGAGGGTGGACGGGAGGTGGTTGACAAGGTTGTGGCTATCGTCGACGCAGGAATCGCTGTCATGGGACATATAGGTCTCACACCCCAATCGGTTTCCAAATTGGGTGGATACAAAGTTCAGGGAAAAACAGCCGATGATGCTGCGCGGCTTCTTGAGGACGCTATCCACTTAGAGGATGCTGGCTGCTTCTCACTCGTCCTGGAAGCTGTGCCCGCACCCGTAGCCACCGTTATCTCGGAACGTCTCCGGATCCCAACCATTGGAATTGGAGCTGGCGCCGGTTGCGACGGGCAAGTTCTCGTATACCATGACCTGCTTGGACTTTTCGATCGGTTCACGCCAAGATTCGTAAAAAAATATGCAAATGCCGAGAAGCTTATCCTCGATGCGTTGTTGGCCTACGCTGACGAAGTGACCAAGGGCGATTTTCCATCACCTGAACATACCTATCCCATAGACCAACAAGAGTTGGAATCGTTCTTGGCGATTGTTGAAAAGTTGTAATTTCAGTCGAGTAGGATTTGGTTCTCCCACGCTGCTGCAGGTTTCAGACCTGAAGAGTCGGATTGGACGCGGTTGATGAACGTAGCCGTTATTGGGACTGGAGCAATGGGCAGCTTATTTGCTGCCCGGCTATCAAATCATGCAAACATCACTATGATAGGGAGCTGGAAGAAGCAGTTGTCGGCGATAAACAAACACGGTCTTCGATTCCTCCACCCTGATGGTACCGAGTCACGTCATTTCTTTCGGACAGCAAACGACCCGTCGAAATTGGCCGGTTGCCCTCTGGCGTTAATTGCCGTTAAGAGCTGGCAAACCAATCAAGCGGTTGATTATGTCAAGCAAATGCTGTCGCCGAACGGTTTAGCGCTGACATTGCAGAATGGATTGGGGCATTTCGAAATAATAAGCAGCCGGTTAAGCCCTTCTCAATCAGTTGTAGGAGTGACTTCGGAAGGGGCCACGATTATTGAGCCAGGCCTGTTGCGGTATGCAGGTGCCGGAATAACCCACATTGGTACGGCGTCTGCAACAGAAGACCGGCTCGTCGCGATTTCGGAACTATTCCATGATTCAGGTTTTGATACGAGACTCACTTCTGACCTAGATGGCCTGGTCTGGGGGAAACTTGTCGTCAATGCTGGTATTAATCCGCTTACCGCCCTTCTACAGGTGCCCAATGGATATCTCATGGAAGACGATATCGCTCAAAGATTGATGTGCCTTGCCGCTGAAGAAACAGCAGCTGTTGCTTTGGCTAAGGGACTTGAGTTGCCCTATATTAGTGCTTCGGAGCGGGTCATGGAGGTTGCGCAGGCGACAGCGACGAATCGATCGTCGATGGCTCAAGATATTGCCCGCGGGACGCCAACGGAGATCGAAGCCATAACCGGAATTGTTGTGAAACAGGGCCGCGAATTCGGTGTTCATACGCCCGTAAACGATGCCCTGTATCATCTAGTAAAGATTGAAATCGACCATGGCCATTGGAGGATGCACGTAGTTGAACTCTCGAAAGATCTCGAACGACAATTCGAACATCTAGCTTCCTTGGGAAACAGAAAATGATTACCACTGAAAGAATCAACTCGTTGCGAGCGGTTCGCCAACAAAGGGGGTCGGAGCAATGGGGATTCGTCGCTACCATGGGCTTTCTTCATGAGGGTCATCTATCGCTCGTCCGGAAAGCCCGGGCTGAGAACGAGGCTGTCGCTGTATCAATTTTCGTCAACCCAACCCAGTTCGCTCCCGAGGAGGACCTGACGTCTTATCCACACGACACGGACCGGGATTCGCAGCTCCTAATAAATGAAAATGTCGATTTGCTGTTCATTCCGCCTATCGATGTCATCTACCCGCCTGCATTCCAAACATCAGTAACCGTAAATGAACTCTCCAAACCATTGGAAGGGAGAGCTCGCCCCACTCACTTTCAGGGCGTAACCACGATTATGACGAAGCTGCTGAACATTGTACAACCCTCGAGAGCTTACTTTGGTCAGAAGGATGCGCAGCAATGTGTGGTTATAAAAAGAATGGTTGAAGATCTGAATATCGATGTTGAGATAATTATGTGCCCAATTGTTCGCGAACCAGATGGATTGGCGATGAGTTCTCGCAATGTCCGACTCTCTCCGGAGGATCGTTCGGCGGCCACAATCATTTTCCATGCACTCGAACAAGTGGCGAAAAGGGTTATTGGGGGAGAAAGAAGTGGCGATCTTTTGCGGCGGTTAATGCGAGACACCCTGAGGACTGAGCCTCGGGCCAAGATAGAGTATGTAAGCGTTGCTGACCCTGAAACTCTTGAGGAATTGCCGTATGTACATGATAGTGCTTTGCTATCTACAGCCGTCTTTTTTGGCGGAGTACGCCTAATTGACAACGAGTTACTCACCAATCTTTCTTGACAGTTGCAAAGCAGGAATCATCTCGAGGTGCGAGAAGAGTAATTTTGCTTCACCAATATCGCTGACATTCCGGCCAACCGTTGGTGATTGCTAATCGAGGATTTGTCGTCTTCTTTTCTGTCTGACGAGGCCAATTATTGATGGCTCCAAAATCCGATGGATCCGGGTCCGACTGGGGTAGGAGACTCGCCATTTGCTGGCACAATATATAGAAGTGAACTTTCCCCATCCCTTATGGGAATGACCAGAGCGTCACTCGCCGGGGACCAAAGACGGTGACTTAAGGCGTATTGGTCGAAAAACGGCAAGAACTGAGCGACAAAGACTCGTGATGGCTCGAACGTTGTTAACCGCCTTGGCTCTTGACTGGATATATCGATAACCCATAGCTCTAAACGCAACCTGCTTTGCTGCATTGACGGTTTCGATAGCGAATCTTGCTTAGAAATCTCGGCCTTAACTTGTATCGAATTTTCGCTCAAGTCAGTAACGGTGAAGTAGGCGATTGAGCGGCCGTCAGGCGACCAGAAAAATGCGATGACGGTATCGCTGATCAGCGTGCGACGGTCACCCGATTCAGCGTTGACTAGCTTGAGCGGGCCATAATAGGATCGAATCTGACCATCCGAACTGATGTATGCCAACAGGTGATCAACTGGACTCCAGCTCATTGCGACTTGACCAGGCGATTGTTCAACGTTTTGTGTCTGGTCGTCTATTCCGTGGACAGTAACCTGGTTAGCGCCTTGTTCATCAACCTGGGCATAGGCCGTAAATCGGCCGTCGAAGGCAAAACCAGGCGCTTGAAACAAACCCGGTTCGGCGATATTCTCGCTGATTTCATTACGATCCTGGTTGAGATAAGCGAGTTTGCCGTCGTCGCGGGATGCGCCCGAATGGATGAGAATCTCGTCACCGGACGGTTCCCAGTCCCAGTAGAAAGGCTGGCCGATTGCCAACATCTGGCTGGCCGGAGATGGATCGACGTTGACCAGATGAAGTGCGATACCCTCGGGATGACTGGTCAGAAAACTTACCTCGCTGCTATCAGGTGCCCAATACAGGTAGAAAGGCCGGTTATTATCATCTGTGTACAAGACATTGAAGGCGCCTGTCTCTTCCGCGGCGTCGCGATCAAGATAGGCGACTAGGCTGTCGTCGCTAATAACGGCAACTCGAGAGCCATCTGGCGACCATGCCGGAAACTGGTACGAACGATTGTCATCTGTTAACCGCCTTCTTCCGCTGCCGTCTGGAGCGACTGTAGCAAGTTGCTGATTAGGATCGATGTAGGCAATTCGATTTACACCACCAATCCCAGCCCCTTCTTCAACAATCGCTAATTGTGTCTGCGGACGTTGCTGATACCAGCGGTAAATGACGGCAATCGGTGTTGCGGCTACCGTACAGAGCATCACTACCAGAAGGAATATAGAAATAAGGCGCGTACGCCCGCGTCCGATCCCAGAATCTTGACTTTCAATCTCTACCGGCTGGTTTTCATACATAGTCATTTTCCGACCTTACCCCAGACCTGCTCATTGTGGCAAGAAATTGACGGAAGTTCAGTGACTCGCCTTACTGGTAGAGTATCATTCAGTAGGTGTGCACACAATTTACTCTGCTAATTCTCAGGATTAACTGGTCTCCAGATACCGGCCGGAGTTCCATGAGACGACGCTCTGAAGAACCATTCAATATAAGGGCTGCTATGATGCAGATCAATCACTGATACTGAGCCTGGTTCACTCCGCCATGAGGTAAGGTCTCAATCTTAGGCCTTGTCGTGGGCTCGATTGATAGATACCTTGATTATGCTACATTTATTCCACCGGGGTAACGCTCGCTAATCTGGAATCTTCGAATCGTGACGAAATTTGACTATAATATGGGCCGCTTCAGTGACGGAGGACACGCTCTAAACACTGTCGCAGGAGAGAGATAGCTATTGGTCGAGGAATCCAGAAATGAACCGAGCCATTAAAACCGGAGTTTCTACTTCGTATGACACTCGTCTAGCGACCCTGGCGCTAACTAGTCTGGTGAGTGCGATAGTGCTTGTCATGGTAGGCAGCTTTGTCCGGGTAACAGGCTACGGACTTGGTTGCCCGGACTGGCCTCTCTGCTACGGCAGGGCAGTGCCGCCACTTGAAATCGGCGCCTGGGTCGAATTTGGGCACAGATTGCTCGGCGGGATAGTCGGTATACAAATCGCCGCCTTGACCTGGCTTTCCTATAAATATCATAGACACGAGTCCTGGATCTGGCCGCCTGCCGCGGCAACAGCGGTGCTCCTGATCGTGCAGGTTGTATTAGGTGGTCTTCATGTATTGAACGAACTACCTCGATGGACAGGTCTTGTCCACACCGGGGTAGCGACTGTGATTGTTGGTCTCTTGGCGCTTCTTGTTGCCGTCACCCGCCCGGAATTAATCGCCCTCAGCAACCATTTGAGACCTATGACAGATTCTCGCAAGATCCCCATCTGGTCTTCGATTTGTCTTGGATCCTCGTTCTTACTGATTCTAAGTGGTTCTCTGGTTACACGCACCGGAGCCTCATTGGCATGTCCTAACTTCCCACTTTGTGGAATCAGTAATATCCCTGAAAACCTTCAGAACCTGGTCACGATCCAGATGGTCCACAGGATAATTGCGCTTTCTGTCGCTGTCGCCATTGCTTACTTCGTCATAATCCTCTTGCGTATCGGAAATGATCAGCGGATCCTACGAATTCTGTGTTACACCTTAATATCTCTTTTGGTCGTGCAAATCGGCCTGGGCATCAGCAACGTACTTCTCTCTTTACCTCTGTGGTCCAGAATCCTACATCTGGGGGTAGCTACATCGATATGGGCCATTATCGTCCTATTGGCAGTTGTTTGCCGGCATCCGATCGATGCCACGGAATCGACATCATCTTCCGCACGCTCGGCGAGTCGTGTTGAAGCGATTCAGTAATAGTCGTTCTTGTAATTCTAAATACCGTGCAGGAACCTTCTCGGGTTAGCCAGGCGCCAGAGAGCGAATCAAGTTTCCAGCAAAACCAGCTGGGACTGTTGTTAGCTATCCTGCTCTCATTCTGGACAGCCCTCGTAATTGGACTACCCCTCTTCATGGCCTGGACTTCTGAGCAGATAATGATGCTCATGGGTCTGGAGTGGCCCAACTGGCTGTGGTTCTTAATTTCGGTGACCCAGAGTCTCCTAATCGCGATCGCCGCGGTTCCCCTGGCCTGGCTATGGCCTGGAGAAAGACATCGCCCAGTATTCCGTACTTTAGCCATCGCCGCACTTTTTGTATTTGTGCTTTCCCCGTTACGACTAGTTCAACCTCCGGCCACTTCCCTGGCAAATCTTCTTCAGATTCTGCTGGTCGGATTAGTTCTCACGGGCCTGTTTCTAATCAGACGCTTTCGATCTCGAGCGAAAACTGACGGATCCATTCGAGATAGGTCTGCTCTTCTCCTGGCCCTCATTATTGCCGCGATTGTACTTTATCCATGGCTCGCCTGGGGTGCCCTTGGATCAATGCTCGATACCGTTCTCAATCTGACAGCCAGCCTCCTTTTCGGCCTGACAGTGGCCTTTTTATTGAGTGAGTACTTGCTGAAGCCAATTCGCCGGACATCGGCTGGAATTGGTCGAGATCTGCTTCTTAGTGGTTTAGCATCAGGAGCTGCGTTGCTAGCAATGGCCGGGGCATTTGGTTTCAATGGCCTACAACTGTTGCTGATACTTGTGATACCCGCTCTATGTGTATCGGCGGCTGGAGTTGGCTGGTATGGACAAATTCAGGATGAGAAGACAAGTTGGTTAGCCATAGCCGCTCTCGTCGGCCTATCAACGGCGGCGCCAATGATGTTTGTCGATCCTGACGAGCTTAATTTGATACTTGCCTTTGGCACGAGAGACATTCCATTCTGGGCTTTCACTGCAGCAGTCATATCGATGATAATTGGTCTAACCTTCAGCGCAGCATTTCTGCTGTACCGGCGATTTTTGTCCGGGCTCAAGCCACTCAAGCCATTAGCAGCTGTTTTGTCGCTCTCGTGGGTTGTTGGAATAGTTATCTTTCTTGGAACTGGTCAGCCAGGTCTTCATGGGGATCAACTCTTTGTAATATTGAGCGACCAGGCGAATCTAGACGAGTTCGCCGGTCAGGTCGACATCGACGAGAAACAGGATTTGATTTATCGAATCCTGGTTGATCAAGCGAAAGAAAGCCAGGCTGATATCCAGCGTGCTCTTGAAAGAGTTGGTATAGATTACACTCCCTACTATCTTGTCAATGCCCTCGCCGTAAACGGTGGGCCACTACTAAAATTCTGGCTGGAATCACGGCCGGAGGTCGATCGTGTTCTCGAGAACCCGATCTTGCGCCCATTACCGACGAACGCCGACTCATCAGAAGGAGGGGCTAACGGGCCATTACAGCCCATGTGGAACCTCACCCAAATTGGAGCCGACCGCGTCTGGAATGAGCTTGGCGTCACCGGCGAAGGTATTGTAGTTGGCCATGCGGATTCTGGGGTACAGTGGGATCATCCTGAGTTAATCGATTCATATCGCGGAGTCACCGAAGGACACGACTATAACTGGTACGATCCCTGGTTTGAGACCATCTCGCCGACGGATTCGAGTGGTCATGGGACACACACTTTAGGCACATTGGTCGGGCGCAGCGTAGGGTTAGCCCCGGGAGCCCAGTGGTTTGGCTGCGCCAACCTGGTTCGCGGTCTGGGTAATCCGGCGCTGTACCTTGATTGCTTACAGTTCCTCTTTGCCCCCTATCCTGCTGGAGGAGATCCCTTCCTGGACGGTGAACCTGAGCGTGCAGCCCATATCGTAAGCAACTCATGGCTATGTCCGGAAATCGAGGGTTGCGATCAATATACTCTGGTTGAGGCCGCTAGTGCGATGCGAACTGCCGGCATATTTATGGTCGTCTCGGCCGGGAACGAGGGACCATGGTGCAGTAGCATTGAGTCGCCTATGGCCATCTTTGAAGAGGTCTACTCGGTCGGTGCGATCGATCAGAGTGGCGAACTCGCTATTTTTAGCAGTCTTGGTCCTGTAGTATCCGATGGAAGCGGACGCACAAAACCGGACCTTGTTGCGCCAGGAGACGGAATTCTATCTGCCTTCCCAGGCAGCAGCTACGAAGTTCAGTCTGGCACGTCAATGGCAGGTCCTCATGTCGCCGGTGTAGTTGCTCTTATGTGGTCTGCAAATCCGTCCCTGATTGGAGACATCCAACAGACAGAGCGAATTCTGGCGGAGACTGCCACACCCTTCCGAGGTACTCGGCCCGCTTGCACCGGCGACGGCTCTCTACCTAATAATGCCGTTGGATACGGGGTCGTAAACGCCTACGAAGCTGTCAGAGCGTCCATCGCTCTCCGGTAGCTGCTGACTCCATTCCATCGACTCCGCTAGATTGTAAGTTCGCCTTATTCTTCCAGACGGTGTTCAGCAGTGATAAAGCGACGCGTTCCTGTGATTGCTCTTAAGAGTAAAGAGTGGGTTTCGACCAAGTTCCCCAAATAATGAACGGGCGATAGAAGCGGGCTATTGGTGATGCCGGTGGCGGCGAAGTAAATAGCGTCGCTGGTTACGATCTCATCGGAGAGCAGGATTCGATCTGGGTCGACGCCGAATTCCTGGATCGACCGTCTTTCCTCATCGGTCTGCGGTGACAGTCGAGCAAGCATGGCGCCGCCGAGAGCTTTCGCGGCGCATGCTGCTATTACTCCTTCTGAAACCCCACCGATGCCGAACAGGATATCCGCTCCAACTCCATCTATTGCCGCTTCGAGTGCTCCCTCAGCGTCACCCTCTTTACGAAGTAAAATCCGTGCGCCGGCAGCTCGAATCTCCCCAATCAGATCCCAATGACGAGGTCTATCAAGTACAATGACTGATAAGTCCCGGACCTCCTTCCCTTTTGAGCGGGCGACCAATGCCAGTGTCCAGGCTGCAGGGGCGTCCATACATTCTGGCACGAGCGCCGAGGCTGCGTTTCGATCAACTACGATCTTATCCATGTATATAGCCGTCGGTGGGGGCGACCACATTGATCCCCGTGGGGCAACACCTACCAATGAGATTGCTCCCGGTCTACCTCGTACAACAAGGTTCGTTCCATCGATTGGATCTACAACCACGTCGACTGCGAGGCCGGTGCCAGTTCCCACCAGATCGCCGCTGTCAAGCGCTGAATGCTCTCCCAGCCGGCCTTCTTCGCCTATGACGATAACGCCCGCCATATCCACAGCCATGAGGGCCGTCGCCATAGCGTTTGTCGCGTCCTGATGAGCATTGTCCCTGTCTCCCAGCCCTATCCACCGCCCGGCGGCGATGGAAGCGGCCTCGGTCACGCGAAGCAGATCCAATCCTAAATTTCGTGGAGGTGAATTCTGCATTTCGTTCTCCTGAATGCTAACCAATAGCTTGAGACTCTAGCCAATAGCCTGTAACAATCCTGCTGCCTCCCAGGCTAACATCCCTCCTCTGACAATCTCAATCTTCCCATTCTTTGTCAACAGTAGACGCGCCGCCCGTCGACTTCGCCGTCCGCTTCGGCATACCAGGATAGTCCGCTGACTCTCGGTTCCTTCATATTTGTATTCGCCAGATAGAATCGTCGGGAGGGGAATTAGAATCGAATTGGGGATGTGCCCACGCCGATATTCTCTAGGCTCGCGCACATCGATAATCGAAAAGTCTTGTGGGTGCGATCGTAATTCCTCCCAGAGAATCATTGGCTCGATTTGAACTGCTTCGTCCGCCAGATAGTCTTCTTCTCTTGGCACGATGCCATCTGAATACAATTGTTTAGGCAGGTTCTGACATTCGACGAAAACTCGATGCGGGCACTCGTAGATACACACTGCGGGATCAAGAACTCGATAGAAAAGATAGCTAATAGCCTGATCCTCAGGCAAGAAATTGTCGAATCCCAGCGTATTTCGAAAGCCGGTCGAGTCCATCACTTTGTTGACCCGGTAACCAACTTGCATCATGAACACGTCGCCGCCACGGTCGCGATATGTGCGCACAACGCTTTCTAACATATGTATTCCTGTAAAATCGCACTGATTGACGTTATCCATTCGTATAAGTAGGAATCGCTGGTTTTGTTCCTTCTCGAGTTGTTTATGGATTATTTCCTCTATGTGATTGACAGCCCCAAAGTAAAGATCCCCATGAATATCTATGACGCTTAGCTGGGGGCAGCTGGGTTGATCGGGTTGGTACGTCAGGTGTCTGAAATCTTCGTCAGGGATGACCTGGTTAACACGTGGCATGCTGGTCCGCAATATATAGCGCGCAAATGAAAGGACTATGCCCGCGAGAATGGCGAAGGCGATATCCAAGAAAAGCGTTCCCAATAAAGTTACCAACATGATGATCGCATCGCCGGTAGAACCTCCCCAGATGCGGGAGATCTCTTTGCGGTCTATCATGCCGATGCCGACGACTATCAGTACACCCGCGAGAGCTGACCGGGGTAAAAAGGCCGCTAGAGGGGCCGTGGCGAACACGGCAATTAAAACAAAGGCGCTCGAAAATAGCGCTGCCAATGGCGAACGAGCACCGGCGTTAAAATTGACCGCGGACCGGGAGAAAGAACCTGCGGAAGGGTAGCCTGAGAAAAATCCGACAGATAGGTTGGCCAAACCCTGACCGATGAACTCCTGGTTGCTGTCGAGACGCTGTCCTGTTTGAGTGGCGATAGAGCGGGAAATGGCGCTAGTCTCCACGAGACCGATGGCAGCCACCGCCAGCGCTCCAGTTAACAAGCTGGTAATGAGGTCAAGATCGAGCAGCGGTAGATCGGCCAGCGAAGGCAGCTCTTGGGGTAATTCGCCAATTACGGCGACTCCTTCGTCGGTTAAGTCAAAGATGTAGACTAGTGCCGAAGCCATGATCATGGCGATCGATGCGCCTGGAATCTTACGATTGATGCGCTGCAGCACGATCAGGAGGACGATCGTCCCAATGCCCAGCAATGCGGTTGCACTGTTGATCTCGGAGAGGTCTGAGAAAATCCCAACGATTGTCTGGCCGATGGAATGCACCCCGGCCGTTAATCCAAGAAGAGAGGGTATTTGCCTGATGGCGATGAGAACTCCAGCACCCGCAGCGAAGCCTACTACCACTGAATGAGAGACGAAATTTACCAGCATCCCCAGACGAGCGACACCCATGATCAGTTGGAAAAGTCCTGCCATGACAGCCAACATTCCCGCCGCGGTAATGAAATCAGGTGTGCCAGGCGCGAAAGATCCCAGCAAAATAGAGAGGACGAGCAGCGACATGGCGTTGGTCGGTCCCGTATGAACCTGATTCGAAGATCCCCACAACGCTCCGATGACTCCAGCAATGACGGCTGTATAAACACCCATTGCCGGGGGGAGGCCAGCAATTAGAGCGAAAGCTATGGCCTGGGGTAATAAAATAACCGCGACTGTAAGCCCGGCAACCAGATCTGGCCGGAATTGGCACGGTCATAGGTTTTGACTAAACGGACAGGACGCGCGAAGTATTGCGGAACCGACTCCAGAGAATCCCCAAATCTTATCCTAGAACGCAGCTCAGCGACCATCGAATCGCTTCCTCATGCACGCTAGTTTACGCAGCGACCCTGGGGCAGTCAAACGTACACGGAAGCGATCGAACTTATGGCTCTGGCCAGTTTCTATCTTTATTTTCGGCGAGCTTGTCAAGAATCGCATTTTCCAAATCGATTCCAGACACGCTGGCTAGTTGCAAGAGATATAGCGCGACATCGGCCAGCTCACTGGCCAAAGCTTCCTTGTCACTGACCTCATCCCGCCACTGGAAGTGCTCCAAAATCTCAGATGCCTCGACAGAAAGAGAAATGGCTAGGTTTCTTGGCGTTTGTTCCTTTGGCGAGTCGGATTCATACCATCCCTTGTCGGAAACGAATCCATGCATTTTTTGTTCTAGTTCTTTCAAGTCCATGATGGCTCAGGCTGCAGTACGAGTCTTACAAATAAACGGGGCGCAAGAATATGCGCCCCGCAATATAACTATGGCTGCGGCTCCTATCTAGAGTTTTTCTGAAACAAAGGCAGCTAGATCGGCCAGCCGAGATGCGTAACCCCACTCGTTATCATACCAGCTGATCACTTTGACCATATTGCCACCAATAATCTGTGTCGATAAGGCATCAACCGTAGATGAAAATGGACTGCCGATAAAGTCGGTAGAAACAAGGGGTTCTTCAGTGTAATCTAGCACTTTGCCCAGCCAACCGCGACCTTCGGCAGCCTCCTGCAATGCCCCATTTATCTCGGCAATTGAGACGCTTGTCTCCAGTTCAGCTGTCAAATCCACAACTGAAACCGTCACAACCGGGACGCGAAAGGCCATCCCGTCGAACTTACCTTCCAGTTCTGGTATTACGATTGAGACTGCCTTAGCGGCGCCTGTCGTCGTAGGAATGATGTTAACCCCGGCCGTACGCGAGCGCCTTAGATCTTTGCTGGCCATATCGAGAATCCTCTGACCGTTTGTATAGGCGTGGATCGTCGACATCAGCGCTCGCTTGATGCCAAAGCTATCGTTAATCACTTTCGCTACCGGCGCAAGACAGTTGGTAGTGCAGCTGGCGTTGGATATGACGTGGTGTGAATCTGGATCATAATCACCTTCGTTTACACCTAGAACGAAAGTCGCATCCATATTCTTCCCAGGGGCAGATATCAGGACTTTCTTTGCGCCACCCTCTAGATGCAGGGCCGCCCGGTCACGATCTCTGAAGATTCCGGTGCACTCTAAAACGATATCCACGCCCAATTCAGACCAGGGCATCTTCGCCGGGTCGCGTTCGGCGAACGATTTAAGTTTCTCGTTGTCCACATAAATATTACCATCGCGGGCTTCGACCTCCCCCGGGAACCGGCCGTAAGTCGAGTCGTACTTAAGAAGGTGCGCGTTTGTCTTAACCTCCATCAAGTCGTTTACGGCCTCGACATCTAGAACACCGCGATAATTCTCGTAAATTGCCTTGTACACCTGGCGGCCGATTCGGCCAAATCCGTTTATTCCTACCTTTACACTCATTAACTGTTCTCCTTTCTTATCGTTTCATCCGATGCGGCGCGATGTAAACAATCGCGCGCGATTACAGGCATCGCTTGCAATTTCAAGAATCACGCGCTATTTCCGCAATCGCCTTCGCCAATTTATTACTGTCATGTCGCCAAGGCTGTTCCTCATCCACTAAATCAAATATCGTCATGGGGACATCTGGCGGGGCATCTGGCTGTACAAAAACAGTAAATCCTCCGCCAGTATCCATGGGTACCGATAGATTGCCGTTGGCAACCACCATGTCAATCCAGTGCCGGTCGTTCGAACGCTCCCTGACCACATGGTGGTCTATGGCGGAAACATGATCGGCAACCGTATAATTATCCGTCTCACCTGGTTGCGTGGCAAGGTTACACACGTAAATTCTGGTGGCCGTAGTTCGATATAAAGCATTGGAAATGCCGGGTACCAATAGGTTGGGAAGAATGCTGGTAAAAAGACTCCCTGGACCGATTATGACGACGTCTGCTTGCAATATGGATTGGACGGCTTGGGGATAGGCGGGCGGATCGGTGGGCTCGAGAAAGACTTTAGATATACGGCCACCCGATTTGGGAATAATCGACTCGCCAATGATTCTTTGAGTGCCTGACTTTCCCGCCATGATAACCTCTGCTCCGAGCAGCACGTTGGCCAACGTAGAGGGTAGAACCCTTCCTCGGATTGCCAGAACGCGTCCGGCCGCCGCCAGAGCCTCATCAAAGCTGCCAGTGATGCCAGCTAGTGCGGCAAGCAGTAAATTTCCGAAGGCGTGACCTTGCAGTTGACCAGATGGCTCGTTTCCGCTGTCATCGTTCGAGCGACCGCCAAACCGGTATTGGAGAAGCTGGGTCATCAGCGCCTCATCCCTGGCCAGGCAGCGATATTGTTCCGGAAATCTCCCGGCGGGAGAAGACCAAGTTCGCGGCGAAGACGCCCGCTGCTCCCGCCGTCGTCGGCGACAGTAATTACAGCCGTGATATTGCTGGTGAATTCTGTTAACCCGCGTAGAAGATTTGGCAAGCCTGTGCCACCCCCTATGGCCACGATCCGCGCTCCTCTTCCTCTTTGAGAATAGCGGTATAGTGAGTCGGCGACGTTCTCGTCCGGCATCCGAAACGGAGCGATCAAGTTTGTACCTAGACGAACAATTGCCAACAACATGATCAATGATCCACCAAGCAAGGGGAGAAGAATCCTTATGCCTAGCGGCAAGAATTGAAGTGTCAGCAAACCGTAAATACCGCCTGGTAAGGCTTCTGAACGCCTGAGTGAGATTATTAGGGCGCTAATCCCGGTTCCAACTACGATGGCGCCGATACCCAGAACGATTAGCCATCGTTTGACTCCAATCCCAACTGTAAACCAGCCACGCCAAGATTCCCTAAGATTTAGAACGGATGACTTCGTTTTCATAGTCAGACCAGAAATCCATTCTAGCAATGCACTGATTACGAGTCAAAGCACCGATTTGCCGGGTACATGGCCTGTGCTATTATCAGCGGACCGGAGGTCTGATGAGGACAGTATACTGGGATTACGATAACCATTCAGTCAAGATGATTGACCAGCGAAAGCTGCCTTTCGAGTTTGTTATCGCCGAATTTGATGACTATCGAGATGTAGCTCGTGCGATTACAGAGATGGTCGTTCGCGGTGCCCCGGCTATTGGGGCTAGCGCTGGATTTGGGATGGCGCTCGCTGCACGGCAAAGCGCTGCCACTGATCGAATGGCTCTGCTTAATGATCTGGAAGAAGCGGCCAAATTTCTGGAAGCGGCGCGACCAACCGCTGTTAATTTGTCATGGGCGGTCAGGCTCTTAATGAACGGCGTCGTGTCCAGTGATAATCAGACACCTGAAGAGACAAGAGAGGCCCTTCTTATCAGAGCTCAACAAATTGCAGATGACGACGTTGCCCTAAACAGGAGAATGGGCTTTAACGGCGCAGAGTTAATCTCAGACGGCGCTACGATTCTTCACCACTGCAATACCGGTGCGCTCGCAACAGTTGATTGGGGCACAGCGCTCGGGGTAGTTTTCGCCGCCCATGAACAAGGAAAGCGCGTACATGTTCTCGTCGACGAGACGCGACCCAGGCTTCAAGGAGCCCGCCTGACTGCCTGGGAATTGCAACAGAGAGGGATTCCTTTCGACCTCATCGCCGACAACGCGGCTGGCCATTTCATGCGTACTGGTCAGGTAGATATTGTACTTGTCGGGTCAGACCGTACGGCCGCGAATGGAGATGTGGCTAATAAAATTGGAACCTACCAATTAGCTGTTGTTGCCAAGGAGAACGGCATTCCCTTTTACCCGGTCGTGCCGACAAGCACGGTCGACCTTTCGCTAGAACACGGCGATCTCATTCCTATCGAGGAACGGAATCAGGAAGAGGTGCTAAAAGCTATTGATAGACCGCTTGCGCCAGAAGGTGCATCAGCTCGAAATCCAGCCTTTGACGTGACTCCCCATCGATACGTGACGGGTATCGTAACTGAATCTGGTGTTGTCTACCCGCCGTTTGTGAGAAATCTAAAAAAAGCTGTAGACCAGTCGCAGCAAGGTCTTTGGCGCGCCGGCTAGGTGGATTAGAACCATTCTATTCTATAGCTGTTCATAAACAGGGTCGTCTACCTCAAGGGATGCATGGAATTATGGAAGAGATACCGGTTGTAATTCTTTGTGGCGGAAAGGGTACGCGCATGCGTGGACAAACCCTAACCAAGAAGGAGCTAATCCAGATCGGTGGGAAGCCAATCATCTGGCATGTTATGCGCATATTCTCAGCCTATGGTCATAACCAATTTGTGCTGACATTGGGCTACGAAGCTGAACAAATAAAGCGATACTTTCTGGATTATGAGGTTCTTGCGCGTGATATCGAATTGCGAACAGGCTTACCTGACGGCAAATCAGAAATAAGCTTCCTGAGCGATATTGGCAGCCCTTTTTGGCGCATCACTATGGTCGATACAGGGCAGACCACAATGAAGGCCAGTCGAATCTCACGAGTGCGCCAGCATCTCCGAGGAGATAGGTTCTTTGTAGCTTATGGCGACGATGTTAGCGACGTCAATCTCGAGGCTCTGTTGGCTTTCCACAGAAGCCACGGCAAACTTGCCACATTAACAGCTGTCCGGATCCACCTACAGTATGGTGTTGTCGAGGCAGATGTCGATGGGCTGGTTCAAGGTTTCGTCGAAAGACCAAAGATGAACCAGTGGATCAATGGCGGTTTTATGCTTTTCGAGAAGCAGGTCCTTGACTTGATTCCACGTGATAAGGATGTGGATCTCGAGAGGGAGGTGTTATCGAAGCTGGCTGAGATGGATCAACTGATGGCCTATCGCCATGATGGATTTTGGCAATCTATGAACACGATGAAGGACAACCTTGTGCTCGAAGAGTTGTGGTTGAACGAAGCGCCCTGGAAGGTGTGGTGAAAGGGATTAGCTAAACTGTCAGACAAGGACACACTCTTTTGGCCGATAATCCCTTACGAACGGTTCAAGAACGGAGGACTGGATTGAACACATCTTTTTGGAGAGACAGACGGGTTCTGGTTACAGGTTGTAACGGCTTTGTCGGCTCATGGCTGACAGCCGAGTTGGTATCAGTCGGCGCAGACGTCGTAGGGCTTATGCGCGACCAGGTTCCTCATTCGCAACTGGTGCGTTCGGGCACAATAAAACTGGTCACCGTCGTCACGGGAGACGTAAATGACTATGCTCTTCTCGAGCGGACATTGGCCGAATATGAAATCGACACCATTTTCCATCTGGCAGCTCAGACGATAGTTCAGATAGCAAATCGGGCGCCGTTGTCAACATTTGAGACTAACATAAAGGGAACCTGGGTCTTGCTGGAAGCCGCTAGACGGAATCCAACTGTCAGAAACGTTATCGTCGCCAGTAGCGACAAGGCTTATGGCACCCAGGCGAAGCTGCCGTACACTGAGGAGTCACCCCTTCAAGGAAATCACCCGTACGATGTTTCCAAGAGTTGCGCCGATCTAATCGCCCAAGCCTATGCCAACACTTATGGGATGCCGATAGTTATTACTAGATTTGCCAATCTTTATGGAGGAGGAGATCTCAACTGGAACAGAATCGTTCCCGGAACTATTCGCAGTGCGATACAGGGTGACCAGCCGATTATACGCTCCGACGGCACATTTAGGCGTGATTATCTGTTCATTAGAGATGCCGTCAGCGCCTACATTACAGTAGCTGAGCGGTTGAACGAAGAAGCGGTATGCGGCCAAGTGTTTAATTTCGGCCTCGATCAACCGATCGACGCGATGACGATGGTGCGGATGATCACGGATCTCGCCGGCCAACCACAGCTAGAGCCAATCGTCCTCGGACAGGCCCAAAATGAAATCCCCGATCAATACCTTGCCTCCGATAAGGCCCAGCAGATTCTTGGTTGGAAACCAAAGTACAATGTAGAGGAAGGATTGCTGGAGACTATCGACTGGTACAGGGATTTTCTTAGTAGACAGTAATCCGATCTATGCGCGTCCTTGTGACCGGCGGCACAGGATTTATCGGCCGGAGCTTGGTGAGCCGTCTTGTGTTAGCCGGCCACGACATTACGATTCTCGTCGAACAGAGTCCTGGACCCATACAACCTCTCCCTCCCTCGATCGAGAAGCTCCAGTCTCGTATCCGACTTATCTACGGGGATCTGCGCAAGCGGAACCAGATAGCTGAACTGGTTGGTGAATCAATTCCCCAGGCTGTTGTTCACCTGGCGGCTGTCGGCGTCACTGAGCCGTTTCTCAACTATGAAGCTGCGATCGATCACAATGTGCTCGGCACTGTTAACCTCGTCCAGGCACTATTTAGCTCATCTTACCCTGACCCGGGGCCAAGGAAAATAATAGTCGCCCGCACGCCAGGTGAAATTTCAACGATGAACGTCTATGCCGCGAGCAAGGCTGCTGCCTGGTCCTTCTGTTCTATGTTCGCTCGAACGATGGAATGGTCAATAAGCGGCGCATTCATCTTTCAGGCATACGGGCCGGGGCAAGCAGAACACACGCTGGTTCCCTCCGCGATAGCGGCAGCCCAATCCGGAGCAGAGTTACCCATGACAACGGGTATGCAAAAGAAGGACTGGATATACGTGGACGACATAGCGGACGGCCTGATCGCTGCTCTCGGATGCGAAATGCCACCGGGTATTTCTA
>PVMK01137160.1_pt1 | contig 20128 bp, 15 predicted proteins | sample 1853481 | NCBI WGS metagenome assembly PVMK01 (sample SAMN08533507, study PRJNA380276) | Marine sediment metagenome, whole genome shotgun sequencing project. | reverse complement strand
ACCTTCGACATCCCGAGAGCGCACGTCATTGGCCGCGCAATAGCCCGCGACGCAGTCGAGCGCGTCGGCGACGGAGACGTTGCGGGTTCGCGCACCGATCACGGCGGCGAGCGCCCCTTGGAAGCAGACGCGGTGCACGTCTGCCGGAAGTGAAATTTCCTGGTCGGGTCCGATCACCGCGGAAGGTGCCTTCAGGAAGAGTCTTGGTGCTGCAGAATCTTCCGGATCTGAGGCATCCAGTGCGAGATCCCCGTGTGACACTCCGATGATTTTTCCGGGCCGTGGCAAAGGTGCACACAATCTCACGCGGTCGGCGGGCTCGACCGCGCCCGCTCGCAGGAAATCGGGCGCGTTGTAGCAATCGAGTGTTTCGATCGCGAAGTCGAGTGCCGTCTTTGCCGCTTGCAGCGCCGCGGGGCCGAGACGCAGAAACGAGAGCATGTCCGAGGGCACCATCGAATTCGCCTCGACCTCGGGCGCGCCGACGTCATCGTACGCGAGCTTGATTGCAAGGGAGCGGTTGAGGTCTACCAACCAGCCCGCGTAGGTGCCGATCGAAACGACCGCACCAAGGCGTCGCGAGCCCGGGCGCACGGGTTCGAGTGATTCGAAACCCATTGCCGCGTCACCCAGGGAGCCGCTGTCATTCGGGGTCGTGTGAGCGCTGGAGCGTTCGAAGGTGACGAGGTGCATGGGGCCTCCGATTCGGCAAACCGCCCGATCGGCAAATCACCCGCAGGTTTCGCGAAAGAGAAGTGCAGCAGCAAGGCAATCCGGAAGCAGGCAGCGTCGAAATCGCGTCAAGCTCCGGGGGCGATAAGCCGATTGGGAACTAGACAGGCAAAGAATACCACGGAGACATCCATGAAACTTCCCAATTGGAAGACCTGTGTCGGCTATCTGGTCGCCGTTGCGGCGCTGGCGCTCAGCCTGCCCGGCGTGCAGGCCGTGCGCGCCGACGATGAGGCCGTCGTGATCTCCGTGAATCTCGTCGATTCGGGACCGAGCTGCGGACCGGGCTCCGACGCCGGCACCACGAGATCAGCTCAGGTGTTCTTGGAGAGTGACCCCGATCCGTCCGAGGGGCCCGATCCGATCGTGCTCAACAACCAGGGCTATAGCTACCGACCGCCTGGTGTCGACCCTCGAGCGCGTGAACTCGAGCAGCACTGATCTCCGCTCCGATCCGCTCCGATACTGACCGTCCAATCTGGCGTTCCCGCTAGAACCGATCTCGCTCGCCGCACAATTCCGCAGATCAGATCGCTTCGCCCCGAAGCCGTGAACGCGCAGCGAACACGAGCAGCATCGCTCCGACCAGCAGCACCATTCCGGGAAACCCAAGGGTAGGTACGCCTGGAGCCAATATTGATTCCGAGTCGTCATTGGCGTTCACACACTCCGGATCGGCGGGGTAATCCGTGAAGCCGTCGCCATCATCGTCGAGGCCGTCCGAGCAACTCCTCTGTTCGATCACGGCCAGGATGTCAGCTCGATAGAACGAGAGATCCGCTGCATAGAGTTTGTTGCCGTAGATCGATGAGCTGGCTGGCTGGTCGGTGTACTGGCTGATCGCGAAAAGAGTTCCCGCCAGATACCAATTGCCTCCGATCTTGGTGAAGGCGGCTCCGCCGGAGTCTCCGTTTGCGCCCGCGGCTTCATCGCTGGTGGTGCTCGGGTCCAGCGGGTCCGTGAATGTCGTCGCAAAGCTATACGTGTCGGTTACCCAATAAGTCGATCTCCGAAACGATGTTGGTCCCCCAGCGCATGCTACGTCCGCTTCCCCAGTCGTAGCCGCCCAGTTCGTTGAAGGTGGTTGCTGCCCCGCGGTTGAGTCCGTTGCCGATTGCCGTGACGGGATCGCCGACCACAGGAGGGAAATCGGGGATATTGAGCCTGGGAAGCTCTGGATCGTCAAAGATCTTGAAGACCATCAAGTCGGCCAGGCTGGTGTCCGGATTTTCGAACCGGACCTTCGATCCCGGCACGGGAGAGTAGGTCTGGCCTTCGAAAATCACGTCTCCGACACCGACGTGGTTGGCGGTCAGCACCCAGCGGCGCCCCAGATAGACGACGGTCGTACCGCCCCGCGTTCCGAGGTTCGCCCAGCCCGGATCATCGGGGGGGGCGGTGACATTGCCGGTCCCGTCACCCGTTTCGATGATCACCGCCCGCGCGTCGCCGAGCGGTGACCAGAAGCCCAGCGCAGCCAACAGCAGCGCCTTGACGGCCAACGCGCGAGCGGCGCGCAGCGATGCGCAGCCACCCACGATGTCACGGCGATGTCGATCTACCACCACATTCTCGTTTTTCGGCAAAACGACAATCTGACTTCACCGAGGGAGTTGCACGTAGCGTGCCTCTCCGCCACAGATTCGAATCCGGTATGCTGCGGGAGCGCGTCCACCCCAGCCTGAGGTCTTCCCATGCGACTCGGTCTCCTCACCGGATACTTCGGACCCGACATCCGCATCGATTACGATTTGATCCTGGAGGCGGAGCGCCTCGGGTTCGACTCGGTGTGGACGTCGGAAGCATACGGCTGCGACGCGATCGTACCCCTTGCGTTCATCGCGGCAAAGACGACCACGATCGGACTCGGGACGGCGATCATCCAGATGCCAGCGCGCACGCCCGCGATGGCTGCGATGACCGCGATGACACTCGACCGCCTTTCCGGTGGCCGCTTCAGGCTCGGGATCGGACCGTCTGGCCCGCAGGTCGTGGAGGGCTGGCACGGCGTCGCCTACGGGCGCCCCCTTACGCGTACACGCGAGTACGTCAGTATCGTTCGAAAGGTCCTGGCGCGAGAAGATCGACTCGAACATCAGGGCCACCACTATCAGATCCCCTACACGGGGGAGGGCGCGACCGGACTCGGGAAGCCGCTCAAGAGCATTCTCCATGGTCGAGCAGACATGAAGATCTATACCGCAGCGATCACTCCGAAGGGTCTGGCGTGTAGTGGAGAGGTGGCCGACGGCGTATTCCCCGTCTGGATGGATCCCGGAAAACCGGAAGCGCTCGTTCCCTACATCGAAGAGGGAATTGCGAAGAGCGGTGGCGCCAAGAAGATGCACGACTTCGACATCGCACCCTTCGTAACGTGCATCGTCGGAGACGACCTCGACGCCTGTCGAATGCCCGTGAAAGGCATGCTCGCCCTCTACATCGGAGGGATGGGCGCTCGGGGGAAGAACTTCTATACCGATTATGCGACGCGGCTCGGCTACGAAGAGGCCGCGATCAAGATTCAGGACCTCTACCTCGACGGCAAGAAGGACGAGGCGATGGCGGCCGTTCCGGATGAGTTGGCTGATTCGATTTCGTTGATCGGCACACCGGAGCGAATCGCAGAGCGCGTCCAGGCGTGGAAGGATTCCGCCGCAACCACGCTGCTGCTGGGCGCTCAACAACCCGAGGCCATCCGGCTGCTGGCGGAACTCGCTCTCTAGGATTCGGAGTTGGTCAGTGCCTGAAGATTTTTCCAAACGCGTCGTCGATCTCGACAAGCAGTACGTGTGGCATCCGTACACGGAAATGAGCCATTACCGGGAGAGCGTCGATCCCCTGGTCATCGTCGAGGCGGCTGGTTCGCGGCTGATGGGTGCCGATGGGCGCAGCTATATCGATGCCAATGCGTCCTGGTGGACCTCGGTCGTGGGTCACAACCACCCGCGTCTCGTGTCGGCGCTGCGTCGACAGTCCGAGACTCTCTGCCATGCTGCGCTGGGTGGGATCGCGCATTCCCCAGCGTCAGAACTCGCGGAGGCGCTATGTGGTGTCGCTCCTGACGGGTTGTCGCATGTCTTCTACAGCGACAACGGATCGACATCGATCGAAGTGGCGATGAAACTCGCGCTTCAGTATTGGGCGCAAAACGGTCGCCCCGAGAGAACCCGCTTTGTGGCGCTCGAAGAGGGTTATCACGGTGACACGATTGGAACGACTGCGCTCGGCGGAGTCGAAGTATTCCGACGGCCCTTTTCTGCTGTGCTGCTCGATTGCCTCTATGTGCCACCGGCGCGAGAGGCCTCGCAGCTCGCGAGCTGCCTCGAAGAACTCGAAACGGTAATCGATCGAAACGCCGATACGATCGCAGGCGTGGTCTTCGAATCGATGGTTCAGGGGGCCGCGGGCATGCGGATTTACGATCCCGCCATGCTGCGCGCAGCACGCGAACTCTGCGATCGGCACGATATCTTCCTGATCTGTGACGAGGTTTTTACCGGGTATGGACGGACCGGGCCGATGTGGGCCTGTGATCACGCCGGTATTGCGCCCGACCTGATGTGTGTCTCCAAGGCCTTCACGGGCGGGGTCATGCCAATGGCGGCGACGCTCGCCACCGATCGGATTTTCGACGGATTCATCGGCGACGCAGATCGCGCCTTCTACTACGGACACACCTTCTGCGGCAACCCTCTCGGTGCCGCCATCGCATTGGAGGTGCTCGAGATCTTCGAGGATGAACACATCCTCGAACGAGCGAAGCCGAAGGCCGAGCAGATCGCGCACGCCTTCGAACAGATGAGCGAGTTTCCGGGCGTCGAGGCCACGCGTTCGATCGGGATGATTGGTGCTCTCGATTTGAAGGGCGACGGCGGTTACCTGGCCGAGCTGGGTTGGCGGGTCTACAGCGAAGCGCAGCGCCGCGGTGTGTACCTGAGACCTATTGGCAATGTGGTCTACGTGGTGCCCTCGCTCAATATTCCCGATGAAGATCTATCGGAACTGCTGACCGTTGTTCGCGAGAGCGTGGCGTCTGCCACGGAAGGGTAGGCGGGGCGAGAATCACGCATGATCTCGGAGCATCGCGTTGGGCGCACGCTCCGGCATGCAGATGCGCTGGGCTAGGATTGGGTCGTGGCAGAACGAGCGGATGTTCTGATTGTAGGCGGTGGTGTGATCGGGACTTCGATTGCCTGGGCGTTGGCCAATCGCGGCGTTACGGGAATTGTCGTTGTCGATCTGGACCTCGCCGGCGTCTACGCATCCTCAGAGTTGAATGCCGGTGGCGTCCGCGCGACCTGGTGGCAGCCGGTCAACGTCCAATCGTGTCGCGCGACACTCGACTTTTTCAACGAACACGCTGAAGCGCTCGGTTTCAGGGACCGCGGTTACCTGTGGCTCTATTCCGACCCCGAACTCTACGCGCAGGCGATCGAGAAGCGGAAATTTCAAAACGATTGCGGACTCGGTGTCGAGCTTCTTTCGACCCCCGAACTCGCCGAGCGATTTCCGATCCTCGACCGCGGCCTCGAAGAGATCGTGGGTGCCACTTTTTCGCCACGCGATGGGTTGGTGAATCCCAATGCGGTTCGAGCGTGGTACCGATCCGAGGCCGAACGCCTCGGCGTCGTCTTCCGCAATCGGCACTACGTGGCTGGCGCGGTGACCCAACGCGTCTCGGGTGTCGCTGGAAGCCGGCGTCGGGTTTCTGCGGTCGACGTGATCGAAGTCGAGCGAGGCGAGCTCGCGGACACGGGTGGAACCGTGCGGGAGATCCTGACCACCCACCGCGTACCGATCGATAAGCAGGCTGGTGAGACGCGCATTTCCTGCGACGTGGTCGTGAATTGTCTCGGTGCATGGTCTCCGATCTTTTCGTCGAAGATTGGCGTTTCGGATGTGACCGAAGCCGTGCGTCGTCAGATCTGCCTGGTCGACATTCATCGCGAGGACATCGCACCCGGTGCTTCATTGGATGATCTCGGCATGATCGTCGATGCCAGCGGGCTCTATTTTCATCCTGAGGGCGCCCACATCCTCGCGGGCTACTCGGTTCTCGACGAGGCTCCCGGTTTCGATTTCGGCTACGACGGAGAAGATTTCTTCGAAAACGAGATCTGGCAGCGGCTCGCCCATCGCTCCAGCAGCTTCGAGCGTTGTGGACACGTGCGCGGCTGGGCGGGCCTCTACGCGGTGACACCCGATTGCAGTGGTATCGCGGGAAAGGTCGGCAGCTTCGAAAACCTCTTCGAGGCGCACTCTTTTACCGGGCGTGGTGTCATGCAGTCCCACTCCGTCGGGTGCGAAATGGCCGCACTCATCGCTACCGGCCGCTTCGAAACGTGCGATCTGAGCGCCCTCACCCGCGAGCGATTCGAGGACCCGACCCGCTGGGTTCGAGAGGAACTTCACATCTGAGGGTGCGAGCGGGGGCGCGTCAGTCGTCAAAGCGCTCGCGAAGGCGGGCGGGCAGGATCGGACACGCATCGGCTGGCGTTGCAAAAATCCGGTGGCGGATTTTCGCAATTCCGTCGTAGGCGGCGTCCAGCACGCGCAACGGCACGGCGCTGGCTGCGATGGCTGCCACGCGCCAGATGCCACCTAGCCTCTTGCCGATTTCGAGTGTCGCAGCTGCGCGTACGAGCAGATCTCCATCGGGGAGACTCAGTACGACGCTGTCGATGGAGTCGAGAAACTCGGCTTGCGTGGACGCCTTTCGGAGGGCGGAGAACGCGCTGCTCTCGAGCGGGGCGAAGCGGAAGTGCCTGCCTTCAGCGTCTTCGGCAAGTGTGAAGCGGACGAAGCGGTGACAGAGTCCGCAACCGCCGTCGTAAAAAATCGTTGCGGTGCGTCGCTCCTCTGTGCCCTTCACCCAGGCCGGGTCAAAGGCCAGGAAATGGAGCATCAGCATGCCCGCACTGGCACCCGCGAAGTGCCCCAAGGCCATCAACGAAAATTGCATGCCTAGGAGCGCCAACCACAGCCACGGTCGGACCTTTCGCAAGATCGCGAGCGGCGCAAAGCTGATTTCGAGCGCGAGTACACTCCACGTTGCGAGCGCAATCAGCGGCGAAGGCAGTAAGAGAACGAGTTCTCCCGGCAGGGTTTGTCTCGCAAGCGGATCACTCAGCGCCGCCCCCAGCGCACCGCCGTCGACCCAGGTGGAATCTCCGAGCTTGGCGAATCCGCTGTACGCGTAAGCGATCGCCAGTGCGATCCATGCCGCGGTGTGGATCGGGGTGGGCAGTCGCCAATCCGCTCCCGGATCGATGCGCCCACGAGCGTCCCACGAACCGTAGGGCCGGCGTGGAACGAAGGAGTGTGCGAGCAGGATTGAGGTGATGAACGGCATGCTCGGATTCGAGATTGACGGGCTCACAGCAAAGGCGCCGATGCTCACACACAAAAGGGTCAGACCCGCGAGGCGGTCACGGATTCCCAGCGCGAAGAGCGCGCTCAATCCGATGCCTGCGAGCAGCAGCGCCACGATCCCAGTCGAGTGTGTCGATATTTCGGAAGCCGCCGAGACGAGACATGCGAAATGAATCAGCAGATAGCTGCCGAGTGCGAATCGGAAGACGCTGTATTGACCGCCCGTCCAACCGTTCGCACAGCGAGTTGTCATCGACGAGCAGCCTCAAAGATGAGCACGGCTTCCCCCGCACTACCGGTCTGGTCTTCAATTCAACCAGATGGTGTCTTTGCGATTCAGTTCCGAGAGCATAGGGGGGATGGAAGTCTACGCCGGCGTGGGGTCGGAGCGTTGGGCGGAAGAAGGTGTGCGACGCTCAGATGTGGTTTTCGCACCACTTTTGAACCGCCCGCAGGCGCGTATCGATCAGCTCTGCAGACAGGCGCCGAATGGCGAATCGGTCCATCGTCCCATCCACGACCGGTGTCGAGTTCGAAGCCACGACCTTGAGACTCAGCCGGGTTCGATCGGGCGCGTCGAGTTCGTCCGCGAGGGTGTAGGTCTCATCGAAACAAAAGACGCCGCGGGAGATAGCCGACTGCAGCCGCTCGCCCGGTTGGACTTCCTGGATGGTTTGATGGACGACGATCGGGACCGACCCGATCCGGCATCGCCAACGGACCTGTTGGCCGAGTTGCGGGTAGTCGGGCATCGGGTCGAGCAACTCGACGATTTGATCATCCCAGCGAATCAATTCGCTCGGAGTCGTGAGCGCGCGCCATACCCGGTCGCGCTCAGCGGTGATCAGCGTAGACATCGTACTCGTTATCACGTGATCCGGGTGCCCCCTGAACGCCAGCAGGATGAGCCCCATTCTCCAGTTTTGCAAGCGGTCGGCGCCGCAAAAACCGGGCTTCGATCGGGTTTGGGGTTCTCACCACCTCGTTATCGGGCAAACACCGGAGGTCAGCCGGTCCGGCTCTGGCCCTCCGCGGTCCGGACCCGCTCCACCAGGACGCGGAACATTTCGAGCGAAATTTCGGGCATTTGCATCAGCAGCTCTCGGAGGCTGTTGCCATCCAGGCGCAGCAGGTGCGATCGATCCGCGGTGACGACTGTCGCAGTTCGCGTTCCATCGTGGAGCACCGCCATTTCTCCGAAGGAACTCACCGCTCTTTGCTCGGGCTTCTCGTTCTCGTTGGGAAGGCCGTAATTCGTGAAGATGCGGACCCGCCCCTCGATGAGCAGATAGAGTTCGTCCCCTCGCTCGCCTTGTTTCAGGATCACTTCTCCCGGCAGGTACTCGACCTCTTTGGTGATCTGATGCACGGCCTCGAGCTGATCCAGACTCAGGTTATGGAAGAGCGGAATTTCCTTGAGAGCCAACAGTCGCTCCATTCTTGCCTCCTCGGGTTGATTCTGGTCGGCCTCAGCAGTGAAGGCCAGAGCGCCCATTCGGATCCATTCCGAATTCGATTTGCAGGCGTCGTCGATGAACTGCTGTGGGTCGTCGGGGACCGATACGTGTTTGCGCGCAGCCATGATCCGATCGGCTAGCGATCCAGGTTCGTGATACATCACGAGCAACCGTGCGGCCTCCCGGTCACCCAGATGAGAAAGGATTTCGAGAGCGTCACCTCTGGATCGGACCGCACCGAATCGCAGTGCCTTCTCGATATTCCGCACCACGCTGGAACCCTCGAGGAGTTCCAGAATCTGAAAGGCGATTCGCTGATTTCGCGAAACACCGTCGAGATAGGCGGCGCGAAGAAAGCGGCTCGTCAACCCGTCCGCAGCCGTGAGTTGTTGGTGGGCGATCAGCCAATACCAGAGAAGTTGGACACGGCGACGCAGCTCACGGTGCAGAATCGTCGTCGATTGGTCGGCCCCCAGATGGGCTGCAACCCGAAGCGCAGCAGAGACGGTTCGCTCGGACTCGCACTCGAGGTGACTCTCAATTGCCAACGCCGCTTCGTCGCCGTGCGAAACGAGTGCGGACCCGGCAGCATATTGAACTTCGCTGGATGGGTCTGCGAGAGCTGTCGCGAGGATCTCGAGTGCTTCATCTCCCTCGAAATTCGCCAACAGGTAAACCGCTGCACTTCTCACGCGCTGGTCGTGATCTGCAAGTGCTTGTCGGATCTCGCGCAGATCGATTTCGGGTTCAGGAGAGATTTCTGCGATTCGCTTGAGTGCGGCTGCTCGTACGCCGGGATCGGCGTCGCGGATTCGCGTTTCAACCGCTTCTCGCAGCGAGGATTCAGCGTTCGTGAGGGCGGCAATGCTTTCTGCGGGATCGGGCGAAGCGATCATCTTCTCGAGTACGGCCGCGCCCTCAGCGCCAGCCCGCCGGGCCGCCTCGGCGCGAACGAGTGGGGCCGGGTCGTCGAGCAGCCGCCCGATGCGCGGCGCCAACAGATCTGCACCGCCGAGCCTGACGAGACCGTCGATCGCGGCGATTCGAACGCGGGCTTCGGCGTCATCCAGGCTGGATTGTAGGGTGGGAGCGACGTCGAGTTGGCCCGTCGAAGCCAACGCCGTAATGCACGAGCAGCGCACGTCGACACTCGGATGAGTGACCGCGCGCTGCAGCGGTTCGAGCACACCCTGATCTGCCAGGGTCTTGATGAGTTTGAGAAGAGACTTCGAAGGACGCTCTCCTTCCTTGCTAATGAGTTTCTCCCATAGCTCTGCGAGGCGGGAGGCCTCCCACTTGCCGATTTCGTCACCCAGACTTTCCAGGTCGATACGGCCGGCGCGCAGCTCGTTGACGAGCGTGCGGAGGTATTCGTGCCGAACCCCCAGGTTGGCGACGAGATAGGTCAGACTCGCCACTCCACCCGCCACGGCGAGCCAAAAGGGTTCCGGGTTTCCGAGAGCCCATAGGATGCCGCCGCCGATTGACATGCCCGCATAGACTGCGATCCCCTCGATGAAGGCCCTCACCCGGCCGCGGAACCGCAGCGGAATGGCATTGCAGAGCAGCGCGCGGACCGGATTTGCGAGCGCGTTCTCGAGCATTTCTCCGTTCATGCGCGCGATCGCACCCGAGACGATGTTGTACTGATAGGCGATCCCCGCGAAGCTCAACAACGTCAAGATCGGGTGGATGAGATTGGTGCTGGGCACGCCGAAGCGGCGAATCAGCCACGGTGTTACCGACATCTCGATCGCGATTTCTATTGCGTTGGTAGCGGCGAGGAAGAGGCCGATGAAGGCGGCCAGGGTCGCCGGATCGGGGAAGCGTTGGGAAAACGCGTCCAACCACATATACCTCGCCACGACGAGCGCGAGGATCATGCCGACCGCCGAAACCAGCAGAGCGCCCCCGAGTTTCGAGGCGCGGACGTATCGCAGCGCACCTTGAATGCCTTCCACGGAGGTCTCGTCCGCCTCTTCGAGGTCGATTGGTCCCCAGCTGCGCAATCGCGACCGGCCGATGCGAATGACCGCGGCCGCGCCGAAGAGAAAGAGCGCCCAGCCCACGACGAGGCTTGCGGCGCCCGCAATTCCGGTCATCCCCGCGGCGACGAGCCCGCCGACCACGCCTCCCACGCTCGCTCCGATGGTGAACAGCGGGACGAGTCGCTTGCTGGCGACCGTGTCGAAGTAGTCGGCGGTGAACGTCCAGAGGTGGTTGACGAAGATCGCCTGCGTGACGAAGAAGAAGCAGATCAGGAAGATCGATACGCCCGGAACCTGGTACCAGATCCCGGCCGTCGCAGCCGTGAGCGCGATCGCCGCTCCGACCAGCATCTGAACGAAGAGGCCGTCATTGCGAACTTCGCCCACCCGCATGGCGTACAACACGAATCCCAACACCGTGGAAGCCGATCCGCCAATGATCGTGATCGGTAGATATTCGATCCCGACCTCGGCCAGGAAAAGCGCTTCCGCGCCCGTTAGCCCGAGCGTTTGTGCCAGGCTGATCAGGGCTGCTAGTTCCGCGAAAAACAGGAAGCGCGATCGCTCTTGCAAGCGAACATCGGGAAACAAGCGCCAGAAGAGGTTCTTCAGTCCCTGCATCGGCGTCGACCGGCTCCTCGTGCGTTAGAGCGAAGCGCTACGGCTGAAACGCGATGGATTCGCGATTTGTGAAGCCGTCACGGGAGCGCCCAGCATACCGCAACCGTTACCGCGGCCGATCCACTTGCGAGCGTGATTGTCGCTGGACTTCGGCTAGCCTTGCCTGCTGTGGAACACCACCCCGCACTGACTCTGGTGCTCGCCCTGGCGGTCGGCATCTTCGCTCAGTCGGTGTCGCGACACTTGCGAATTCCCGGGATCGTCCTGTTGCTGCTGGCCGGTGCCTGCCTCGGCCCAGACGGGTTGGATTGGATCGATCCGCGCTCGCTCGGCGTGGGCCTGGTCGCGGTCGTCGAACTCGCGGTTGCGGTGATCCTTTTCGAGGGTGGGCTCAATCTCGAGATTTCAAGATTGCGGCGCGAGCAGACTCCGATCCGGCGCCTCGTTACCTGGGGTGCGCTGATCACTCTGGCGGGCGGCGCGCTCGCAGCGCGATGGTGCCTGGATTGGTCCTGGATGCAGTCGGTCGTCTTCGGGGGATTGGTTGTCGTCACGGGGCCGACCGTGGTGGGGCCGCTCGTGCGAAATTTGAGGCTGCGCCCGAGAGTCGCAACCGTGCTCGAAGCGGAGGGTGTCCTGATCGATCCGATTGGCGCGATTCTCGCCGCACTGCTGCTCGGGATCGCATTACAGGGAATCGAATCAATCTGGGATGCACCGATGGTTCTCGCCATCAGCCTCAGCTTTGGCGCGATTGCCGGTTTGATTGCGGGCTTTGCACTCGCCGGGCTGCTTCGGGTTCGGAACCTCGTCCCCGAAGGCTACGAGAACATCTTCGCCCTGTCCTATGTGCTGCTCCTCTATCAGGGTTGCGACGAGATCGTTTCCCACAGTGGGATCCTCGCCGTGACGGCGGCGGGTGTGGTCGTCGGTAATTTGCGAACGCGGGTCGATCGCAACCTGCGCGAATTCAAGGACCAACTCACGGTTCTGCTGATCGGGTTGCTATTCGTCTTGCTGGCCGCGGATGTGAGATTCGAAGATGTTCTCGCGCTGGGTTGGGGTGGGCTCGCGGTAGTTGGACTGCTCGTGCTCGTCGTTCGCCCGATCAACGTCGGTCTCTCGACACTGGGATCCGAGCTCTCACTTCGCGAGAGACTCTTCGTTTCGTGGATCGCCCCGCGCGGGATCGTGGCCGCTGCAGTGGCATCGGTCACGGCAACCGCACTCGAGAGTCAGGGCATGGCCGGTGGCCCGGAGTTGCGCGCGATGGTGTTCCTGTGCATTGCCGGGACCGTCCTGCTGGCGGGCCTCACCGGGGCCCCGATGGCGGCTCTGCTGAAGGTGAAACTTCCCGGCCGCGAGACGGTTGCGATCCTCGGCGCCCAGGGCTTGGGACTCGAACTCGCCATTCAGCTCAGAAACGGTGGCGTTCCGGTGGTCTTCCTCGACGCCAATCCCTGGAACTGCCGCCGGGCAGAAGAGTCGGGCTTCCGGGTCGTCTACGGCGATGCGCTGCAGGAGAGAACCCTGCAGCGCGCGCGTTTCGAAAACGTCGGCAGCGCGATCGGTCTGACGCCGAATCAGATGCTGAACAGCCTCTTCGCGAGCCGTGCCCGTGAAGTCTTCGGTGTTCCTCGCGGTTATGTGGCGGCCATCAATCCCGAAGCCGGCCTCGCACCGGAGTTGGTCGAGCGTGAGCAGGTCGTCGTTCTCTTCGACGGCCCCCACGATGTCGAGCGCTGGGATGTGCGCGCGCGTCACGAGGAACTCGAAGTCGGCTACTGGGCGTACGGCGGCGAACCAGAACGGGATGCAAGTGCCGACGAGGCCGGCGAAGCGGCTCCGAAGGCCGGCGAGCGATTCGTCATCCTCTCGATCCAGCGCGGCAAGAAGGTGATGCCGATGCACGCGGGCCTTGCACTGCAAGCCGGCGACGTTGCAGCGGTAGCCATCCATAACGAGGAGCGCGTCAGCGCCGAAGAAATTCTGACCGCCTGGGGCTGGACGCCAGGGGAGCCCGTCGAGGCGACACCAATCGCTTGACAGCGGGCTCGCGCGCTGGGCTATCGACCGCCTGCACCTGAAATCATCGTACCCAAAGAGGAATTACCCATGAACCATGAAGCTGCGTAAACTAATTGTGAACCTGGACCAGTTGATACAGGCAGGTCATTCCCATCAGATCCGCGAACACATCGATCGCGTCGCCGGCCCGGATGCGCCAGGCAACATGGCTCGCCAGGCACTGACGGGTGTGCTCATCGATCACCACCATCAGCTTGATCGTGCGGCCATCATCGGTCCGGTCGAACACGAAATCCCAAGACCACACGTGGTTGTGTCGATCAGGACGGAGCCGGATACGGGAATCCGCGTTGAGCCACAGACGGCTTCGCTTTGGTTGTCTCGACGGTATTTTGAGGCCCTCACGACGCCAGATGCGCATCACCCGGCCATGGCTGACCTGCCAGCCCTGTGATTGGAGCAAGGCGTGAACCCGCCGATAGCCGTATCGGCCGCCCTCGAGGAGGTGAACCTCACGCAGCAGCCGGCGCCGCGGATGAGTGCTCTTGTACGGGTGCGCGCTGACGGGTGGCTTCAGGCGCCTTCGAATCTTCCGAGGATCGAGCGGATCTCCTTGCGCACGGGCTCGGGCAAAGGCTCGGGGCGGTGCGTCGCCAGAATCTCGCGCAGATCGTCGTCGATGCGCTCGATCAGCTCCTGGTCGGGAATGGCCGGCGAGTTGCTGCGCGGGAAGTTGGCTCCGAAGTAGCGGGAGTTCCAGTAGTTCTTCCGGCAATGCACCGCGGTGTGCCGCTGTCCGAGATAGTTACCCTTCGGCCCGACCGCGTGGGTGAGGTCCAGGGCCAGGTGCTCGTCGTCCACGGTGACGCCGTTCCATAGGCAGCGAAGCATTCCGGCGAGATCGTTGCAGAGCAGCAGCGCGTGGAGCGAGAAGGAGATCCCGCTGTCGATCTCGCCTATGTAGTACGCTACGGCGGGTCGGGTGAAGAACATCTTCTCGATCCCCGCTGCGATCTCGAACGCCGCATCCTGGTTGAAGCGCTGCGCACGGGATCCGCCACCGGACCCGGCCATCGGGAGCAGACCGAGGTGGGTCATCACCTGGCGTGTGGCGAGGTCGGCCAGCAGGCCCGGGACGTCACTCCCGAGATTCCCGCGCAGGGGCTCCATGAAGATGTTGTCCGAGCAGGGCGCGCAGAACGCACCCTTCCGGACCAGCTGCGACAGCGCGACGCCGGCGAAGTCCGTGGCGAAGCTGTGGGTCATGCTGCCCGCGATGGTGTACGGCACCGCTGCGCCGCCGATCGAGTCGGTGCCCGTGAGCACCGGGATGCCGCACTCCGCGGCTCGCATGATCTGGTCGCTGTGGGTCTTGGCGTCGTAGAGCGGAAGCGGCGTGACGATCTGGGCGAAGTAGGGCTTCTCTGCGAGCTGGTCCATGCCGCCGCGGATCGCCGCGGCCATCTCGATCACCGCGTCGAACGCGGCGCTGTTCTCGCAGAGGTATTCCAGCGGCTTGCTGGTGTTCTCGGCCATGGCCACGAACTCACCGATCTCGCCGTGCAGCGTCGAGTCCGGCACGTCCTTGACCATGACGCACACGCCGTCCATGTTCGGCAGCGCGTCGGCCACGCGCGTGATGGTGGCGAGGTCGTCGAAGGTGCTGTTTCTCGGCTCGCCGGTCTCGAGATCGAAGACCTTGATGCAGGTCATGCCGGGGAGGAATACGGTGTTCCCCTCCCTCATCTCCATGTAGTCGGTGCCGTCCCGATTCCAGACCTTGGCGCTCTTCGCCACCGTCTCCAGGCACTCTTTCACGAAGTCGGTCTCGAAGCGGACGACGTGATCCGCAGAGATGTCGCAGCCGGCGTCCGAGAAGAGGTCCAACACCCGGGGGGCCGGATCGAAGGCCACGCCGGTCTCGCGCATCAGCCGGAAGACCGCGTCGATGATCTTCTGCACGTCGGTCTCCGGCAACAGCCCGTAGACCGGGGTTCTGCCCAGCGGAATCTGTCGTCAGCCATGGATCGAGCCTCCTTACGCCGAGGATGAGCGCCCGGCCGCGACCTGGCAAGGCTTCGCCCATTTCATCGCCATCTCCACGAGTTCTTCATCGACAACTTCTGGTGCTGGGTCGGGCTTCGTCCTCGGGCCGCTTCCTCCACGCCCGCTGGGTGGGTGCTAGGGGCTCGGCGCAGCGATCCGGCGCGCGTCCGCCAGGACGGCGGATAGGCGGTGAGTCGGCCGCCAGCGATGTTCGTCGGCGCCCCACGGAACCACCCGCACGCCGCGCAGGCGGATAGGCGTTTCAATCGTCTTTTCAGGTCCGAGAAGGCAGGGTGATGTCAAATCCGCGGGGAGTAACGTCTCGAGGAGGCCCCGTAGGACTTATCAGAGCTGGTCGAAATCCGGCTTGGACCGCGTATGCCCGAACACTTCTTCAAACGTCTCACTCCGCATGTTTTCTGCTCATACGCTTCGATGATCTCATCGCCCCTTCTAACAATGGATTCGTCTAGAGGCGTCACCTGATGCTCTTTGAGAATCTTGGTCACAAGTTCTCCGGCTTTCTCGCGTTTGTTCCTCTTTTTCCAAGGCAAGAAACTCGCACTTGTCTGCATCCAACTGAATGAGTTCACCCCTGAGGTATTTACGCGTGTGCCGATGAGTCAGGAAGTTTCCTCTGGGTCCGACATCCCTGAGTGCGTCAAGACCGAGCTTTTCTTCGGTAATATCCACTGGTTTCAGATATTCGCGACAGCACTCCCATGTGTATGCATCGACGAGCAATTGCTTGAAACACACCCCTTTCGCATCGTCCATACCTCCCAGACCGGCAACAATGTCAACATGGGCGGAAGACGCGCAATACGTTATGAAGTGTGAAAACAAAGTTTCACGTTGATCGCTGGAGAGTTGGAATCCGGTAAAGTCACCGTTGAAAGATGGCAATTGATATCTTCTGGTCATTTGCGCCGCCCCGCAAAAAATCAAACCAAATTCAGGGGCATCGTAGTTGAAGCTTCCATCTACCATATTCATGGGACTCGATTCCGTGCGGAAAATATGCGGGGCTCCTGGTGCCGCAGCCTGTGTGATCACAAGGCTGGCAAGATTTTCCGCGTTTGCGGTCAGTATCATGCCGGCAACGGTAACGGGCGCGGACATGCCGCCGCTCGGCATGGCAAGACCGACAACCGGGACGCCTGCACGGGCAAACTCGACCTGGGATTCAATAGCTTGTTTTTCAAAAGAGAGCGGAGCAATCGGGCAGACGATCATGGAAAAGATTGGACGTTTCTTCAGCTCCTCTTTTCCCCCTGCAACAAGAGCAGCCAGTTCGATCAGTATTCTGGAAGCTTCTGCACTTTGCACAGTAACGCCCTGAACGTGTTTGGAAGTATTTTGCATGGTCGCCCACAATGCATGGGGTCCCTCAGCAGCGGGCGGAACATCGGTTGGCGATACCGATGTCCAAAGAAAATCGATGGAATCGATTGCGTCTCCGAGCCTCGTAAAGCTCGCAAGATCTTTTTTGGTGGAAAGACGATACTCTCCGGTCTCATAATCATTGACGAAAGGCGCAAGTCCGTTCGTAGTAGTATACGGATAGCTCTTGGTCGGAAACTCGAGATCGTGCTCTGGATTGCGGCCACACAGGGAAAATTCCTTTGGCGCGGCCTCGAGAGCCTGATTGACCATCTTTACGGGGATCTTGGCCAGGTAATTCTCATAATCAACAGACGCGCCTTCTTTCTCGAGTAATTCCAGCACTGACTCACTGTCTACCCGGATACCGACATCCTTTAGGCATTCGACACTCTGATCATGAATCAGGTCTTCTTCTGATTTACTCAAAAAAACGCTTTTCAAATGAGCCATATTTGATCTCCGTTGCTTCAAAAGATCTATCTTAAAACCAATAGAAGTTGAGCAGCGTTTCAAATCCGATCTTCTCTAATGGTTCATGCAGCATACAGGGTGCTTCTCGGTTAACCAGATAAGACCGGGTCAATTCTGTATCTTCACCCGCGTAAAGCTGGCCGATGATTTCTCCGGCTGCCGCGGGCTTCCCGTTGGGGCTTGCCATAACGCCCGTACTCGGCCGTCGACCGAAAACGCAGCTTAAATTTCCCATGCTCAGTCCCCGGCCAGTTGTTCCAGCATTTCCTGGTGACGGGAACGGCTGATGCGATAGCGACTGATGAACAGGATCACCCCCATCCAGATCAGGAATACCACCGGCCCGTAGATCAACCCCAGCTTGGCGATGATGTCTGGCGGCACGTCGCCGACAGCGGTCTCGGTGGGGAACGCGATCAGCGACAGCAGGATACCGGCAATCAGCGTACCCAGGGCGTCGGCGCACTTGGTAGTGAAAGTAATGGTCGAGGAGATCACTCCTTCGTTGCGACGCCCAGTCTCCAGTTCCGTTCGCTCGGTCAGGTCCACGATCATAGAGCGCCAGCAGATGTCGAACACCAGGAAAAGAACGGTCTCGAAAAAACCGGCCACCAGCATGATCCAGAAAAGGGCCTCACTGCCGTTCTCGGGGAAGAAGCCGAGCAGGCGCAGGCTGATGGGAACCACGTTGATGGCCATGGCGCCCAGCAGGCCGGTGATGGCCACGGTTTTCTTCTCGCGCCCGGCCGCCCAGCGCGCCATGGCCGGCGGCAGGATCAGGGCCGACAGCGCCATGGGGATGACGATGATGGAAATCTGCTCGCTGGTGAACTCCCAGAAATAACTGTAGATGTACACCCACAGCGCCACGTAAGTGCCGACGCCCGCGTAGTACAGCACACCACCCACGGCAACGAAGCGCGCGGATGCGCTTCTGAACACATCGGCCACCTGGAGGAAGAACTGGCCCAGGCTGGGCGGCTTGTCGATCTGGTATTGCCTGAGCCTGGGTATGAACCGCCGCAGCCCGATGGTGAACACCAGGATGGATGCCACGATGACGACAGTGCCGAACAGGCCCGCATTCTGGTAACCCTCGGGGTTCATGACGCCATCAGAAATCTCCTCGGTGGGCACCAACCAGATGGCATACATCAGCACCGACATGCCGTTGGTGAACACCGAGTTGATCACGTGGAAATAGGTCAGCAGGCGGGTTCGTTCATCGTAATCCGCGGTGAGTTCGGCCACGATGGCGTAGGCCGGCACCAGGAACATGGTGAGCGCGGTGCGCATCGAAACATTGCAGACCACCAGCCAGGCGAACAGCAGCGTATTGCCCGCGACGAAGCCGGGCGGGTGCCAGAGAAAATAGAACGAAGCGCCCAATGGCAGAATCGAGGCGTACAGCCAGGGGTGGCGCCGGCCCCACCTTGAGCGAGTGCTGTCGGACAGGTAGCCGATAAGCGGGTCGGTGATGGCGTCGAACACCAGGCCGATACCCACCGCCAGGCCGGCTAGGCCCGCGTCCAGCCCCAGCACCTGGCTGTAGTAGATCAGGACGAAGAAGTGGGCGTTGTACAGTACGCCATACCCGGCGCCGCCGCGCCGTAAGCCCAGCGCGTGCCTGTGGTTATTCTGGGTGTATCCCGTGCCACTCGTTCTCCTGCTGTCGCTAATTGTGTACCCATCGCGCACGATGTATTCAACTCGGTGCCCAGACTGTGCTTCACTTCCTCGCGTTGAGAACGTTTCACACCGGCTCACTTGTACGCCAAGCCCCAGACTTAGCGTAGCGCGGATCTTGCGGTGCTATGTTGTTGAATCCAGTCTCCGTGACCAGACCCCGGTGTTGAACCCATTTCCTATGCGATTTATTGTAGGTTCGGGGTAAACATTCGAGCCGCGGGTGCAGGAGGCCAGTAGCCCAACGAGCTGTGCGGTCGAAATGTGTTGTATTCGTGCCGCCAGCGTTCAATCAGCACCGGGGCCTCCAACAAGGTTTCGAAAACCTCTCCATTCAAGCACTCGTCCCGCAGTTTGCCTTTGAACGATTCGACGTAGCCGTTTTCCCAGGGACTTCCGGATTCACGAGCAATCGCCACCACGACCTTGTTGTGCTCCTTGCCGCGTGTGGTCATCCGCCGGTAGCGCCCACTCAGCCGGCGATGCGCCTTGTCCGCGATCGTGATCACCCGCGCCGGCTGTCCCTCCCGGCGCTGGTGAAGCGCCCGGCTCACCCGCGCTTGATGCCGGTAGTGCCAGGCGCACTCAATCAGAACGCGACGCGCGTGACCGTTTCCGGTCTTGGTGATCCCGCCGCGCTGCGTATGTCCGCCACTCGAATGTTCACTCGGAATCAATCCCGCCAGAAAATGGCCTGAAGGCGCCCGAAGTCGACCCGCACGACCTCCCGCTGAATCGCGCGACCCGCCGCCGCCACCGTTGGGCCGAATTACTCCAGCGCGTCTTCGAAATAGACGCCTTGCGTTGCCCCCGCTGCGGCTCGACGCCGCGCTTGATCGCCGCCATCGAAGACCCCGCCGTCGCCCGCAGGATCCTCGAATGATTGAAGCTCCCCGCAAGATCGCCACCAGTCGAGCCTGCGTCGCGGGCGGCGATCCCACCAGAACCCGTCGCGCCCAACCGGGACGCAGACTCGGAATTCGACCAGAGCCGACCCGCCCGTGAAGGCTCGGATCTCTCCTGAGGCCAGCCGCACAGCCCAGTGTCCAATCACCCCGATCGACCGGCAGCCGTCACCACGTCCCCAACGCCTTCCCTCACCGCGAACCGCCCCCCAACCAGCGCAACCCGACGAACCTCACCGCCCGGCACATTGAAATCGTCCCCCCTCGGGTCTGGCTCGCTTCTTAACAGAATGACTGTTTTCAGAAATGGCCGAGAAACCAGTTTGAATTTCCTATTCTCCAGTTCGCAAGCAACTGCTTCGCGCAATGGGCCTCGAACCGTAGGAGTGCGATCCATGACCGATGAGAGAACTTCGATGGGCGGCTACCCGGTCTT
>PVMK01132231.1_pt1 | contig 20130 bp, 16 predicted proteins | sample 1853481 | NCBI WGS metagenome assembly PVMK01 (sample SAMN08533507, study PRJNA380276) | Marine sediment metagenome, whole genome shotgun sequencing project. | reverse complement strand
TTCTTCTTCCGGATCCTTTTCGTCGTCTGAGATTTTGTTTAGATGGCTGGGGGCTGTCGCTATTTCTCAAGCGCTGTTTACGATACTTCTCACGCAGCTGCTGTTTTCTTTCCGGCGAAAGATTTTGCCATTTTTTCCTTTTTTTCTTTAAGCGTTCACGTTGCTCCGGAGTCATATTTTGATATCGGCGATGACGCTCCCTTATCTGTTGTTTTTGCTCTTCGCTTAAATTTTTCCACCTTTTATGCCGCTCCCTGATGGCCTGACGTTGACTGTCATCTAATTGTTTATACCGCTTCCAATTTTCGCGAATTTTCTCACGCTTTTCCGGCGGCATGCTTTTAAAGCGCTCATATCTATTTTTAATTTTTGTTTTTTGCTCCGGCGTCAATTGCTTCCATCGTTTTAATTTTTCTCGATATTTACGCTTTTGCTCAGGAGAAAGGTTCTTCCATTGTTCCCTGGTATTCGACAGCTCTCTCTCGTTTTGGGCCAGATAAATAGGGAAACCTTCAGGGCTTTCAATGGCCCCTGCGAGCTGCTCTATGGTTAAATGCCGATACAGGCTATGGGATTCAGACCCGATATTTAAGATTCTGAGGGGTCGGTAGGAGGCAGTGTATCAATGCTGGCCTGGGGCTGGAGCTTTTTGTCAAATTTAAGAAGGATGACACCAATCGACAGCGTAAAAAGATGAACGGCGAAGAAAAAAAATAAGACCCCATCTTTTGAATTCAATCCCAGCAACAAGAAAATAATCGCACTAAACAACAGAAATTTGGTTTTCATAATTGGTTTTCCCGGTTTTAATTTTTAGTCCAATCGTCATACGCTCCATTAGATTTATCGGTCGTTTAGCCCAAAAGCTTTAATTATTTTCACCCATTACCCGCCGCTTAGGCGTCCTCTCAGACCCTTGATTAATCGACCCCAGTAAATCTCCTAAGTTCCCTGAAAATCACTGTATCCATCTACAAAATAACTTAAGTTTGACCACTGCCCGGCCGATATAGAACTATATATCTACAAACTTGGGAACCAACGTCATAAATATTTGGATGGTGTGCCCTGTAAGTATTCTTTAATATTTAAATTATTTCACTTCTGAGGATAGCATGAAAAAACAGATTGATACGTTTATCCAGAATCTGAAATCGAATAAAAAACTCGATACATTTGATGAAGCTTCTACGAAACAGGCGGTGGTTTTAAGGATACTATCGGTTTTAGGCTGGGACATCTTTAATGTGGATGAAGTTTCTCCGGATTTCTCCGTCAACTCCTTTAGTGTCTCCTACGCCCTGCGGATTAAGAATTCGAGCAAAGTTTTTATCAAGGTAAAACGCATTCACGAAAAACTGGATAATCATCAAAAGTCACTGCTCAGTTTTGCCTCACGGGAGGGCGTTAACGTTGCAATCCTGACCAACGGTATCATTTGGTGGTTTTATCTGACAGCAGCTACAGGAAGTTCACAGGAAAAATGGTTTTATTCAGTAGATTTATTACAGCAAAATGTAGATGACTTTGTTCCGCAATTGATAGACCTGCTGAGCAAGACCAAGGTCGCCAGGGGCCAGGCATTAAAGACGGCCAAGTCCATTAACCAAAATAAAAAACAAAAAATGGCTTCGGATATTATCCCTGAAGCCTGGAATAAACTTATCTCCCAACCCAATATGATCTTTGTTGAACTATTAAGGGAAACCACCGAAAAAATCTGCGGTTACAAAGTCGAGGCCAAGATAATTGAGCGATTTTTAGAAAAAAATTTAGACAAATGGTTAATCACTAAGCGTCCGAGAGCCAGCGCAGCACCACCTCCCAAAATCATAGAAGTCCCCAAAATAGAGGATAAATCGGCAGCGAATTTTTCAATTGTGCCTCCCATAAAATCTGTCAAAAAAGCAGATAGCTACACCGACAAAGAGATCAAATCCTTCACATTTAACGGTAAAACAAATCCGGCCCGCAACTGGGAGGACATGTTAATCAATCTTTGTGAATATTTTGCTACGATCCATTCCAAGAATTTTGAAAAAGTGCTGTGGATTTCGGGCGAGGACAACACCTATTTTTCCCGTTACTCGGATCAATTGCGTATCCCCGAAAAAATCAAAGGAACCAACATTTATGTGGAAACCAAACTCCGTCCCGATGAAATTGTAAGGACTTCCCGAAGTCTTTTAGCTGAATTCGGTTATAACGCCAACGATTTAACAATTACGGCGACATAACGTCAAAGATCCAATAAATCACAAGCTTGGAACGCTTTCTGTGCTCCAGCCAGTGTTGCCGGAACGCCTGGCCCGTCCTTCAGTCCCTCTAATTTTCATTACCGCCTTACTCCTCATAACAGAATTGATTATTGAATATTCAATCATTTACCAAACAGGCTGGACTTAAGTCCCAGTTTTTGCTTTATAGTGGTTGTCAAAAAAACGTTGCGGTGTTCAAGCGTTTTTTTCTACAACCACTTATGCCGCAATTCCGTTATTGGGTGTTTTTAAACCGGGTGGTTGTTTGTATACAGACCGGGTGCTGCGCACCCGATCACAAACGCAATGATTGAGGCACTGCCGTGCCTTTGTTTTATTCCGCCTTAGGCGGAAAAATCCAAGCCATTCCGCTTATAGAGCGGGCTGGTCATTGACGTGCACTCGGTTACACCCGCACCGGTTAAGGCACTACCGTGCCTTTGGATTTTCCCGCCTAGGCGGAAAAATCCAAGCCACCCGCTCTGCGTGTGGTCGGTGTCCCGAAACATTATGATGGAAAGCGGTGAAAGCTTGATAACTGCCGCCACAAAATTCCCGTTGCAGCCAAAAATCATTCGCTATGAAGAAAACGTATCTTTTCTACGACATCGAAACTACGGGACTCAATAAAGCCTTTGACCAGGTTTTGCGGTTCGCGGCAATTCGCACAGACCGGCAACTTAATGAAATTGAACGCTACACGATTAAGATTCAGCTGCGGCCGGATGTGATTCCATCTCCCGGTGCAATCATTACCAACCGTTTGTCAATCGAAGATTTGACAAATGGACTGCATGAATTTGAGGCAATCCGCCAAATCCATCAGATAATGAATACGCCCGACACCATCGGTCTGGGATATAACACGCTGGGCTTTGATGATGAATTCCTGAGGTTCTCGTTTCATCGCAACCTGCTGCCTCCCTATACGCATCAGTACCGGCATGGCTGTCGCCGAATGGATTTACTTCCCATGGCCGTCATGTTCTGGCTTTACCGAAAAGAAGTCATAACATGGCCGCAGATAAACGGGAAACCGTCACTAAAACTGGAGCATCTGCGTGAAACCAACCAGCTGACTGCCGGACCGTCCCATGATGCAGCCGTTGACGTAGGTGCTACGATGGAGCTTACCCGCAGGTTTATCCGGGACAGACAGATGTGGGATTATCTGTTGGGTTATTTTGAAAAAGAAACGGATGCGCATCGGGTCGACGAAATACCCAACTCCTTTCAAAGTGCTCTGGGCGAACACCGCAAAGGGCTGATGGTTAGCAGTGAATACGGTCCTCAGTTAATGTATCAGGTGCCTGTGCTGTCAATCGGAAACTCAATCCCTTATTCAAATCAAACCTTGTGGCTGCGGCTTGACTTGCCGGCACTAAAGGAGACCAAAGCGAACACCATCGATGATTCCACATGGATTGTGCGCAAACGATATGGCGAGCCCGGTATTATACTGCCGCCTCACCAGCGATATTGGAAATTTTTAAGCGCTGAACGCAAAACCATCGTTTCTGAAAATCTAAAATGGTTGCAGTCCAATCCTGCAATATTTCAGCAGATTGTAAGTTATCACCGAGATTACAGCTATCCTTTTATCCCCAATCTGGATCCTGAGGCAGCCCTTTATCAGATTGGCTTTTTCACCCGTTCCGATGAAAAATTATTCAAAGAGTTTCAAACAGCGCAGCTAGAAGAAAAGGAGAGAATCATCAATCGCCTATCTAATGAAGATGCGCGAACGCTGGCGAAACGACTGCTATGCAGAAATTATCCCAAAAATCTTCCTGAAAATATTACCGAAGAATTTGAAGCCTATTTGCGTCGGGTCAATCCACTCCATGAGGATGAAGCCATTGTGGATTATAAGGGGGAGCCTCGGCTGACACCATCTGTTGCTTTGGCAGAAATCAAGCGCCTTAAAAAATCTGCCAGACTCGACAACCATCAGGTGGAATTATTGGACGATCTGAAAAAATATATAAAAATTAATTTCCCGAAGAACAAGGCCGGTAGGCAGCTGTCGTTTGGTGACCGATTCTGTGATTAACCGGAGATTAAGATTTCATGCGCCTTCGGGCCGCAATTGAAGAGTAGATCGAAGATCGACAGATCGAGGATAAAGCGGCCCCAGAGCTGAGGATAGACGCAAGCCGGTGATTTAAAGAATTTAAGCTCGATGCCTTCTCGCTGGAATAAAGCTCTATCCAGATATTTTCCGGCAGCATGCTGAGACAGATAGGTTGAAGCGCCCAGGCATTTACATATTTCAACCAGCAGTTGATTGCCCGTTGCTTCAATCCCCAATTCGGACAATAATTTGATCTCGCTATAAATTCTAAGCTGCCGGAACAAATAGCGCATAATCGTTAGATTCAGGTCCAAGAGTTTTCCAAATCTTGCCTGATATGTTTTTTCGATAAACGGCATATGATCGGCAAAATACGGCGCCCTGGCATAGGCCGTTTTAAGGCTTGCCTGATGTTTAGCGACCCAGCGAAACTCATGGCAAATGCCGACTTCATCGATACGTTGCAACCCCAGACCCTTTTTCCATACCGGAACCGTCAACCACAATGATCCCTGATCATTTTTAAAACGATTTCGATTTATCCAGGTCGTGCCTCTGGGAAACTGTACGGTATCAAGGATAACAAAAACATCCGACAAATAGGCCTTATAGAAAAAACCCGTAAATGGTGAGAAGTAGGGTTGGTTGGTGGAGATGATCATGGAAGCTATTTTAAAAGTAAGTGCAAGGTAAAAAAAAGTGCCTAAAATGCCTAAAATGATCTAAAGTGCCTAAAGTTATGGTGTCGCTTTGCTCCATCTTTTATATAAATGATCGTTCGACCCAGAGGCTCTCGACGGGCAGAATTCCTTAACTTTAGTCACTTTAGTTCACTTCTAACTTTAGCGCACTTGTTTGGAGGCATTTTAGGCACTCCTTTTTTTCAAGAGGCGTTAATCACATGAAGCATTTCGCCAACAACCCTGTCCACGTCTTCGTATGGGATCTGGCAGGTGCCGACTCTTTGATGTCCACCGCCGCCGTATTTAAGGGTCAAGGCGCCCACATTGATTTGAGATGTATGGTTAATTATACTGTGGCCTACAGATATCATCGCAAAGGCCCTATTTTTACCGTTCGCGATCCGGATCGATATATTTTGAGCGGGATACAGAACATATTCTAAAAAGCGATTGCCCACCGGGATCTCATGGCAATCTCGCAGATCGATTATAATTGCACCCCCTTCAAGCCTCGCCAATCTAGTAATCAGCTGGTTATATTTTTCATTTTCTTCATAATATACCTTCACGCGCTCTTGAAAATCAGATAAATTCAGAATTTCTTCGACCGTTTTGGTCCGCAGCAATTGCGGCAGTTGCTTCATGAGTTCAAGATTGCTAATGGTAAAGTTGCGCTTATACCCCAGACCCGTACGCGGATCAGCAATAAAAGCGAGCATAATCCATCCCTGAGGATGAAGAATATCTTCTTTCGTAAATTCAGCCGAGTCGGCTTTGCCGACAATCCGAATCAGCTCTGCAAATTTTTTCAGTTTACCCACATGCGTATCATCGTCCTTATAATAATCGTAAATCACCTGGGCCGCGCTGGGGGATTTTTTGCTGGCGCCCTCAAATTGTCCTTCCACCTGTAAACGCTCATGTTCGCTGGAATGGTGGTCAAACCAAAGTCCACAACCTTCGACAAACGGCACATTGGCGAGAATATCATTTGAAGTCACTTCAATTTTGTTATCTTGCATGTCCTTGGGATGCACGTAAAGAATATCATCAATAAGACCCAGATCTTCAAGAATCGCGGTACACACCGAGCCGTCAAAATCCGAACGGGTAAGTAATCTCACAGTAATCTCCTGGCGACGCAGGTCATCCACATGCGCCGCAAAGTGCGTACTGCGGTGCATGTTTGAAACCGGATCTTATTTGGACATGTCGAGTTTCGTAAATTTTGCACCTTTAAAAGACACGTCTGCAAACAGTCCCTTGACGTCGAATACAAAGCCAATGATATCACCTTTGGCGCTCCGAGTTGTGCCGCTATCGCCTCCCCCAACGGTAATGAGAGCCACGTTGCCGTCGACGCCGGCTTCCCAGCCTTTGCTTTCTCTGAATTTTCTTAAAGCCTCATCCGTCATAAACGCAATCACCCAGTCTTTGGCCTCCGCGCCGATTTGGGCGCCAAAGGAACCGGACACCACGTTATAATAGTCAACGGTTTTGCCATCAATTCTTAAAGCGCCACGACCGTATTCGCCGCCGACAAGGAGTCCGACCTTGACCACATTCGGCATAATGAGCAGGGCCTTCGCCTTCTTGACAAACTCCTTAGCGTCTTTGACCTGCTTGTAAAATCGCTCCATGGCTTCGTCAGCACCGGCGTCAATCTCCTTGGCCGTATCAGCGTAAACCATTGCCGTGAGACCGAAAGAAAAAACAAGCATTGTGAATACACATAAATAAAAGGCACTGCAAAATCTAGCGGGGTTTTTAAATCGTTTCGTTTTCATAGGCTTCATTTCCTCCTTAGCGCAATTTTATTTCCTGGTACGGCAAGTTGTATTTCTTTGCCAGGGCCATGAGATCTGCTTCCAGAGTAATCTCTTGGCCGCTTTGAGACGGTAGCTTGATATCCTTATCCCCCACCACAAAGATTTGAATTTTCTGAAGATCAAAAAGCTCTATAGCAAGTCGACGAAGATCTTCTTTAGTGGCTCTCATAAAGGCATCCTGAATTCTTTCAAGGGTATCGAGTGGTTCTTTGCGCAGATGGTAGCGGCCATAGACGTCCACCAGCTCGGCTTTGGTATCCACGTTAAAAACAAAACTATTTAAGGCATCGAGCCGCTTTAATTCAAGCTCTCTTTCAGGGATCTCCTGGCGCAGTGCATCCATAATTCTTAAGGTCTCTATGATAGCAGCTCCAGTCTGATCTCCCTTGCACCCGATGTAGCCCAAAAGCTGACCGGCTCTCCATTTATAGGTTTGATAGAAACCGGCGGAATAAACCAGTCCCAGATCGTCGCGCAAGCGTTTATACAGCAAAGAATCATTGCCACCGAAAATATTCATCAACAGGCTCGCTTTCCAGTAATCCGGGTGGGTGCGTTTTTTACTCGGCAGATTTAATATAATCTGGGATTGAACCTGTCCGGGTTTATTGATAAGCGCCAGAACCGGCGAGGTGGCAACCGGATCATTTAAAATGCGTTCCGGAGCTTTGGTTTGCGGGAAGGCTTTAAGGAACTTCTTCAGTCCGGCAATTATTTTTTCTTTTTCAATATCTCCGGCAATCGCCACGGTCATGTTTGCCGGAACAAAATATTTTTTCAGAAACCGCTTTAAATCCTCCCGTGTAATAGCAGGAATGGTCTGCAAGCCGGCCAGGGGATCCCGGCCATATGGATGACCCTTAAAATGCCAGATTTTGCTTTCCCGCATGGCCACCGACTGCGCATCGCCGCCCTGTCTTTTAAGCGAAACCAATTCCTGATTTTTTACAGCCTGCAGCAAATCGGGGTCAAACCCGGGTCGGGTCAAAATCTCCTGCAATAGGTTTAACCCCTTTTCCCAATCATCTTTGATCACCGAAAGATGAACCGATGTCTGTTCTTCATCAACCGAAACCCCAAGCTGTATTGCATTTTCATCCAGCACCAGAGCCAGTTCATTAGGAGACAGGGTCTCCGTCCCCCCTCGAACGATGGAAGCGTTGAGAATGTCAGTTAAGCCCGCCTGGGATGCAGCCACGTCAACCGAACCGACTTTTAGCAAAATAGTCATATCAATCAGGGGCAGCTCAACATCCGGTAAATAAAACACTTTTACCTTTTCAACATCAAACATCTCGGCCGCCGGATATCGAATTTTTTGAGGATCGCGCTTAAATGAAAGTGGATGTTTCCATCCATCAGGGGTGGGAAAGTTAGATCTATTTTCACGGCTGCCCTTATAATCCGTATTTGCCGCTGCACCGCCGCTTACGGTGCGAACTTCGCTGTATTGAGCGGGCGGCTTTTCAGGTTGCCCGCCTGGAATAACGTAAACCGTGGTTTTATTATCTTTGCGAATATATTTCCTGGCCACCTCACGGATGTCCTCCGGGGTAACGGCATTGATTCGCTCCAGGTAGTTTGTCAAATAGCGCCAGCCGACCTGAACCTCAAGGGTCGCCAGCGTTCCGGCCAGACTTTCGTTGTTGCGCATTCTATCCAAAAAGTCGCGCTGATTGAGTTTTTTGATGCGTTGAAGTTCCCGGGACGATACGAGCTCGGTTTTAAATTTTTCGACTTCCTCAACGAGCAGGTTTTCAAGCTTTTCACATGCTTTGAGATACGCCTGACGTTTTTCTTCTTCGTTAACCTGACCTTCACCCATCTTCAGTTCCGCGGGCTCATTGGGCGACCCTCCGAGGATGACCATGCCGCCGTAACGATTGTCCGGGTTGTACACCCAGGCTTCGACGGCAAGGCCTTTGTTGGTAATGTTTTGGGTCATGCGAGCGCCGCGGCCATGGCTTAATACCATTGTCATGGCATCCAGCGCGTAGAAATCCGGGGTTCCCATTTTGGCACTGTGAAATCCGATGCGCACCAGCGGTGTGCGGGCGCCTTTTAGAAATCGAATATTCTTGCGCGGCCCCTGCTGATCCGGCTCCCGGGTTACCGCCTCAGGAGCACGTACACCTGAGGGATAGCGTTCAAAGTAAATTCTGGCCATTTTTTTAGCCTGTTCTACGGTAACATCTCCTACAAGGACGCAAACCGTATTGGCGGGCTTATAATATTTTTTATGAAATTCAATGGCATCCCGGGTGCTGTATTTTTCCATGTCGCTTTTCCAGCCGATGGTAGGATTGCGATAGGGATGGGCGGTATAGGCCGCAGCATTAAGATCCAGCCAGGCAGCCCCGCCGGGATCATTGATGTACCGAAACGCCCACTCCCGCTGAACCACATCCTTTTCAACGTAAAATTCCCGCCATGAGGGCTCAAACAACTGCTCACTGATGATGGAAAACCACTGTTCGAGCATGTCTGACGGCACCGAAGTGAGGTACTGGGTCTGATCTTTGGTTGTAAAAGCATTGACCCCTACCGCACCGTTTTTGCCCAGCTGGGAAGAAAAAGCCTGAGGGACATATATCCCTTGCACTTGCGCACGAAGTTTATCCATCTCGGCCCGTTTTTCCCGGATTAGTTTTTGGTCGGGGATCCGCTTTTTTTGTTCAGACAAAATCGCTTGATAGGCCGTCTCGATCTGTTTCTGCAGTTTTTCGTCCTTTTCGACATCCAGGGTACCGAAATTTTTGGTCCCTTTAAACATCACATGCTCCAGCAAATGCGCAATGCCGGTTTTGCCCGCTTGTTCAAGGGCCGATCCGGCACGAACGGCCAGCCGGAAAGCCACCTGGGGCGTCGCCGGTCGCTCGACCACCAGAAACATCATGCCGTTTTCAAGCTGAAATTCTTTTACGTCAAGCTGAATGTTTACAGATGTGTCCGATGCCGGGTAAACGGTTCCTGACAAAAACAGCAGCAGCAAACAGACCTTGATGATTTTAACAAAACGCATATTCATTTCCTCCGAGGAGAAGCTTCAAGAGAAAAAGTTTTTAAATGGGTTCAATATTTTTATGAAGCTCCCCGCAGCAAGTTGCGGGGTATCAGAGCGGAATTGCGCCGTAGCCTAACCCGCCTTCGCTCTAACGAGCTTCGGCGCGGTTCGTCTTGCCTTTCAACCCTGCAATAGGCTGCAGGGCATTCAGGCGAAGGCGAATAAAAATGAATCGCCTGGTAAACAATAAGATATAATGGCCAGAATCGATTTGTCAAAACCAATAACGTATAACCCATAACAAATCACATCCAGGCAAAACAAAACGGCCATGTACATCATCGGGTACACGGCCGTGGTTGAAACAACAATCGCGTCTGATTGCGAGTTATTACCTGAATTTTGCACGAGTCGAGGGGATCATGGTCAGGCTTCGTACATCACCGCCACGATGGTAGCTTTTCCTTTTTTTGCCGCGATGTGATGGGCGGTCGTCGACAGATAATAAGCACTGTCCCCCGGCTCCAGTTCAAACTTATCTTCCCCGATTTCTAAAATGACCTCCCCATCCAGCACGAAGATAAACTCTTCGCCTTCGTGCAGCGAGGTTTCTTTTTCGGGATCTTCCTCGAGCTGGACCAGAAAAGCCTCCATGTGACGCCCTTTCACATCAGGCGCAAGACTTTTATACGTATAAACCTGCTTCCGGCCTTTTTTGGATGTGGAACGTGAAATCGTGCGGCGCTCGTTTTTGCGGGTGATGGAGTAAAGTTTATCGCCGACCCCTGAAACCAGTCGTCCGAAGGCACTGTGCAGAGCCTTTGACAGTCTGATCACCGTGCCCAGCTGAGGCTGAACCTCTTTATTTTCAATTTTGGACAAAAACTCGACATCGAATCCGGTCATCTTGGAAATCTCGTCAAGTGAAAGATTCTTTTCTTTCCTGATCTTCAGGATACGCTCCCCGACGTCATCCACGCTCTTTGGAGGTTCCAACGGTATATCGCCGGTCAAATCTTCAAAAAAGTCAAAATCAAAATGCGGTTTTTTTGTTTTCTCGGGCATTTTATCTCCTCATAAAAAATCTATTTATCATTTTTCGAATTGAGCATTTTGCTACAGGCATCTTGCTCCCAAATACCTGGCAATAACAAGCCGCTGGATCTCGGAGGTTCCTTCACCAATTTCAAGAAGTTTCTGATCTCTGTAAAACCGCTCGATATCATACTCTTTCATTAATCCGTATCCACCGTGAAGCTGGACGGAATGGTTGGCGGCTCGGTACATCACTTCGGAGCAATAAAGTTTTGCCATGGCCGCCTCTTTGGAAAAAGGCAAGGCATTATCATGCAGCCAGCAGGCTTTGTATAGCAGAAGTCGGGCGCATTCGATTTCCGTGGCCATATCGGCCAGCTTGAAAGCATTTACCTGAAACGTGGCAATCGCTCTACCGAATTGCTCGCGTTCCTGACTGTATTTCAATGCCATATCAAAACAACCCTGAGCGCCCCCAAGGCCCATGGCGCCGATGGATAGCCGGCCGCCGTCCAGTGTCTGCATCATCTGGTGGAATCCCTGCCCCCTTGGGCCTAACAGGTTGTCTTTGGGAACACGGCAGTCTTCAAAATAGAGCTCACTGGTATTTGACGAGCGCCACATGAGCTTGCCATGCATTTCTTTGGCTGTAAATCCGGGTGTGCCCGATTCTACGATAATGCATGACAGTTCGGGTTTGCCGTCATCTCTGACACCGGTGCGCGTTAAAACCGTTACTCCGGCGGTGATGTCGGTGGCAGCATTGGTGATAAAAATTTTGCTTCCGTTGATCACCCATTCATTCCCGTCTAAAACTGCCGACGTTGACGTATTACCTGCATCTGAGCCTGCATTGGGTTCTGTTAGCCCAAATCCCCATAAAGTCTCCCCGCTGCAAAGTTTCGGCAGATATTTCTTTTTTTGTTCCTCATTACCAAAATAAAAAAGGGGGCCGATGCCCAATGAATTTTCAGCCGCAACGGTGGCAGCATGCGAGCCGTCAATCCGGGCGACCTCTTCAACAGCAATTGCATAAGAGATGTAATCCATGGCCTGGCCGCCGTATTCTTCGGAAACAAATATTCCGAAGAGCCCCAGCTCAGCCATTTTCTGCATGGTTTCATAAGAAAATTCTTCTTTTTCATCCAGCTCCCCGGCAACGGGTTTGATCTCCTTTTCAGCAAAGCTACGTACGGATTCACGCAAAATTTCATGATCCGTCGAAAGACTAAAATCCATATGCACTCCTTTTAATTATGTTTACAAATCGATCATTTTTTTACGGGATGGGTTATGGTATAGTACGTCCGAAGATGGCCCATTTTATAGGCCCAAGGCCTTATATTGTCAATTGTTAAAAAAACAGAGGTCAGGTAACAGATGTCAGATGACAGATATCTGAGGGCAGATGAAAAAAGGACAGATGGCCCAATCTTGAGGGAACAACACCATATTTGTCTTGTTTTTGTTATCATCTGTCCTCTGTCTTCTGCTTTCTGTTATCCGACATCTGTTCTCTGTCATCTGTCGACTGATTAAATATGCCCGAACTTCCAGAAGTACAGACCATTGTCAACGATTTAAATGCAGCCAACGTTGCCGGCAAAACGATAATGAGCGCGAAGGTTTTCTGGTCACGCACGATCGCAGAGCCTTCGGCAAGCTCTTTTTGCAGCCGAATCAAAGGCAAAAAGATATCAGCGATCCGGCGTCGCGGTAAATTTATTGTTTTTGACTTCAATAAAGGAGATAATTTACTCCTGCACCTTCGCATGTCAGGTCGCCTGCATCTGGTTCCGTATGATTTGCCCCGCAAGAAACACGAGCTCGTGATTCTGAGCCTTACAGACGGAAGGCAGTTGCGTTTTCATGATACCCGTAAATTCGGCCGGTTTTACTTGACCTCTGACGCCGAAAAGATATTGGGCCGGTTAGGGCCGGAACCGCTGGCAACCGGCTTTACCCTGAAGATTTTTGCACGAAGCTTAAGTCCGCGCAAACGCCTGTTAAAACCGCTGCTGCTGGACCAGACCTTTATTGCGGGTCTCGGCAACATCTACGTCGATGAGGCCTTGTGGGAATCAAAGATTCACCCCTGCCGATTTGCGGCATCTCTGTCGGAGTCCGAGATTCGGGCGCTTCATCGGGCGATTCCCCGAGTGCTGAAACGGGGATTAAAAAACCTTGGAACCTCGTTGGGAACCGGCAAGACCAATTTTTATTCCATCGCCAAACGTCAGGGACGCAACCGTGATGAGTTGAAGGTATTTCGGCGCACCGACCTGCCCTGCCTTAGATGTCAGGCAACTATCCTGAGAATCATCGTCGGCCAGCGCAGTACACATATCTGTCCTAAATGTCAGAAAACCGGAGTCAGAGGTCAGATGACAGATGACAAATGACAGAGAATAGGTGGCAAAAACCGGAAGATGAATAACCCTTTCAGTCGTCTGTCCTCTGTTTTCTGTCTTCTGTACTCTGTCTTCTGAAACCTTTGAGGTGCGACAATGCCAACCGGGGCCTGCGGTATTAATTGTGATGTTTGTAAATTGAACTTGTTGGGAACGTGCTCAAGCTGCGGATCCGGCAAAAGCCTGGAAGCCGAAAAAAAACTGGCCGCACAGCACAGGCTATTTGGAAGTACCTGCGCCATTCTGGCCTGTGCCAAAATGAATCAGATTGAATACTGCCTGCGGGATTGCCATCAATTCCCCTGTGATAATTTTACCCAGGGTCCTTATCCGTTTAGCGAGGGATATCTGCAGATGCAGGAGCGTCGCCGCAAGCACCCCCCCCCGGCTTTTTCGCCTGATAAAAGCCCGGTGGATATACCGGCCCATTTTTGGGACGACCTGCAAAAAAAAGATTTGAACACGGTCTGCAACTTAACCCTTTTCAACCTGGTTTCGCCCTATCAGATGGTTTTTCATTTTTTAAATGAAGACGTGCTGGTGGACGTTAATGCACGCTGCCTGAAGCGAGATAACGGTCAGGGATGGGAAATCACACCGGATCCACTGCTTGAGCTGGTTACCGTGGTGTATCTGAATAACGTCAAAATGCTGTATCCCCTTGGAAAGGAAATTGTAGGCGTCAAAGATCTCAAAGAGGCTCATTTTTTCCAGGGGCCGCATGCGCTCAAGATCCAGCCCTTGCTAAAGCGATACGGCCAGGATATACGAGGCTTTAAAGACGCCTCGAAATATCTGGAAGGCCGGCCCGTGGATATGGCGGATGCCGCCTATCAACTGTTTCCCTTTCCACGGGTTCCGGTTTATTTTTATATTCTGGCAGGAAGACGCGGAATTTGATCCCCGAATCTCGGTTTTGTTTGATCGATCGATTGAAGAAGTGTTTTCCGCGGATGCGATCTGGGGGCTTGTCAGCAGGGTTTCGACTGCCCTGCTGCAGGGGCCGGTCAACAGATGACAGAGGACAGAAAACAGAAGTCAGATGTCAGCGGTTTAGCCGCTGGCTTCTCGCTTCTGGCTGCTTGCCAGTAGCCAGTGACCAGAAGCCCTGAACCTCTGAACTTTTGAACCCTGAACCTTTGAACCTTTTTTTATTTCTTATGACCCTTGAATACTTCCGGATTTACCGTGTGAATTTCGATAATATGAGTCAAAATTCCGTGATTCCGGTATAGTTTTCAGGCGTAATTTTCAGTAATTCATCTTTGACAGATTTGGAAATATCCAGGGACTCAATAAATTCGGCAATGGTCTTTTGTTCGATGTTTTTATGGATGCGGGTTAAAGCTTTTAAGGCTTCATAAGGCTGGGGATAGCCTTCCCGGCGCAGGATGGTCTGGATGGCCTCAGCCACCACAGCCCAATTGTTTTGCAGATCTGCTCGGATCACATCCGCATTTAAAATCAATTTGTTCAATCCCCGCATCAATGATTTCAATCCAATGAGGGTATGGGCGAGCGGCACGCCGATATTTCGGGTTACGGTTGAGTCCGTCAGGTCTCGCTGGAGTCTTGAAATCGGAAGCTTGGCAGCCAGATGTTCGAAAATCGCATTGGCAACACCCAGATTGCCTTCAGCGTTTTCAAAATCAATGGGGTTGACCTTGTGGGGCATGGTCGAAGAGCCGACTTCTCCCTTTTTTATTTTCTGCTTGAAATAATCCAATGAAATATAGGCCCATATATCTCGGTTCAAGTCGATGAGGATTGTATTAATCCGTTTAAAGTTGTCACAAAATGCGGCCAGATTGTCATAATGGTCAATCTGGGTTGTGACTCTGGAACGCACAAGGCCCAGCGTTTTGTTCACCAGGTTATCTGCAAATGCGATCCAATCGATATCTGGATAGGCGACCTGAAGGGCATTGAAATTTCCGGTAGCACCGCCAAACTTGGCTGAAAAAGGGATGGTTTTTAAAAGATCGGTCTGGACCCTGAGGCGTTCGGCAAAGACGTAAAGTTCTTTTCCCATAGTCGTGGGCGATGCCGGCTGGCCGTGGGTGCGCGCCAGCATGGGGATATCCGCCCATTCGCCGGCTTTGCTTCGAAGATTTTCGCTGACTTCATCCAGCGCCGGCTTGAGTACTTCCAAATAGGCTTCTTTCATCGAAAGCGGCAAAGCCGTGTTGTTGATGTCCTGGGATGTCAATCCGAAATGAACAAATTCTTTATAAGATTCCAGACCCAATTCATCAAATTTATCTTTTAAATAATATTCAACGGCTTTGACGTCATGATTGGTAGTCTTTTCAATTTCTTTGACTTTGACGGCATCTTCCAGTGAAAAATTTTTATAAATTCGCCGCAATGATTCAAGCGACTTTTTGCCAACATCTTTAACTGGCGGCAGCGGCAAACGACACAGCGCAATGAAATATTCGATCTCGATTCGCACACGATAGTTGATCAATGCCCCTTCTGAAAAATAATTCCCGAGCCGGGCAACCGCGCGCCGATAGCGACCATCAACCGGTGAAATGGCTTCTAAATTTGAAATATTCATGGGAGGTTTTGTTCCAATTTTATATTCATGGGGTTTGAAAAAGTGGTGAGTACCAAGGAAGTATAGGCAAATGCATATGCCGTGTCAAGCCGCCAGAATTCGGTGGATATCATAAAATTTTGACAATCTTCTACCTCTGGCCTAATTTACTCTTTAAGAGACTCGCTTTTTATAAATCCCGATCATTTTGAAGCGAAATACAAGACTGCTCATTGGTGAAACCGATTAAAGCAACCGAAAACTAAAACCCGGGAGAAAATTATGAATTGGATGATCTTAATATCAGGTCTGGCAGCCGGATTTGTCAATGTCGGGCATTTTACAGTCGGCCGCAAAAATTTTTTAAAACCCATGTTGCAGGCAGATTTTGATGATGTACCCAAAAAAGTAATGCATTGTGTGTTTCATTACATCTCCGTATATGTGGTCTTATCATTTATTGTGCTGATCGCAATCGGATTGGGATTCAGCTTCGGCACGGCGGATGCGTTGCTGGTAAAATTCATTGCCGTCAACTATTTTTTCTTTGCAATTACCCAGATTGTTATTGCTGCCACTTCAAACATCCCAAATGGCGTGATCAAACTGTTTCAATGGATCTTTTTTATGGGTGTTGCGATTTTCGCCTGGATAGGCGCTTCTTGATTTAATGAAAGATTTTATAATGTAATATCGATGGAAATGGCGAAAGGAAAATAGATGCGAAAAGCATTGATCGTTAGCCTCATTCTTATAATCGGTACTGGTGGATTCCTGGGGTGGGACTGGTACGCTAAAACCAAAAAGCAGGCGCTTGAACCCAGCATTACGCTATATTACTGGACGGATGCAAAAGGAAATAAGCACTTTTCAGATTCCCCGCCGCCTGAAGGCGCCAAAAATATTTATAAAGAAAAAGGATACAAACATATCAAACCGCCGCTGGTTGTTCTCATCAAAAATAAGGGAGTTGAATTTTACAAAAAGATGAAGAAAAAACTATTCAGTCCTAATAAGAAAAAGAAGAACAAATGAAGCTCCTGCAATCCCGCGACAGCCTATTGCCATCTCCTTGCCTTGTAAAAGCGCCTTCTTGCCGGATCGCATTTTGTAAAAGGAATTGTTGATACCCATGAGGTGGACACTTTTGCCGCATATCTAACGCTGGAAGGATACGAGCTGGCAGGAAAGAAATAAAGTTCAGCTGTTGTTTTGGGGAACGCGGGCAAGCACACCCCGGGGCTCGGGGAGCGAATCCCGAGCCCCGCCGGGGCACTCTTAGGCTGTAACGCCGATCAAAGTTATGGAGATTTTTGTACCTTGATCCACTCGAGGGGTTTGTTGCGGGAGTTGTCTTCAAACTTCACTTCAACTGTATCTCCAACCTTGCAATCGGACAGCGTTCCATAGGTGTTGATGTGCTTAACTTTGCTCCTGTCCAGGTAAATAAAAGTACTCTTGGTCAACTTTACGGTATAGCTGCCGGAAGCACCTGACATCTTAAGGGTTCGGTTTTGGAGGTTGACCTGATCAATTTTCCCCAAAACCGTATACTCACCGGACAGGCCCGGCGATTGTCCGATGGGAATGTAAAGTTCGGTCGATTTTTCGGCATAGACAGAAAAAGCGCCGAGCACCAGAAAACAGATAATGCCAATTAGGGTTAAATGTTTAGACATGTTGGTATCCTCCTTATAATATAAACAGCATTTAAGATGTTTCCACCAGTTCGTCGCGTGCCTTTTCCTGCTGTTCGATGGCCTCTCGCGCCAGACGACTTTTTGAAAATAGGCTGCGCTGAGCTTTTTTCGTCAGCCTGAGGGCTTCTTTCAAATGCATTACAGCTTCAGGATGAAGGCCCCCGCCGGAAAGAACTGCAATACAGTCCTCGGTTTCCGCTGCCGCCTGATCGAGCAGCCGCTTGCCCTGTTCGACCGTCTGGTGCCATTTATTGGCCACCGGCTCCAACGCCTCGATGCTCTGCCGGATATTTTCCAGGGTATTGATGACCCGTAAAAATGCCGCGACTTCCACAACCTGGGTGCCATCCAGATTAATGCCGCTGCCGGTCGCCTGCTGCAAAAGCTGACCGGCCGGAGAGTTGTTGAATGCATCCCCGTTATAAAAGGCCACCGTCCCTTCGATGGTTTCAATAGAGTTGTTGTGAAAAAACGGTCCCGTATCCGCGGCTTCAATCACTGACGGAGTGTTGAAGGTCCCGTCGCCGGGTATGCCGAACCCATCATCCGGCGGAACCAGTTCAGCGGTTAAATCCTGGGGTTGATCCGGCAAGTCCTCGACGCCGGTATTGAAATTCAGATTCCCGACGTTGGGACCGAAAACCGCCGGGTCACCGTTGGCGCCCGCATTGGAATGACAGGCAAAGCATTTGCCCTCAGTCGGGCTCAGAAACAGCTCCTGCCCCCTTTTTGCCACGGTACCCTTCAACGCCAATGGCAAGGATAGTTCCTCCTGGCGTCCCAGAGAAAACTGGAAGGCCTCAAGGGCATCGAGTTCGTCATCGGTGGGAAGGCGAAAATCAACGCCCGGGACACGGTTTAACGTTTTTGTAAAGTGCTGGATGACCGCACCGGTTGCAAACGATCTCAGCGTTCCATCGCCGGGCGAGCCATCCCCGGACCATCCCGTGCGAGGCCCCGGGGCGCTGTCAATCGTGTTTCGCAATCCGAGGGTGTGCGGGACGCCGCGCAATGTGAATTTGTTGGCCAGATCATCAAATCCATCCAGATTTTCAATAATCAAGCCGAATTCCCGCATGAGACGCGGGTTTTCAAAATTCTCCTTGAGGGCAGGATTAAATTCGGCCACAAAAAGCGGATCGTCATCCGGCAGAGATGCAATAAACGTCGGATCAATGGCAAAATTATTTTCAGCCGGATGACAGGAGCCGCAGGTTCTGCCGTTGCCTTCAAATGTTTCGTTAAAAAAAATCTGCCGGCCCTTTTCGATCAACTCGGCGTCCGGGTCCGGAACGGGCGGCGGGGTGGGCATGTGGCAGCCGACAATCAATATCAGGCCACAGATAAGCACCAGTAAGGGTTTCATATTCTCCTCCCTTCATTATCACTTTGTTGATGTTAAGGGTGTTTGGCTAATCGGTAACGCAGTCGTGTGAATCGTTGCTGGGTTTTATTGTTATTCACCCCGATGGCCAGTGCCTTTCGGCTGCCCACCATGACCACCAGATTTCGGCCGCGGGTTACAGCAGTGTAAATCAAGTTGCGCTGCAGCAGGATATAATGCTGGGTCAGAATCGGTAAGATGACGACCGGATACTCTGAACCCTGGGATTTGTGCACGGAAACCGCATAGGCCAGAATGATCTCATCCAGCCCGCTAAAATCATAGACAATATCACGGTTGTCAAAGGAAATCGTTATTTGGCGATCTTCAGAACGAATACCGGTTATGCGGCCGATATCGCCATTAAAGACCTCTTTGTCATAGTTATTGCGGATTTGCATCACCTTATCGTTAATCCGATAAGTGCGGTCTCCGCGAATGACACCTCCATTTCCGGGGTTTAATACGGATTGGAGTTGATCGTTAAGATTGGCAACCCCAACAACACCTTTGTGCATCGGTGTTAGCACCTGGATATCGTCTATGGCATCAAAGCCAAATCGCTGCGGAATTCGCCGATTGACCAGTTCCAGAATAATTTCCAGCACCTTTTCAGGATCATCCTGCTCAATGAAATAGAAATCATTATTGGGATCGAATATCTCAGATTGACTAAGGGCCGGCAGTTCACCTTCATTTATCTTATGCGCATTAACAATGATACGGCTGGCTTTGGCCTGGCGGAATATTTCATTCAACTCAATAACCGCAACGAATCCGGAGGCGATAATATCGTTAAGCACATTGCCGGCGCCGACCGACGGCAGCTGATTCACATCACCGACAAAAATACAGCTCGCGGTTGCAGGAATCGCTTTTAAGAGATGATACATCAAAATCGTGTCGATCATGGAGGCTTCATCAACAATCAACAGGTCGCAATCCAACGGGTTTTTTTCGTTTCTTTGAAACCCTTGCTTACGAATGCTGTATTCGAGCAGACGGTGAATCGTTTTGGCGTCATGGCCGGTCATCTCGCTCATGCGTTTGGCAGCTCTGCCGGTGGGGGCAGCCATCATTATTTTAATCTTGAGTTTTGAAAATATTTTTAAAATCGCTTTTACGATGGTGGTTTTGCCCGTCCCCGGCCCCCCGGTGATGACCATGACTTTATTTTCAAGGGCGCAGCGAATGGCCGCCTGCTGATTTT
>PVMK01180018.1_pt1 | contig 20131 bp, 23 predicted proteins | sample 1853481 | NCBI WGS metagenome assembly PVMK01 (sample SAMN08533507, study PRJNA380276) | Marine sediment metagenome, whole genome shotgun sequencing project. | reverse complement strand
CGGCCGCTGCGGCTGGAGTCGACGACCGGTACGTTGTTCTTCGTCGAGGCATCGCGATGCCTCCGACGCCGGAGAGTAAACAGGACTAGATCATGGGCATCCTGATCGACGAGAACACGACGTTCATCATCCAGGGGATCACCGACGCGAGGCGGTGAACATGACGCGCGAGTGCCTGGACTACGATTCGAAAGTCGTCGGGGGCGTGACGCCCGGACGCGGCGGCCGCGACGTCTACGGTGTGCCCGTCTACGACACGATCAAGGAGATCGTCGCCAAGGAGAAAGTCGACGGCTCGGTGATCACAGTGCCCGCCCCGTTCGTGCGGACGCGGCGTTCGAGGCGATCGAGAACGGCATCAAGCTCCTCGTCATCGTCACCGAGCGCACGCCTCGCTACGAGGTGGCTCAGGTGCTGGAGTTCGCCCGGCTGCACGGCACGCGCGTGATCGGCCCGAACTGCCTCGGCATCATCACGCCGGGGAAGGCCAAGATGGGCGGCATCGGCGGTCCGGCGGCGAACACGAAGCAGGCGTACAGGCCGGGCGCATCGGCGTTATGTCGCGCAGCGGCGGCATGACGACGGAGATCGCGAACTCGCTGACCGCCGCCGCCTGGGGCAGAGCACGGCGGTGAGCATCGGCGGCGACCCGCTGATCGGCTCGACCTACGCCGAGCTGATGCCACTCTTCGAAGCAGACGAGGAGACGGACGCACTCGTCATCTACACCGAGCCGGGCGGGCCGATGGACGCGCAGCTCTCGCTGTGGGTGAAGGAGAACAAGTCGCGGCTGCCGATCGTCGCCTTCATGGCGGGCAAGTTCATGGACAAGATGCCGGGGATGCGCTTCGGCCACGCCGGCACGATCGTTGAGGCAAGGCGGACACGGCGGCGGAGAAGCTGGAACGGCTGGCGGAGGCCGGGATCTCGGTGGCGGAAGAGATATCGCAGATCCCGGACCTGGTGCGCGAGAAACTCGGTTAGGAGACAAGAGACAGGTGGCTGAGACGAAGGCGATGTTCATCCAGGTGGAGGTGGATCAGGAAGCGGCGGACGACACGGCGCTGGCGAAGAAGCTGGCCGAGGTCTGTCCGGTGAACATCTTTGAGGCGGACGGCGAGGGGAAAGCTGTGATCGTCGAGGCGAATCTGGACGAGTGCGTGCTGTGCGAGCTGTGCATCGAGGCGGCACCGCCCGGCCAGGTGCGCGTGACGAAGCTGTACAGCGGCGAGACGCTGAGCCGGTAGACGGCGATGATCGGCCCGGACGATCTCCGCGCCATCTATGACGCGCCTGCGGGCGTACTTGCTTACCACGGCTCGCGCGGGCAGCTCGTGCCCGTTGCGGTAACTCCCTACGTGCTTGGCGACAATGTCTACATCACGTCGACGCTGGCCTACTCGCAGAAGGCTGAACTGATCCGTAAGTCGCCTAAGATCGCGCTGCTAACGGCTGGCGTTTACATGCGGGCCGACGCTGATGTCTACGCGGACGTTAAGGGCGACTTCTTCGTCAAGCATCTGCTGGAACAAGAGATGCGCAAGTACCCGCCGGCGCGGATGCTGCGGCGGATTCCGTTCCACCGGCGGCTTTTCGGGTGGTTCTTCGGGCGCGCGATCATGAAGCTGCAGCCGATGGCCGTGGAGACGGACGCCGGCGGGGACGCCTGGACGCTGGTGACGGAGGGCGAGAACGGCTGCCCATCGATCCGGACGATTGCGGAGGCCGATCCTGAGAACGGAGACGTGGCGATCCCGGCGGATCTCGCGGGCGCGGCGGGCCCAGCAGTCGTCTTCTCCCACAGCGAGTCGGAGGACATGTCGGAGCTGACGTCGAAGGCTTTTCGGGGAGAGCTCAAGGACGGAGCGTTCGTGGCGAAGGCTCGGCCGGCCGGATCGCAGGTGGGAGGCGCAGGCGGCCAGCGCAGCCGCAGCGCCAACGCCAAGCGGGCGCGGGAAGCGATGAAGGACTGGCCTGCCCTAAAGCCCTGAGCGACCGCCCTCAGTAGCGGGGGACTTCGCCCTTGCCGGCGAAGAGACGCCAGACGAAGGTGAGCACGAGGATGAGGGCGACGATGCCGAGCAGGTAGGGGTCGGTGTCGCTGCCGCCGAGCAGGTCATCGTCGGTGATGTGGGCGATCCAGTGGAGCGTGGCGCCGATGGCGGCTCCGCCGAGCGCGGCAAGCACGGCGTCGCTCCGCCAGATGAGGGCGAAAAGGAGCGCTGCACCGATGGCGACCTGGAAAGCGCCGATGTCGTGGATGAAGTGGCGGTTGTATGGAGGCCAGTCTGCGACGTTGTCGAAGAAGGACGAGGGATCGATGAGCGCCCAGATGCCCAGCGCGAGGGTGAGGATGCCGAACGCCGCCACAACCAGGTTCGAGACTAACTGCGCACGCGGCATGTAATCCTCCGTATAAAGAATCGGGGACGGACAAGCGCCGCCCCCGATCTGTCGATTCGATCTGTGGCTAGACGGCGAAGATGTGGACGGAGACAGCCGCAGGGTCGCCCTTGACCATGCCGCCGCCGTTCTCTGTCAGTCCCAGCTTCGCGTTCTTGACCTGGCGGTCGCCGGCCTCGCCGCGCAGCTGGGTGAAGATTTCGTAGATCTGGGCCACGCCTGTGGCGCCGATGGGGTGGCCTTTGGAGATGAGACCGCCGCTGGGGTTGACGGCCTTGGGCCCGTCGAAGTAGGTCGCCTTGGAGTCGATGAGCGCGCCGCCCTCGCCCTTCGCGCAGAGCCCCAGCTCTTCGTAGAGCACGAGCTCGGCGGGAGCGGAGGCGTCGTGGACCTCGAGTACGTTGAGGTCTTCCGGGCCGACGCCGGCTTGTTCGTAGGCCTTCTTGGCGGTGACGGTTGTGACGTCATCTTCGCCGGGCTTACGGTCGAAGCCGGAGTTGAGGACGGAGGCCTTCACCCAGACGGGCTTGGTCGTCATCTGGCGGGCGATCTCCGGCGAGACCAGCACTGCTGCGGCGGCGCCGTCGCCGATCGGTGAGCACATCAGCCGCGTCAGTGGCTCAGCCACCAGCGGCGCGGTAAGGATGTCCTCGAGCGTGTAGACCTCGCGATACTGCGCGTGCGGGTTGAGAGAGCCGTGGTAGTGGTTCTTGACGGCGATGCGGGCGAACTGCTCTTTCGTCGTACCGTAGCGTTCCATGTGCGAGCGTGCGAAGGCGGCGTAGAAGTCCATGAACATCGAGCGTCTCTCGCCTGCGCCCTCGGCGACGCCGGGGTTATCCTGGTCCTTCGCCTTGGCCTCTTTGGCGGCCGCGGCTGCTTCCTGCATCTGCTGCAGCCACTCGATGTCGACGGCGGAGCCGATGGCCTTGAAGGAGCGGGTCTTGTCTTCGTGGTAGAGCTTCTCCATGCCGACGGCGAGAGCGACGTCGTACATGCCGGAGGCGACGTAGGTCCAGGCGACGTGGAAGGCCGTCGAGGAGCTGGCGCAGGCGTTTTCGGTGTTGATGATGGGTATGCCGCCGATGCCCATATCGCGCAGGGCGACCTGGCCGCGGATCATCTCCTGGCCGGTGATGAGGCCGGCTGTGGCGTTGCCGACGACGGCGGCTTCCAGCTTTGATTTGTCCAGCCCGGCCGAATCGAGCGCGCCCTGGACGGCCTCGCGGGCGAGGTCCTTCATGCCGCGGTCCAGGAACTTGCCAAAGTCGGTCATTCCAGCGCCGATTATCGCGACGTCTCTCATCTTGCATGCCTCCTTGGGCGATCTCGTGCGGGACGGGCGTCCGTTCGCGCGGCTAAGTATACGCTAAGCTAGCCGCTTCGTCGCGAAGAGTGGACAGCGGCCCGGATCAGGCGCCTTCGAGCGCTCCGTCGACGGCCGAGCGCATCTGATCGAGGCTGATGAGGCCGTGGCCGACGATGGAGATGACGCCGTCGGGATCGACGAAGAAGCTCGTCGGCATGGCGAAGGCGCGGTAGAGATCGTAGAGCGTGTCGTCGGGGTCCATGCCGTCGATCGTGAAGCTGACGCCGGTGCCACCGTCGAGCAGAGGCAGGCTCTCGAAGTACTCCTGCGCGGCGTCGAGCGATTCGCGGCGGTTGACCGTGATGATCGCGAGCTCGTCGCCGAACTCTTCCTGAAGCGCCGCGATATCCGGCATCTCGATGAGGCAGGGGAAGCACCAGGTGGCCCAGAAGTTGACGTACACAACCTGGCCGCGGAAGTCGCTGAGGCTGTGGCGGCTGCCATCGTAGTCCGAGATCTCGAAGTCGGGCGCGAGCTGCCCCTTCTCCGTGCCCACTTGCAGTTCACCGGCTCCCGCTGCCGGCGGTGTATCGAGGACTAGAACGTCCTCGATACCTTCGCCGCCGCCCTGATTGCCGAGCACCCCGCCAAGCCAGAGCAGCAGTACGGCGACGCCGACGATGGCTGCGAGACCACCGAGGGCGATCAGTCGCTGCTGTGGGCTGCGGCCTGCGTTGCGGTCTGACATTAGCTACTCCAGGGTTGTCTCTAGCTCGGCTAGTTCGGTGAACGGCCAGAAGTTGAAGGCGCTGTTCAGGTTGATCAAGGAGTCGGTGAAGATGAGGATGCCGATAACGATAAGCATCGCGCCGCTGATGTAGTTGACGACGCCCATATAGCGTTTCGCGCGCATGTAGAGTGGTTTGACGCTGCTGTAAGCCAGGCCCAGCGCCAGGAAGGGGATCGAAAGGCCCAGCGAGTAGACCCCGAAGAGGACACCGGCCTCTAGCACTGAGCCGCTGGACACCGACAGAGCGAAGATCGCGCCAAGCGTCGGGCCGATGCAGGGCGACCAGCCGGCCGAGAAGGCCGAGCCGACGGCGAAGGAGCGTGCGTAACCGACCTTGGCGCCGCGCCCGACGTCCAGCCGCCGATCCTGCTCGAGCCACGGTATGGTGATGACGCCCGCGAGGTGGAGGCCCATCACGATCAGCATCACGCCGGCGACGCGAAGGATGAGGTCCAGGTTGTCGCGCAGGAAGAAGCCGACGAGGCCGAGCGAGATGCCGAAGAGGATGAAGATGACCGAGAAGCCGCTGACGAAGGCGACGGAGTGCAGAAACGGCGAGGGCGTGTTGTCGCGCGACGGTGCGGAGGCAACCGCGACAGAGCCGCCAGCGCCACCGGCCCCGACTGTCGCCACCGTCTGGCCGCCGCTCGAGCCTTCGAGGGTCGTTCCCGTCAGGTAGCCAAGATACGCCGGGACAAGCGGCAGCACGCAGGGCGAGGCGACGGAGAGCAACCCCGCCGCGAACGCGATGAGCAGGCTAACGCCGCCGACTTCAAATATGTCCATGTGTCCTCAAGTACGGGTCTTGTATCTATGATAGATTCGCACCGGCTGCCGCACAAACTGTGTGATGGGGCCTACATTGGGGGCCGAACGGCCTTTGCCGGTTAGGCCGGGTGTCCTATCATTGGGCGCGCGTAGAAGGAGGCCTCGCCATGGAGTACACGCCGATCACCAAGCCGGCGATCGAGCAGTTTGCCGTCAAGCCCAACCTGGGCGAGTACGATGGTGCGCGCCAATCGATTACCTGGGAGCAGATACGCTCCGAGCTCGACGGCCACCCCGGCGGCGGCCTCAATATCGCTTACGAGTGCCTGGACCGTCACCTGAAGACGAATCGCCGCGACAAGGTAGCGATGATTTGGGAGGGCAAGGACGGCGAGCACGAGACGTATACTTACGAGCAGTTCACGAAGGAAGCGAACCGCGTAGCCAACGGCCTGCGGTCGCTGGGCGTAGCAAAAGGCGATCGTGTCTTTATGTTCATCGACCGCGTGCCGGAGTGCTACTTCACTGCCTTCGGCACGCTGAAGCTGGGCGCCGTGATCGGCCCGCTCTTCTGCGCCTTCGGTCCGGATGCCGTCAAGGACCGGCTGGAGGACAGTGGCGCCAAGGTGCTGGTTACCAGCCCGGCGCTCTGGGACAAGATCAAGGAGATCAGAGGCGATCTGCCCGCGCTGGAGACGGTGATTCTGGTGACGAGGCGCGAGCAGGCCCAGCCCGCGGCCGGCGAAGTGCTCTGGGACGACGTCATCGCGGGCCAATCCGAGGAGTTCGAGACCGTTAACACTGACCCTGAAGACTACTCCGTGATGCACTACACTTCCGGCACGACGGGGAAGCCGAAGGGCGCGGCGCACGTTCACAACGCGATCATCGGCCACTACGCCACCGGTAAGTACGTTCTCGATCTGCACGAGGACGACATCTACTGGTGCACCGCCGACCCAGGCTGGGTGACGGGAACGTCGTATGGGATGTTCGCCCCGTGGAGCAACGGCGTGACGAGCCTGATCCACGAGGGAGGATTCGGCGCGAACGCCTGGTACGGCCTCATCGCCAAGTACAAGGTCACCGTGTGGTACACGGCGCCGACAGCTATCCGCATGCTGATGAAGGCCGGCGAGGAGGCCCCGAAGAAGCACGATCTATCGTCGCTGCGGTACACGATGTCCGTGGGTGAGCCGCTCAACCCGGAGGCCGTCGTCTGGGGCGAGAGGGCGATCGGCCTGCCCTTCCACGACAACTGGTGGCAGACCGAGACCGGCGCGATCATGATCGCGAACTACCCCTCGATGGAGATTCGGCCTGGCAGCATGGGCCGCCCCTTCCCCGGCATCGAGCCGGCGATCGTCGACGATGAGGGCAACGAAGTGACGCCGGGCGAAGAAGGCGACCTCGCCGTGAGGCCGGGTTGGCCCTCCATGTTTCGCACGTACTGGCAGCGCAAGGAGCTGTACGACTCGTGCTTTCGCAACGGCTGGTATATCACGGGCGACCGGGCGCGGATGGATAAGGACGGTTACTTCTGGTTCATCGGCCGCGCGGACGACGTGATCAACACGGCCGGCCACCTCGTTGGCCCGTTCGAAGTGGAGAGTGCGCTGCTCGAGCACGAGGCCGTGGCGGAGGCCGGGGTCATCGGCAAGCCCGACCCCGTAGCGATGGAGGTGGTCAAGGCGTTCGTCGCGCTCAAGGACGGCTACGAGGAGTCGGAGGAGCTGCGACGGGAGCTGAGGCGGTTCGCGACCAAAAAGCTGGGCAAGGCCGTCGCGCCGCGAGAGATCGAGTTCCTGCCGGGCATGCCGAAGACGCGCTCCGGCAAGATCATGCGCCGACTGCTCAAGGCCCGGGAGCTAGGCCTCGACGAGGGCGACACGAGCACGCTGGAGGACTAACGGAGCGATGACCCCCGTGGCACCGTATCCTGCCGCAGTCGCCCCTCTCGTCGACGCGCTTCTCGACGGTGTAAGCGAGGCGCTCGGCGACAACTTCGTCGGCTTCTACCTGTGCGGCTCGCTGGCGTTGGGTGGCTTCGATCCGGATACGAGCGACGTTGACGTACTCGTTGTCACCGGGCGGCCGGTGTCCGACGCGGAGTTCGCGGCGCTGAAGGCGCTGCACGAGGCCTTGCCGGCGGAGGGGAACGACTTCTCGCTCGACTACGACGTCTACTACGTCGATCGTGAGACGATTCGGCGCTTCGCGGAGGGGCAGAGGCACGTCAAAGTGGGGACCGGCGAGCCGTTCTCCTGGAGGCAGAACCGGGCCAACTGGGCGCTGGAGCGCTGGATCGTCCGCGAGCGAGGCGTCACAGTCGCTGGGCCGGACCCGAAGTCGCTAATCGACCCTGTTTCCCCAGATGACCTGCGCAGCGCAGCCAGCGCGGAGTTGCGCGCCCGTTTGCAGAACTGGACCGACGGAAGCTGGCCGCGCGAGGAGCTGGCGCACCTTGGCACGCAGGCTTTCGAGATCGAGACCGTCTGCCGCGCGCTGCTCACCGTGGAGTCTGGCGAGGTCTCGTCGAAACGCGTAGCGGTGGAGTGGGCTCTGGCATCACTGCCTGAGAGCTGGCTCGAGCTCATCGAGTGGTCGCAGGCGCACACCAGAGATATGGGACGCGACGAGAGCAAGGCTCCGGACGTCCTGGAGTTTCTCCGGTGGGCTGCGGAGGGGACGGCGTAGCGTGACGGAGTTCAAGGCGATCCTTCTTGAGCGCCACCGTGCGACGGCTGTCGTGCGCCTCAACCGAGTCGAGAAGCACAACGCGATCTCACGCCAGATGGCGGACGAACTGGTGCGTTGCCTGGACGCGCTCGACGCCGATCCGGACGTGCGCGTCATCGTGCTCACGGGCGCAGGGGACAAGGCGTTCTGCGCCGGTGCGGACATGGCGGAGGCGGCGCTGGGCCGCTACGAAGACGCCGACGCGGACGCGCCGCCGATCGAGGGCGGACGCGACTGGGCGGCGCAGGCGGCCGTGCGGTTGGTGCGGGCGAACAAGCCCGTGATCGCCGCGGTCAACGGATATGCCTACGGGGGCGGCGCGATCTTCGCGGTCTGTTGCGACATCCGGATCTGTGCGGAGAGCGCTCGTTTCCGCTTCGTCGGCGCGACGTATGGATTGGCGGTCGGGGCGAGCATGCTACCGCGCGCCGTCGGCGGCCCGATGGCCAAGGAGCTGATCTTCACTGCACGCGTCGTCGATGCCGAGGAGGCGTACCGCATCGGTCTGGTGAACCACGTTGTGGCGGACGCGGAGCTTGAGAGCACAGTGCTCGATATGGCGGAGCAGATCGCCGGCAACTCGCCGGCGGCTATCGCGGCCTCGAAGGAAGTGATCGACATCGCGACGTCTACGAAGGACGCTGGGCGGCGAGAGTTGGAGCACAACGTGGCGCTGCGGCAGTCGGAGGATCACGCCGCGCGCTTCCGGGCGGCCGCAGAGCGCGTCGTCAATCGGGACGCGTGATGGCGGATATGACGTACCACGGGGTTCCGGAGCCTTACTGGAACAAGCTGGCCCTGACAGAGCCTTACGTGCCGCCCGACTTCGAGCGCGAGGGCTTTATACATTGCACAGACGGCCGAGAAGCGATCTCGATCACTCTCACGCAGTACTACAAGGAGGACGCCGACGACTGGCTAGTGCTCTCGATCGACAAGAGCCGCATCGCCGCGCCGGTGAAGTACGAGGACCCGGCTGGCATCTTCCCTCACGTCTACGGCCCACTTAACCGCGATGCTATCGTCGATGTCCGACCGATCGGGCGTGCCGCGGACGGCACGTTTCTGCTGCCAGGCTAGTCCGCCCCTCGCCACCGCACCTCATATAAGCGCACCGGGTCCTCGAACCCCTTGGCCACGAACTCGCCTCGATCCGCGAAGAGGAATCCCTTACCTGAGCAGAGGCCGCGGACGGTGTCCGCAACCAGGATCTCGGAACCTTCGGCCTTCGACGCGATACGGGACGCGAGGATTACGGTCGCACCGAACAGGTCGCCATCCTCCTCGATCGGTTCGCCAGCGTTAATACCGATACGCACGGTCAACGGCTCCTCGCTCTCCCGTTCGGCGAACGCCCGCTGTAGAGAGATTGCGCATTCAAGCGCCTTCGTGACGCTGCTGAACGAGGCCATGAAGCCGTCGCCCATGGTCTTAACCTCATCCCCACCGTGATCGGAAAGAGCTTGGCGGGTGATGCGCTCGTGATCGCGGAGCACCTCGCGGCCGCGCTCGTCACCGAGGCGCGACATCATTTCCGTGTGGCCGACGATGTCGGTAAACAGCACCACCGCCAGCCCGGAACCAGCGGTTGGGGACGCAGTCCCGTCCGCAGCCTCCGTCGATAGGAACTCGTGGATTACTCGCGTCAGAGCCTCGCGTGAATCAACCGCCACAGACTCTGCGTTGGGCACTAACGCGGCGACTTCGTTAGCGAGTTCCGGGATCGCGAACACGCCCGCCGAGGCATCGCGGACGACCAGTGTCGGCACCGATACCTTCCTCAGTTGCTCGCGGATCGCGACCAAATGGATTTCAGTTACGGCCTGCACGTAGCCCTCGCCCGTAAGGTTGTCTTTGAACGCCGCGGCGAGCTCCCGGGCGAACTCCGGGTCCTGGAACTTGCCCGCCCAATTCGCGAGTGTCAGCGTGAAGAACTCCCAGTCGTCGTCAGCCATGTCCGCAAACCGGTAGATGGCGCGTGTGTAGGGCGAACTCTGGTAGTAATCGGCACCTCTTGCATACGGATTGTGGAGGACGAGCTTTGTAGTGCGTTCGGGAAATCGATTCGCGTACGCGACGGCGGTGGCCACAGCGTGCGGGCGCGCCAGCAAGTCGAACTCCGCAAGACCCACTCTCTCCACCACGGCCTCAAGGTCCTTCATCCGGCCTTCTGGCGAGTAGTCGGACATCTGCCGGTCGGAAGATCCCGACCCGCGTGGATCGAATGCGATGACCTGGTGCCCGGCCTCCGCGAGCGGATCGATGAAACTTCTCAACCGACCAGGTCCTGAGGCGTACATCGCCAGATCTCCCCACAGCTGCGGCACCAGCACCAGTGGTCTGCCGTTACCAATCACGGCGCAAGCAATGCTCGCCCCATCACTGGTCTTCGCGTACTGGATGCGTGGCTCCATGGCGCAGCCATTCTACGACATCGGCCTTGAGCCAGGCTGCATTCACCCCGACGACGGAGCCGCGCAAGGCGCTCCCGTCCTGTCCGCGCCTAGACGACGAAGGTGAGGCCGAGCACGCGCTGACCGAGCGCCTTCGCCGCCCGCCGGGCGGCGGGCTCTTCGCTGCCGGACAGGCGCTCGATCTCCGCGATCGCTGCGGGCGTGTCGAGGTCGTTGGCCATGGCGTCGAGGAAGGCGCCGCGGTATCGCTCAAGCTCGGCGTCGCTTGGGGGGGCCGGCGTCGGCCAGCGATCGTGAGAGCTTGGCCGCCAGTTCGACTGTGGGTACGCCGGCGTCCATCGGCTGGTCCCAGGGCTCGCGATAGTGGTGCGAAAGCAGATGTAGGCGAACGGCGTCCGGAGACGACTCGTCGATCAGTTCGCGCACGAAGACCATGTTGCCGAGCGATTTGCTCATCTTGTGTTCACCGCAGTAGACCATCGCCGCGTGCAGCCAGTGGTGGACGAAGAGGACGCCGGTGTAGTTCTCGCTCTGGGCGATCTCGGCATCGTGGTGAGGGAAGACGAGATCGTCACCACCGCCATGGATAGTGATCGTCTCGCCGAGATACTTCATCGCCATTGCAGAGCACTCGATGTGCCAGCCGGGGCGTCCCGGGCCCCAGGGGGAGTCCCAGGCCGGTTCGCCATCCTTCTGCCCCTGCCAGAGCACGAAGTCCAGCGGGTCGCGCTTCAGGGGATCGGCCGGGAAGTTGCCCCGCTCGTTGGCGATCTGCAGCATCGAGTCGTAGGAGTGGTTGAAGAGACGGCCGAACTTCGGGTCCTTCTTGACGTCGAAGTAGACGCTGTTCTTGTTCTCGTAGGCCACGCCCTTTTCGAGCAGCCGTTCGACGATGTTCTGAATCTCGGGAATGTGGTCGGTCGCGCGCGGTGCGACGTCGGGGTCGAGGTTGCCGAGGCGCGACATCTGCTGGCGAAAGCCCGCGTATTCTTCGTCGCCGAGCTGTTTCCAGTCGCGGCCGGTCTTGGCCGCGCGCAGCAGCACATCGTCGTCGATGTCCGTGACGTTCTGGACGTAGGTGACGCGGCGGCCGAGAAAGCGAAGGTAGCGGACGAGGACATCGAAGACGACGTAGGTAAAGGCGTGGCCGAGGTGCGACGTGTCGTACGGCGTGACGCCGCAGACGTAGAGTCCGACGTCGCCGCCGGGAAGCGGATCGGCCTTATGCGTCACTGAGTTGTAGAGAAGCGGCTCGACGGCAGTCACGGGCAGTATGCTAGCGTATCGCCGTCGCGGCGACCATGTGAGCGGGATCACACACGGTAGCGGAGTGTGCCGACTTTCCGTGTTCCTTGTCCCATGTTCCGCCATCGTCTAAAGTCCTCAGCGGACGCCGACGCGCGTCTTGAGGAGGGCCCGATGACCGAAGTGCTGGGCGTGAAGGTGGGCGATGTCGCAACTTACGAGCGCATCGTCACGGCCGAGGACATCGAGAAGTTCGCGGAGGTGTCCGGCGATACGAACCCGCTGCACCGCGACCCGGAATACGCAAAGAAGACTCGATTCGGCGAGTGCATAGCGCACGGCATGCTGAGCGCCGGATACATCTCGGCCGTGATCGGCACTAAGCTGGCGCCACACGCCTGCGCCGTCTACCTGAGCCAGAGCATTCGCTTCATCCGTCCCGTCAAGATCGGCGACGCGATCAAGGCTGTAGCCGAGGTCACTGCGATCAACGCCGAGAAGAACACGCTGACGCTGCAGACCGAGTGCTACAACCAGGACGGTGAGCCGGTCGTCAAGGGCGAAGCTGTGATCCTGCTGGACCCCGTCGACTGAGCGATGGCAGAGGAGAAGACGAGCGGCGGCAACTTCCTCGAGGACTTCGAGGTCGGCCTGGTGATCAAGCACGCCGTGCCGCGCACGGTGTGGGACGGCGACATGGCGCTTTACGTCGCGCTTTACGGCGACAGGCGGCCGCTGCACTGCGCTCGGGACTTCGCCCAGTCGCTCGGCTTCGAGCGGGAGATCGTGCACGACCTTCTCGTCTTCCATATGGTCTTCGGCCGCGCCGTGCCGGACGTCTCGCTCAACTCCCCGGCCAACCTGGGTTACGCCGAGGTCCGCTTCCTCAAGCCCGTGTACACCGGCGATACGCTGCACGCCGAGACGAAGGTCATCGGCCGGCGGGAGACGTCGCGGCCGGAGTTGGGCATCGTCTGGGTGCACACGCGCGGCTTCAACCAGCACGGCGAGACGGTGCTGCAGTTCTACCGCTGGGCGATGGTCAACAAGCGCGACCCGGCCTCCAAGATCGAGGCCGTGGAGCCGCCTGAGCTGCCCGCACAGGTGCGTACGGAGGACTTATACGTTCCGCCCGACCTGAACCTGGCGAAGTTCGATCCGGTCGTGACCGGCTCCGAGGCGATGTGGGAGGACTACGAGCCCGGCGAGCGCATCATGCACCCGCAGGGGATGACGCTGGAGGAGGCCGAGCACCAGATGGCGACGCGCCTTTATCAGAACAACGCTCGGGTGCACTTCAACGAGGTGCTCCAGAAGAAGTCGCGGCTGGGTACTCGCATAATCTACGGCGGGCATATCATCTCGACGGCGCACGGCATTGCCTTCGATGGGCTGGAGAACGCCCTGCGGGTGCTTGCCTTCAACGCCGGGGCTCACGCCAACCCGACGGTTGCCGGCGACACGCTCTTCGCCTGGACAGAGGTGCTTGAGCGCATAGACCTGGGCCGCGACGACGCCGGCGCCCTGCGGCTACGGCTCGTCGGCGTCAAGAACAGCGATCCGCGCGAGGAGGACGTGCCCCTGCGGGTGAAGAACGACGATGGGCGCGAGTCGTACCACCCGAACGTCGTGCTGGACCTCGACTACACAGTGCTGATGCCGAAGAGGAGATAGCCATGCTAAAAGGCGACGTGATCACGCTGCGGCCAATCGAAGAGAGCGACCTTGAGACGCTTTACCGCCTGCAGCTGGACGTGGAGGCGCGCAGGCCCTGGTTCCCGCGCGGCGTGCAGTCGCTCCAACAGCTGCGCAAGAATTACCAGGAGCACGGCTTCTGGGGAGAGAAGTTCGGCGCGATCCTGATCATCGACAACGCCACGGACAAGATCATCGGCGAGATGTTCTACTTCGAGACCGTCGATTACATGAGCGAGCTTGAGCTCGGCTACATCGTCTTCGACACCAGTGCTCGGGGCAAAGGCGCAACAACAGAGGCTCTGCGTCTCCTCACGGACTACCTGTTCGATGTCCGTCCGGTCAATCGCATCCGGCTCGTCATCGCTACCGAGAATACGGCCTCGCGCCGCGTCGCCGAGAAAAACGACTACCGCCACGAGGGCACGATGCGCGGCGGCTGGTTCAACGGCGGTCGCGGGGAGGCTGAGTTTCTCGACGGCGAGCTATACGCGGTCATCCGCAGCGACCTGGCCAGCTAGGTCGCGCTCAATCCGTGACGATCTCCGCGAAGGCGGAGACGACGCGATGTGGCTGTTCGGGGCGGCCGTCGAAGCCGGCGTTGCGCACATCGACCCAGATGCCGTGGAGACCGAGCTGCATCGGGGCGAGGACGTCGAACTGAAGGTTGTCGCCGATCGCCCAGGTGTCTTCGGGAGCAGTATCGAGCGCCGAGAGGAGCGTGTCGTAGACGCGACGGTCCGGCTTCCCGGCTCCAAGCTCGCCTTCGATGACGATGTGGTCAAAGTAGCGCGCGAGATCGAAGCGTTCGATCTTGGCGCGTTGCGGAGCCTTGGCACCGTTCGTCATCATGCCCAGGCGGACTCCCGCCGCTCGCAGGCGTTCGAGCGCATCCGTGGCGCCGGGGAAAAGCGTTGACTTCTCGGCTCGCAGGTCACGGTAGGCCTCGGCGATTTCGTGGGCGAGGTCCGTGTCGTCGATGCCGAGGTTCGCGAAGACGTGCTCAAGGATCGACCGAGTGTTGGCGCGCAGGTCGAGACGACCGCTGCGATGGCGCTTGGGATCCGACCAGAACCAAGAGTTCCGTTCGTCGATCTCCGCACGAAGACGGCGCGTATCAACGCCCGGAAGCCGCGACTCGGCGATCGCACAGGCATCCGCCCAACAGACGTCCACGTTACTCGTGTCGTCGAGAAGCGTGTCGTCGAGGTCGATGAGGATGGCTTGGGGGAAGGTGGCCACGTCTCGATTTTAGCGGAGGCGTGGGCGCTAGCGCAGCACTATACTGGCAACGTGATGACTGTAACGATCACGGCGTCCTTCCCGGACGCCGACTCAGCCCGAGCGGCCATCCATGATCTAGCAGCGGAAGGCATCGACGCGTCGATCGTCGGCCGGCGGGAGGGCGCTTTCATGGGGCGCTTCGCTGTGATCGTAGCGGCATGGAGCATTGCCGGTACGGCGGCGGGCGCGGCGATCGGTGCGGCGCTGTCGTTTACCGTCGGGCCTCACGGAACAGAGGGTTTGATCCTGCTGGTCGTGACCTGGGCCCTCTTCGCCCACCTGCTGATCGGCCTGCTGGCAGGCTACGCCCTGCTGTCGGATCGATCGGAGCGGGAGTTCTCCCCTGGCGTAGAGGCCACGCTGACGGCTCAAGCAGACAAGGCGGCGGCAGCGGAGATTGCCGAGCGACTAAGGACCAGCGGCGCGACCCGGGTGAGCGGCAATGGCGAAACGACGACTGAGCTAGCCAGCGAACAATAGGAAAGGAAAGAGTCGTGGGGAACAGGTTCAAAGTAGGTGACCTCGAAGTGCTGGCGGTGAGCGACGGTCTTGGGGTCGCGCCCGCCACCTGGTACTTCCGTGGGACGACGGACGAGCAGTGGGAGAAGCACAAGCGCTGGCTGAACCACGCCGGTCAGGTGGAGTTTCCGTTTAGCTGCTTCCTGGTCGACTCAGGAGGGCAGAAGGTGCTCATCGATACCGGCCTGGGGCCGGCGAACATGTCCGGCATCACCGGCGGCGCATTGCTGGGTGAGCTGGCGGCCGGCGGCGTCAAGCCGGAGGACGTCGACGTGGTGTTTCTGACGCACTTGCACATCGATCATTGCGGGAACGTAGCGCATGAAGACGGCGACGAGATGAATGCCGTGTTCCCGAACGCGACCTACCGCTGGACGGCGGGCGAGGACGAGTTCTGGCAGGATCCGGATCCGCGAGCGGCTACGCCCGGCTTCGACCGGAAGAAGATGATGGCCGCGGTGTCCGACAGGCTGGAGATCGCGGACGACGGGGACGTCATCGCGCCGGGGATCAACGTCATCGGCACGCCGGGGCATACGCCGGGGCACGCCGGCGTCATCCTCTCCTCACAGGGGAGCGTGCGTTCATCCTGGGCGACGCGATCTCGTGCCCCGTGCAGCTGGAGGAGACCGAGTGGTCCGGCATGGGCGACATGGACCGTGGGCTGGCGAGGCGATCGCAGGAGGCGGCGCTGCGGGAGATTGAATCGGACGGGGCGCTGATGACGGCGGCGCACTTTCCGGGCCTGACGCTGGGGCGCGTGCTGCAGGGCGAGGGCAAGCGCTACTGGGAGGCGGTCTAGGCTCCGAGACATACAGACCGCCGTACGCGTCCACAATCCGGTGACGCGCGCGCCTTGACACCTTCGTCGCCCGTTTCTACGCTGGCCTCGCCTCTCCATGCCTGACTTACCCGCGACTCTGCGCTCGATCGCCGACGCCCGGCGAGACGATCCACTGCGGCCGGTTACGGTCGTTGCGCCTTCGCACGCCGCCGCGCTGCAGATGCGCCGCCGCCTCGCGGAGCTCACACCGTTCGCCGCCGTCCGTTTCGAGACGTTTCCGCGGCTGTCTGAGCTGCTTGGAGCTGGTCACCTCGCTGCGACCGGACGCAAACCGCTGGCGCGGCCGATCGGCGACTACCTCGCCGGTCAGGTCGCTGGCGAGTCGCAAGGGACTCTGGCGGCGGTCAGCGAGCTCGCGGGGTACGCGCGCGTCCTGAGGCAGCTGTTCCGTCGGCTGCGCCGCGCCGGAATTACCTCTTCGAGCGCCATCAGCGGCGCTTACCCGGAGCACGCGGGCGAGATCTTCCGGCTATACGACCGCTATCGGCAGGCGTCGGCGGATTTCTACGATGAGGAGGACTTGCTTGACGCCGCCGCAGAAGCGGTCGAAGAAGGCCGAGCGGGGGCGCTGAGCGACATTGGGGCGATCTACGTCGCGCCGCCGGGCGCCCTGACCGCCGCCGGTACGCGCCTTCTGGAGGCTCTCCGGGCGGCCGCGCCCGGCTTCGAGGAGATCGAAGAGGGGCCGGGTCAGCCGCAGTCGCAGCGGTTCGTGCTGGCGCCGGACCCAGCGAGCGAGGCGCGCTGTGTCGTCCGCGACGTGATCGAGGCGCTGGGCGAGGGTGTGCCGCTGCACGAGATCGGCGTCTTCCACGGCGCGAGCGCGTCGTACGGCAGGCTGCTGCGCGAGGCGTTCGCCGACTCCGGCGTGCCGGTGGCACCGATGCCCGGCCTGCCGCTGATCGAGACGCGCGCCGGCCGTGGCGTGCTGGCGCTGGCCGCGCTGCCGGAGCGCGACTTCTCCCGCGCCGCGGCGATGGAGTTCTTGTCGATCGCGCCGCTGAAGGAGTACATCCCGGCAGGGGACGGCAGCGAGCGCCTGATGACGAACGCCTGGGACAGGCTGTCGCGGGAGGCTGGCATCACGCGAGGCAAGGAGGCCTGGGACCGGCGGCTCGCCAGCTTCATCAGCGACGCGGAGGCCCAGCTACAGTCGCCAGGAGTCGCCGAGAACGAAGCCTGGGGCCGCGCGATCACGTACCAGCGTGACAAGGCCGAGCGTTTGCGGGCGGTGATGGGCCGACTGCTCACCCGCCTTGAGCCGTTGCGGAGCGACCAGGCCGCGGAGTCGTTCATCGAAGCGTTCAAGTCGATCGTCGCCGACTACTTCGACCCGGACGACGCCGCGCTCGTGAGCGTGATCGATGAGGTAGACCAGCTGGGCACCGTCGGTGCAGTCGGTGGCGAGTTGAGCCTCGACAACTTCACCGAGGCGCTGCGGGCGAACCTTGAGCTAGCCTTCACGCGCGAACGCGGGTTGGGCGACGGCGTCGTCATCGCTGACTACCGGGTCGCGGGCGGATTAGAGTTCCAGCGGGTGATCCTGTGCGCCGCGTTCGAGGGTGCGCTGCCAGCCGGTCCCGGCGGCGACGCCATCCTCGACGACCGCGTCTGGCAGAGCCTGAAGAACGACCATCCGTTCATCGAAGACGCGACGACACGCATCCAGCGCGCCCGCGAGTCAGCGGAACGAGCGATCGGGGCGGCCGCGGGCGGTCACTTGACGTGGAGCGCGCCGTCGTACGAGCCCGGTGGCGCGCGCGAGTACTATCCGTCGCCGATGATGGCGGAGGCGTACTCTGCCACGGTCGGCCACCGTGTCACCGCCTCAGAGCTGCGAGAGGTGAGATCGGAGGACGTCATGCATCCGCGCGCGGCGCTGGGATCGATGCTGGCGGGACCGGTAGTCGACGCGGCGGAACTGGGGCTGCGGAATGCCGTGAGCAGCGTGCAGGCGGGGGCGGCGATCCCCGAGGACGATCCGCGCGCAAGACCACTGGCGCTCCTGAGAGCGCGGCGCAGCGGCGGCTTCACAGAGTGGGACGGCAACGCTGCCGGGATCGACGGTGACCTGCTGATGGGCGCTGGCAAGAGAGTCTCACCGACGGCGCTGGAGACGTACGGTGTCTGCGGATATCGATACTTCGCTCGTTCGGTGCTGCGCTTGAACGTCGTGGAGGAGCCGGATGAGCGCGAGATGATGGGCGCTGCCGAGCGCGGCAGCGTGATCCATCGCGTACTCGAACGCTTCTTCATACACCAGCACGGGCAAGGCCGTCCGGTGGCAAACGAGAGCTGGACCGCGTCCGACGAGGCGCTGCTCCTCCAAATCGCGGATGAGGAGCTGGCCAACGCGGCGGCCCGCGGGCAGACCGGCCTCGATGTCTACTCCAAGCACGAGTGGCGAACGATCGGCTCTGATCTGCGCCAGTTTCTGCTCGCCGACAACGCCTTTCGCCAGGAGACGGGCGCCGTTCCGGCCGAGTTCGAGCAAGCGATACCGGAGACAGAGATCGCAGGAGTGACCCTACGGGGGCGCGTCGACCGCATCGACCGCACGCCCGACGGCCGCGCCGCCTGGGTGATCGACTACAAGACCGGCAGCACGTACGAGTTCCGCGACCTGATCAAGGGCAAGGCCTCCGACCCACTCCTGGGCGGACGCAAGCTGCAGCTGCCGACATACCTGGCCGCCGCGGGCGACGCCGAGACTGCCGTTGCAATGTACTGGTTCGTGTCGGGACAGGGCGGGTTCGCGCGGCTCGCCTATCGTCAGACCGCCGAGTCCAGAGAGCGCTTCGAGGCGACGCTGACGGCGATCGTCGACGGCATCCGCGGCGGCTCGTTCCCCGCTGTGCCGAACGAGGAGGACGAGTGGCGGGGTGGCTTCGAAAACTGCGCGTACTGCGATTACAACCGCATCTGCTCGCGCCGCCGCGACATCGAGTACAGCGCGAAAGAGAGTGACCCCGCTGCCCAGGCCTGGCAGGCTGTGAAGGCCACCGCTGAGGGAGATACGTCGTGAGTTGCGAGCACCACGCGAACGACGATGCCGCACGCCGCGTCATCCGGGAGGCGCTGGACCAGACGCTGTTCGTCGAAGCGGGCGCGGGCACGGGCAAGACTAGCGCGCTCGTCGATCGCTTCGTGGCGCTCGTACGGGGTGGGACTGAGATCGACCGCATCGCCGCTGTCACCTTCACGGAGAAGGCCGCGGCAGAGCTTCGGGAGCGGGTGCGCGGCGCTCTCGAAGAGGCGCAGGACGAAGCTGGGGTCGGGCCGCGGATGGTGGTCGCGCTCGAATCTCTCGACCGGGCTCAGATATCGACGATCCACTCGTTCGCGCAAACTCTGCTGCGAGCCTTCTCGGCGCAGGCCGGCGTCGACCCAGATTTCGAAGTGCAGGACCAGGTCTCGACTGAGCGCCGCATGCAGGAGCGCTGGCGGCTCTACCTCGAGAGCCTTGAGGGCAACAGCGCCGCCGAAGAGGCGGTCGACCGCGTGCTCAGCCTCGGACTGCAGACGAGCGAGATCGAGCGCCTGGCGACCGACCTCGCCTACCGCCCGACGCTGGCCGAGCTTCTGGCGGCGGACCCGCTGACCGCTGCAGAGCCCTCCTGGCCGGACGTTGGCCAGCTCCGCGCCGAAGTGGAGACGGCGGCAACCGGCGCACCCGCGGGCGATACTCTGACGACACGCCTCGCTGAGCTGCTCGTAGTCCTGCAGGCGCTCGAGCGAGCCGACGAGGGCGAACGCGAGACCACGATCGTCGCCGGCGCGGAATTTCTCACTAGAAATCACAAGGGAACAGCATCGAAGTGGGGTGGCAAAGAGATTCGCGACCCGGCTCTCGAGGTCACCAATCGTGTCTCGGGGGAGCTGAACGAACTGCTCTCCGGCCTTCGGGCGGCTGCACTGGCGGCGCTGCTGCCGTTCATCGTCGCCTTCGTGAGCCGGGAGGCACGAGCGCGCGCCCGCGAAGGGGCGCTGACGTTCGACGACCTGATCGTGAGGGTGCGTCAGGTCTTTCGCGACCGTCGGTTGAGCGCCAGCTCCGGAAACTCAGACCCGGCCGCCTCGATCTCGTCGCGCGTGCGCGAGTACATCGCCATGTCGGCGCG
>PVMK01189183.1_pt2 | contig 20135 bp, 23 predicted proteins | sample 1853481 | NCBI WGS metagenome assembly PVMK01 (sample SAMN08533507, study PRJNA380276) | Marine sediment metagenome, whole genome shotgun sequencing project. | reverse complement strand
GTGATCCTGACCGGGTGATCTACCCGATGCAGGGTTACTGGAAATGGGGCGGTGGCTTTCTTGACGCGGCCGGTTTCTCGGACTTCGCGGGTTCGGTGTCGTGCACATGTGTGGTGCCGCGGCTGCACTGGCCGGTGTACTCGTGCTGGGCGCACGCAAGGGCAAATACGGCAAGGACGGTAGTGTCAAAGCTATTCCCGGCGCCAACATGCCGCTGGCAACACTCGGATGCTCATCCTCTGGCTGGGCTGGTTCGGCTTTAACGGCGGTTCACAGTTGGCGCTTTCCAATGTCGAGAACTCGAATGCCGTTGCGCTGATTTTTGTGAACACCAATATGGCTGCAGCCGGAGGGCTGGTTGCAGCACTTTTGCTGGCCCGTGCGTGGTTTGGCAAAGCCGATCTGACGATGGCGCTTAACGGAGCGCTTGCAGGGCTGGTTGCAATAACCGCAGAGCCACTAACACCGAGCCCGATGGCTGCGACCTTGATAGGTATTGTTGGCGGCTTAATCGTTGTGCCCACTATCGTATTTATGGATCGTAAATTTAAAATTGATGATCCGGTAGGCGCAATTTCAGTGCACGGAGTTGTAGGTATATGGGGCCTGCTTGCAGTGCCGCTGACCAACGGTGATGCATCGCTTGGCGCACAGTTGCTGGGCATCGGTACCATTTTCGCGTGGGTCTTCAGCACCAGCCTGATCGTCTGGTTGGTCATTAAGGCCATCATGGGTGTGCGCGTCAGCGAAGAGGAAGAGTACGAAGGTGTGGATATCGGTGAGTGCGGCCTCGAGGCTTATCCGGAGTTCTCCAAAGCGGGCGAATAACCGCTGTAACAATCATGATAAACCCGGCCGGATTCATCTGGCCGGTCTCCCTGAAAGCCTCCACTCAACAGAGTGGGGGCTTTTTTTATGCCTTGCTAGCGGCTCAATCGCGCCTGTTTCAGCATGAACAGTTGTGCTTACGCCGTATCCAGCCCAGGCCGGATAGCTGACCAGTCTGGTTTGGCGGAGTCTGGGAAAATATAGCGGCAGTCTGTGCTGATGACGCTACCAGTAATAGGACTACCGGCAGTGCGTTTTTAAACATTTAATACCTCCCCCTCAGGAAACTATTTGCACCCTTCCCTGTGCGAACCGTATCTTTATAAGACACCAAGCTAGAACACGCGGACGAGCCGGTCAAGCGTTGCGGCAGACTCGGGTATGCCCGTTGCAGGCCAACAAGTAGCACGCTATTTAACAGTTGTATTATTTCTGTGCTGCCGGGTTGAATTTCCGGTATTTCACTCGCTATTTGGCTGTTTTAGTGTCTTTTAATGCCGCGTAAGCTAAAAGACAGTCATAACCCAGGGCCGTGCTGAGTCGATGGTCCGTGAACTGCGTCAATGCGAATATTGAGGCTGGCCGTGATAATCAGTACTGGAAAAATATTGGTGGCGTGTCTGCAGCATTTTTAAATGCTGCTGTTTGCGCCTTGCGAGGGAGCGCGCAAAATGAAATTAATTCAGATAGTCATCATGGCATCCATGAGCCTTGTTGCGACAGCAGTATTAGCGGATATCGTATATCACTCGGTAGACGAAAATGGCATCCCGACTTATTCTGATCGCCCATCGAGCGACGGCTATGACGATACGGTTGAGCTGAATATTACGGCAACGAATTACAGTGCCGTTGAGCAAGGCAAGAAATCTGCCGCCGAACTGGCCAGGGCTGCCAAAATTCGTGAAGGCTACGAAGCCGAAGATGCAGCGAATGCTGCCCAGACTCAAGCAACTGTCGCCGAGCAACGTGCATCGAATTGTGCTGCTGCCCAAAAGCGTTCGGAGAAGTACAACACCAATCGTAAGCTATACAAACCATTACCTGATGGTGGACGGGAGTATCTCAGTGCCGATGAACTCGATGCTGCCCGCGCTGATGCAGCGCGCACCGCTGAAGAATGGTGTAGCTGAACTGTCACCTGATGATTCCGGCGCCGCGGTTAGCGGTGCGGAACAATCGTATCTGCCTGACTTCGGCACATCTGCCAATGTCGTGGTACTGCTGGTTATTGCACAAGTTGTCGCGTTGCTGCTGTCATTCGTGCGTGACTATTCTGCGGGCGGGTACCTGCAGGGTCTGGGCGAGATCTCCTTATTAATACTATGGCTGGCAGTAAGTTCAGCCTGGTTGCTGGCGGCCGCCCGGCCATACCTCATCAGTGGCAGTGCGCTGCGTTCGAGTATCCTGGTGTTGGCAATTGTTCTGATCAATACCGCCGTTTCATCACAGCTAATTTTCTGGTTCGGTAGCACCTATGGTGACCCGCAACTAAGCGGTCCGGCCAGCATGTTCCCGCAGAATCGTGAGTTGTTCCTGTCGCGTAATATGGTGATCGCACTGGTTGTGACCCTTGCTGTGTTGCGCTACTTCTACGTGATACACCAGTGGCGCAGCAATATGGAGAGTGCCGCTGAGTCACGTTTTGTGGCGCTACAGGCGCGCATTCGCCCTCACTTCCTGTTCAACAGTATGAATACAATCGCCTCTTTAACTCGATCTGATCCGATTGCGGCCGAACGTGCTATTGAAGATCTTGCCGACCTGTTGCGTGCATCGCTGCGTAATTCTGATGAGCCCATAAGCCTCGAGCAGGAGCTGGAGGTGGTGCGGGTGTATCAGAGGATGGAAGAGCAGCGCCTTGGTGACCGATTAACCGTGGATTGGCAGCTCGATGATATGCCTATGCAAACGCCTGTGCCGGGGTTAACTATTCAGCCATTACTGGAAAATGCCATCTATCACGGGATTGAACCGCTGGCGAGTGGTGGTGTCATTACCATTACGGGTAAAGCACATGATGGAATGGTAACCATCTCCGTCAGTAACCCCCTCGCGCCGGAAAACCAGCGCTGCAAAAGTAATGGGCATCAACTGGCACTGGATAATATTCGCCAGCGGCTGGCACTGACTTATGGTGACCGGGCGCGGCTGGATGTAGAGGAACTGGCAAACCAGTTTCGCGTGCTGATCGAGTTCCCGCAGGCTGTCTGATGCGTGCTGGTCAACTGAAATTGCTGATTGTGGATGACGAGGTGCCCGCTCGTTCGCGACTGCGTGAAATGGTGAATGACACGGGTGGCTGGACGGTGATTGCCGAAGCCTCTAATGGCAGGGAGGCGCTGCATTTGTGTGAGGATCAGGCACCTGATGTCGTCTTACTGGATATCCGTATGCCGGAAATGGATGGTATGGAGGTGGCGAGTCACCTGGGTCATTTGCCGGTTCCACCTGCAGTCATTTTTACAACGGCCTATGATGAATATGCGGTCAAAGCTTTTGATACGCATGCAGTTGCCTATCTGCTTAAACCTGTGCGGCGGGAACGACTTCTGCACGCACTCGAGCACGCAGCCCGGCTAAGCAGGATGCAAATGGTGGCTTTAACTCAGGAAAACCCTGAACTTGCTGGCCGTAAAAATATTCCGGTTAGTTTGTCAGGAAAAATAAGTCTTGTGCCTGTCGGCAATATTATTTCATTTCATGCTGACCAGAAATATGTGCGTATGGTGCATTGTTCTGATGGTGAACTCATTCAAGAGTCGCTGATTGATGAGCCTTTAAAAGCGCTTGAGGCTGAGTTTTCTGCCGATTTTGTGCGGGTTCATCGCAACTCAGTGCTGCGGGCAACCGCAATTCAAAGTCTGCAGCGCAATGAGATCGGTCAGTATTCTGCGACTGTTCGTGATAGTGGTGAAACTGTGCCCGTAAGTCGCAGGCATGCTGCTGCATTAAAACAACGCCTTAAATAATCATTCGGCCCATTCTGTTTTTCTCGCTGGTAAACCAGCCTGGTTACACTGCTGTCCCACTTAATGCAGGTTGCTCAGGTTGAAATGCAAAGCTTAGCGCTGCTGCGTACAGACCGTAGCCGGGCCACCATGGTGTGCGACATCTTTCTGAGACCCGCCGTAAACACGTCCATGTGGGCTTGGGGCCCGCATCCCTGCGGGCCACAGTCTCAGAAAGATGTCGCACACCATGGCGTCTGGACAGCAGTGGCCTGGTTATAGAGAATTCAGAGATCTGCATACAAATGATGGTTGGTTCCTTCAGGTTGACTGTATGTGGCTCGTGCCATCTCAAAGTCGGCCTCGTTGTGTAGATTAGCCTGACATCAATATTGATCATTTATGTACCAATAATGGCGTATCGCTTATGCGTATTGATATTCTGCTGCAGCCCGGTTGCTGGCTGGCGATAGCTGAGCCGGCGGTATGGGAATAACATATGGATGCGCGGCCAATATCTTGGCAGAATGGCCACTCCTTTCTCTGGCCCGGCGAATACAGGCATGAGTGCAATCGATACTAAGAAATCACATGAATCCAGTGATGGTGTGCCCGTCGCGGCAAATAATAAACAGGTATCAGGGACGCCGTCATCCAGATCATTTTTACCGACCCTGGCTCTGCTGATATCTGTGTTGGCAATAGCGGCAGCAGGCTGGACGGCCTTGCAACTCGTCGCGCTTCAGGATATCCCGTCGCGTGTCAGTGGTGATGCCGGGAAAATACAGGATCTGTCGCGCCGCCTCGATGGATTAGCGCAGCAATCGGGGCGCCAGCAACAACTTATAGCCGATCTTGAAAGCTCACTGGAAAGTGGGCTGGGTATTATCCCGGATTTGTCGCTGCGGCTAACCCAAAGCGAAAAGCAGCTCGCCAATATTCCGGGCATTAATGCCCGGAGTCGGACGAATTGGTTAGTAACCGAGGCACTTTATTATCTGCAGGTAGCTAACGCACAAGCAACATTGGCGGGTAATGCAACAGTTGCAGCCAGTGCATTACAACTGGCGGATGATAAATTGCGCGATGCGGGTGATCCATCATTAACCGCCGTGCGTGCCCAACTCAGTACTGAATTAGCTGCACTAAAAGCAGTGCCAATTATCGACCGTACCGGAATCTCATTTCGCTTGCAGTCACTGGCTGCACAGGCAGGAAGCTGGCCATTTCGCACTACGGCCCCGGATAATTTTTCACCCGATATCCAGGTTGCTGATGATGGCGCAGAGGCAACAGATTACTGGGCCCGTTTTGTGGCGACCGTGAAAGCAGTATTTGCCAGCATAGTCAGCATCAAGGAAACGGATGCGCCGCGTGTAGCCCAACTCGGTTCTGCCGAAGAAGCCCTGATTGTCGAGGCGGTAAAGGCGGAGTTGCAGGTTGCCAGGCTGGCGCTCATTGGGGGCAATGCTGAGTTGTTCATGCAATCGCTGGAGCACGTAAATGAACAAATTGATGAATATTTTGACACCGACTCAACGGCAGTGGCGGCAGCCCGGGTGACTGTCGCAGAGCTTCGGGCGCTGGAGTTGCCTGGGGCGTTACCTGATATATCCGGTTCGCTGGCGCTAATGCTTTCACTTACAGATACCGCACTCGATACTCCGGAAGTGAGGGGCCGTGAAGATAGGGCTGCTTTTAGTCCTGACCCTGGCGCTTGGTGCGCTGTCTGCAAACTATTTGCTGGTTGACAATGGTTATGTGCTGATCAACTTTCGTGGTTATGCCATCGAGATGTCGGTGCCCGTGCTGGTCTTTTTGTTGATCGTTATTTATCTGGTGGTGCGGGCAGGGGTGCGTATGTGGCATGCGCCACGACAATTGGGTGAGATGGCGGCAAGGCGCCGGGTGCGCAAAGCAGGTGATCGAATCGTACGCGGTTATATAGAAATGGGTGAAGGCAATTTTGCGCGCGGTGAAAAATTATTAACCAAAGGCGTACGTCATAGCGAAACACCTCTGCTGAACTATCTGGCGGCAGCTCGTGCTGCCCAGGCACAGGGCGATCGCAGTCGGCGCGATAACTGGTTGAAGATGGCCTACGATCAGGAACCGCGAGCAGCAGCGACTGTGTTACTGACTCAGGCCGAACTGCAACTGGCAAATGAAGAAATTGAGCAGGCGCGTGCCACGCTTAATAAGGTGCTGGAGATTACACCGCATAATCAGCAAGCGCTGCGGCTAAAGGCGGAGTTGTGCCTTGCGAATAATGACTGGGATGAGTTGCAGGTATTGTTGCCAAAACTGGCAAAAAATAACCAGATACATGCGGAGTTGCTGGACAGCTGGTATGAACGTACCTGGTGTGCTCTTTTAAATGCCGCAGACAATGATCCGGAACGAGTGCGAAAGCTGTGGAAAAAATTGCCCCGGCATCTGCGTGAAAACTCATTGCTTATGAGTGCCCGTATAAAAGCACTGATTGCGGAAGGGCAGACTGACGAGGCCGAGGCCATTATTCGTAAAGCGTTAAATCGCGAGTGGAGCGAAGAGTTGATTCGTCTTTATGCTGATCTGGAAGCAACTGATCAGGCGAAGTTACTGCGTCGGGCTGAAGCATGGTTACAGACGCGCCCGGAAGATGTGGCTTTATTGCTCGTGGCTGGGCGTTTATGTGTACGTAATGAGCTTTGGGGTAAGGCACGCAGCTATTTTGAATCAAGTATTGCTATCCGGCCGTCACCTGAAGCCTGGCACGAACTGGGCCAGTTGTTAATCAGGATGGACGAGGCTGATGCAGCATCTGCGGCGTTCCAGAAAGGCCTGACGCTGAGTTATGGTGGTGCAGACGTGCCGCGGATTGCTGTAGATATGGCCGATGATTAAATAGGAAATAGGGTCAGACACTAATTCCCCGCCAGAGGTGGAAGATTCCACCAGGATTAGAGAATTAGTGTCTGACCCTATTTCCTATTCAACCGGCAATATTTATTTGCGGCTTCCCGGACTTCCTGCCTCGCGCAGCCTGACAATCGCTGCACGTACCTGATCAAGTATTTCCTTTGTTTCTTCCGCACCCAGCCGTTCGATCGCCCGTTCCTGTAAAGGAAACAGAGCCATCAGGTGATGACGAATTTGTTCAAAGGCTTTAGGGTTTTTGCGGCCACAGATGCTGTCGTCATTGCGCAGTATTCGTTCAGCATTGCCGGGCACAAATAATTCAATATCACAGGCAATAGCCAGTTTGGATATTTCCCGTGCCAGGCCATCGAACTGGCCTGCAAAATAAGTGTGTTTTGATTTGGTCATCGTAGCTCAACAGAGTTGGTAATAGGGTCAGACACTAATTCTCTAATTCTGGTGAAATCTTCTACCTAAAACAGTGAATTAGTGTCTGACCCTATTACCCGTTTAGGGCCGTGAACCCCGGCTGTTTAGCCAGTCTAAAAGTGGCCCCCATTCTTCCTGATCCGGCCAGGCTATGTATTCGGGCAGTTCGAAAATGCCCAGTCCACGTGTATAGGCGCGAATATAGTTTTGCGCTTCGCGCAGGGTGGCGATGTAGGGAACCTTCAGTGTATTCAGATATTCGTCCAGCTCATCGAAAATCAGTGTGTTTTCGCGTACCCGATTGGCTAATACAGCTAGTTTGGCCTTTTTACTTTTTATCGTCGGTGTTGCAACTACTTCTGTAATGAACTTTCCGGTGGCCTGCATATCAATTGTGGACGGCAATACCGGTACCAGAATCGTTTCAGCATGATGCAGCAGATTGGTTAATTCCTTGCCATGGGAACGGGCAGGCGCATCTACAATGGCGATATCGCAATTCCGGGGCACATGTTTCATGCCCTCTTTAAAGCCTTCTATACCAATAATCTCCGCGCGATTGGCCGGGCGGCGCTCGAGCCAGTCCAGGCTTGATTGCTGGGGGTCGTAATCGACCAGGGCGACTTTCTTGCCCAGTGTGGCGTAGTAGCTGGCCAGATTGGTGGCGATGGTGCTTTTGCCGCAGCCACCCTTGGGATTGAGGACCATTATGTGTCGCATTGTTATTCTTACCCCGTTTTTTAGATGTGTCAGTTGGGCCGGAGGGCTATCTTCCCCATTTAACAGAATATTTTCAATGCGAATGCCAAAAACTGCTTTGGAGGGTGCCGCTGAACAGGGCACATCTCTATAATCACGGCCAGTTGGTTGTCCTTTATCAAGCGGTTTCCGCAGCAGAGTAAGCATGATGCAATTGCCTTTCACCAAAATGCACGGCCTGGGAAATGACTTCGTCGTGGTTCAGGATGCCGGCGATTTGCCAGCGGAGACCATCCGTCGTATGGCAGATCGTCATACGGGTATTGGCTTTGACCAGCTACTCTGGCTGCAAGAAGTCCCCCAATGGCGATGCCGACATTTTCTATCGCATATTCAACGCTGATGGTGGTGAGGTAGAGCAGTGCGGTAATGGTGCACGCTGTATCGCCCGGTTTATAGCGGGCCCGGATGATGATTGTGAACGAATCTGGAAACTAGCTTACCCGGGTGGCGTGGTAGAGCCCGCCTGCAGCCGGATGGGGATGTTGCAGTCGCAATGGGCGAGCCTGATTTTGTGCCGTCCAGCCTGCCGTTTGATGCTGCCGGACTCTCCACAAACGGCGATCTCTTCCAAATTGAGGCCGCTGGTGAAACCGTCGAAATTGCGGTTGTTTCTATGGGCAATCCGCACGCGGTAATAGAGATCGGGGGTGGGGTAGCGCCGCGTATCGAGGAGCTTGGGCCGTTGCTGGAAAGCCATGAGCGTTTTCCAAAGCGTGCTAACATCGGCTTCATGCAGATCATGAGTTCCGAACACATCTTATTAAGGGTGTTCGAGCGCGGGGTAGGCGAAACCAGTGCATGTGGAACCGGTGCTTGTGCGGCAGTTGCGGTGGGTCGGCGTGCGGGAAAACTTTCCGATGACGTGATCGTCCAGTTCCCTGGTGGAAATTTAAAAGTGCGTTGGGCAGGCCCGGGTGAGCCTGTCTGGTTGATTGGCGAAGCCGTCGCGGCGTTTGAAGGGGTTATTGAATTATGAGCAGTGCCAGTAAGTCCGAAATAAGTTCCAATCAGCCGGATATTTCCAACGAACAGTCTGTTGCCGACTATTTACAGGCGCATCCGGATTTTTTCGAGCGGCATCAAACCCTTTTAACGACTCTGCGAGTTCCGCACCGTACCGGTGCTGCCGTTTCACTGGTTGAACGTCAGGTTGCGACGCTCAGGCAAAGTAACCTCCAGCTGGAAGGTAAACTGCGTGATCTGGTTGATGTAGCGCGTAGCAATGATCAGTTGGCCGGGAAGGTTCACGATTTAGCAACCCGTTTACTGGCAGCCGGCAGCCGTGCGCAGGCGGTAGGTGTGGCAGAAGAGTTGTTGCGCAGTTCATTCAATGCAGATCAGTCGGTGCTGGTGCTGTTTGAAACAGATGCGGTTGGCGAGTTCGGTGAATTTGGCAATAATACGCGCCGTTTTTTGCGGCTGGTTGAGCGTAATGATGTTGCCCTCGGGCCTTTCAAGACTTTCCTGGCTAACAGCGAACCTCGCTGCGGCACTATACGGGACAGCCAGAAAGCTTTTCTTTTTGGTCCTGATGCAGATGAGATAGGTTCTGCGGCACTGGTTCCATTGGGCGAGAATGCGGCAACGGGGCTCCTGGCCATTGGCAGTCGTGATGCTGAGTATTTTCATCCCGGCAAGAGCATGGATTTCCTGGCACGCCTGGGTGACTTGTTAGGTTGTGCACTGGCCATTAGATAGTGGAGTGGTACCGGTTATAGCTTTATAGCTTGTTGGCCAGATTGCTATGCGGACATTCGTTAGCCGCATGGCACACAGCTATAAAGCTATGACCGGTGCCATCATCATGAACAAGACAGAGTGGCAGCTTGCAGAAGACTATTTCGCTCACCTGAAAAATGAGCGGAATCTTTCCGTACATACCATCGCTGCTTATCGTCGCGACCTGGTCTGTCTGCAAACCTATTGCATAAAAAATACAATCACACGCTGGCAGGATCTGCGTGTGCATAATGTGCGTCGTTATGCTGCCACCAGTTTCGCCAGTAATCTTAGTCCGCGCAGTATTCAAAGACGCCTTTCCGGTGCGCGCAGTTTCATGCGTTATCTGATCCGCGAGGGTCATATAAAGAGTAATCCGGTGGCTGGCGTTATGGCGCCCAAAGCACCCAAGCGGTTACCTGATGCGCTTGACCCGGATCAGATGGCGAAGCTGCTGGATATCAAGGGTGACGCTTTAGCTGATGTGCGTGACCGTGCCCTCATGGAACTGCTGTATTCATCCGGATTGCGGTTGGCGGAACTGGTTGGGCTTAATCTGGGTGATATAGCCAGTGATGGTACCGTTCGGGTTAAAGGCAAGGGCAGCAAGGAACGTATTGTTCCAGTGGGCAGCTATGCGCTGACAGCTGTGGCGAAGTGGCAGCGCCAGCGTGCTAATCTGGCAAATGTTGAAGAAACCGCATTATTTGTTGGCCCGCGGGGCAAGCGTATTAGCCCGAGGACGGTACAGGCCATGGTGCGCAGACGCGCGATTGCTACCGGGTTGTCCAAACGGGTCTATCCGCACCTGTTCCGCCACAGTTTCGCAACCCATATGCTGGAATCATCCAGCGACCTGCGTACCGTTCAGGAAATGCTGGGCCATGCGGATATAAGTACAACCCAGGTATACACGCACCTTGATTTCCAGCATCTTGCCCAGATATACGATAAAGCTCACCCCCGGGCGCGACGGCAGCAGAAGAAATAGCCATTCGGATATATCGATTGAGAGAGGGATGCTTCTTAAAATAGTATGCCTCGGTAAAAACAGACCCAGAAAAGGCAATTCCAACCAGAAGGCCTAAACCAGCAGATAATTATCTGGCTTTAATCAGTGCGATAGCTAAAGCGGCCGCCAGATTTTCGGAGAAAGTAAATGGAACAATACCGCGGAACGACCATTGTTTCTGTGCGTAGAAACGGCATCGTTGCTATAGCCGGTGATGGCCAGGTCAGCATGGGCAACACAATAATGAAAGGGAATGCACGCAAGGTTCGGCATCTCGCGGATAACCGGGTAGTTGCCGGTTTTGCTGGTGGCACAGCCGATGCATTTACCCTGTTTGAGCTGTTCGAAGGAAAGCTTGATCAGTACGGTAACCTGACCCGCGCAGCCATTGAGCTGGCAAAGGACTGGCGTACAGATCGACGTCTGCGACGGCTCGAAGCATTATTGTTAGTAGCAGATACTGAGGCTTCCCTTATTATTTCCGGTAATGGGGATGTGATTGAGCCCGAGGATGATCTGATGGCGATTGGTTCAGGCGGTCCTTTTGCCCAGGCAGCCGCCCGTGCGCTGCTCGATAACACCGAAATGAGCGCTGAAGAAATTGTTACTAAAGCGTTGGGAATTGCGGCAAGTATTTGTGTCTACACCAACGCGAACATCATTGTGGAAACTCTTTCCGCAAATGATTCAACGGGACAGAGTAAACACTAATGTCACAGATGACCCCAAGAGAGATCGTACAGGAACTCGATAAGCATATAGTCGGCCAGGATCATGCAAAACGAGCGGTTGCCATTGCTCTGCGCAATCGCTGGAGACGTATGCAGGTTGATGAAAAACTGCGTGATGAAATAACGCCTAAAAATATTCTGATGATGGGTCCAACTGGTGTTGGTAAAACTGAGATTGCCCGACGACTGGCGAATCTGGCCAAGGCGCCCTTTATTAAAGTCGAAGCTACCAAGTTTACCGAGGTGGGTTACGTTGGTCGCGAGGTCGACAGTATTGTGCGTGACCTGATGGATGTTGCGATTAAGCTGACGCGCGAAACAGAGGTGGAAAAAGTACGCCACCGCGCCGAAGATGCAGCGGAAGACCGTGTGCTGGATGCGTTGTTACCCCCTCCTGCAAATGCCGAGGGCGCAGAAGAAACAGATACCCGGCAGAAATTTCGCAAGATGCTGCGTGAGGGAAAGCTGGATGATAAAGAGATAGAGCTCGATTTACAGGCCCCCTCGGTTGGCATCGAGATCATGGCACCGCCGGGTATGGAGGAAATGACCAGCCAATTGCAGGGTATGTTTCAAAATATGGGCCCGGCTAAAACCCATACGCGCAAACTTAAAGTAAAAGAAGCATTCAAGCTGCTGATTGAAGAAGAAGCTGCAAATCTGGTCAATGAAGAAGATATCAAGTTGGCCGCACTCGAAGCTGTGGAACAAAACGGCATCGTATTTATTGACGAGCTGGATAAAGTTGCACGTCGTTCAGATACGCAGGGTGCTGATGTCTCCCGTGAAGGCGTACAGCGTGATCTGTTGCCGTTGGTCGAAGGCTGCACGGTCAGTACCAAATATGGCATGGTGAAAACTGATCACATATTGTTTATAGCATCGGGGGCCTTTCATGGAGTCAAGCCTTCTGACCTGATTCCGGAATTACAGGGGCGCTTCCCGATACGGGTGGAACTGAAGGCACTCACCAGTGATGATTTCATCCGTATTCTGACCGAGCCGGATGCATCGCTCACCGAACAGTACACAGCTTTAATGGGTACTGAGGGTATGACTTTGAAATTTTCTGAGGAAGGGGTTGCGCGGCTCGCGGAGATCGCGTTTCGGGTGAATGAACAAACTGAGAATATTGGTGCACGTCGCCTGCATACTGTCCTGGAAAGGTTGCTGGAGGAGATTTCCTTTGCGGCTGCGGATAGTGGCGGCAAGGAGATTAGTATTGATGCGGCTTATGTTGATGCCCAGCTCAAGGAACTCTCGCAAGATGAGGATTTGAGTCGGTACATCCTTTAGCTTATTTAGGAGTCCCCCCGGTGTTTCCGTATCTCGGGAAGGCACGGCGCAATTACCCCCTGCCTTAGGCCTGCGTCATGCGTTCGGGGGCAATTGCGCCGTGCCTTCCCGAGATACTGTAGTGCTGGTGTCGGTCAGCAAATGGTCGGGCTGTTCTCTGTTAGTAGCAGCGGATTTGACCGGGGTTAGTGGCTTGTCCCTATTGCTACATAGTTGCCTTTCAAGGTCCTCCTGCATCAGTATCTATTAGTTGGGCAGATCAATTGTGGTCGGGTTTGAATTTATTACTTGGGTACGGTTGGTACTGCTCTGGTTGGTGGCTTGGTTAGCCCCTCCGCTTAGGCCTGCGTCATGCACTACGGGACTAACCAAGCCACCAACCAGAGCAATACCTGGTTATATGTACGTACGAAATTTTCCCGCCAAACCTGAATAATCCCGACTGGTTACTTAAATCGGGCTACTTACACTAAATATTCTGCAGGTGTTGCGGCGAAGGGCCGGATTAGCCGCTGAGCGCATGCCACAGCCACAAAATTAGAGTCTGACCTCAATAGCCGTTAAACTTTGGTGTAGAGAATAAAAAGAAGACCACCATGCAAGGCGACCACGACACCACTCATTTTGGTTACGAGACCGTTAACACGGCTGACAAGGCTGATCGTGTGCGTGATGTATTTGATTCGGTCGCATCAAATTACGATCTGATGAACGATCTTATGTCGCTTGGAGCGCATCGGGTATGGAAGGCATTTACGTTGGCACGTACTGGCCTGCGTGAGGGTGATATGGCTCTGGATGTTGCTGGTGGTACCGGTGATTTGACGCTGGGTCTTGCGCGTCAGGTTGGGTCAGCCGGGCATGTGCTGCATACAGATATTAATGCGGCCATGCTCGCAGAAGGCAGCGATCGGCTGCTCGATCAGGGTCTGGCAGCTAATATCACGTCGCTGCAGGTAAACGCCGAGCACCTGCCGTTTGCAACTGCGAGCATGAAATGCGTGACCATAGGTTTTGGTCTCCGCAATGTGACGGACAAGCAGACTGCGGTGAATGAGATGGCGCGAGTAATCAAGCCGGGCGGGCGTCTGCTTATTCTGGAGTTTTCCAAACCGGTGCTTAAGTGGCTGGGGCCGGTTTACGATACTTATTCTTTTAAGGTATTGCCGGTACTTGGCAAACTGATTGCCGATGATGCCGATAGCTACCGTTACCTGGCTGAGTCAATTCGTATGCATCCTGATCAGGAAACGCTGCAAGGAATGATGCAGTCAGCCGGACTGGAAGACTGTACCTATCACAACCTTAGTGGTGGTATTGTCGCGCTCCATATTGGCTATAGGTATTAGGGTCAGACTCTGGTGACATCGAATAATCCTGTCATTGATCTGCTGGTGAAACCGGCACAGGCACTGCTTGACCGCGGTGTTGAGCGTTCCACGACAGCGGCCGCGCTTTGCCAGCGTCTTGAAGGCAGGACGTTTGCTGTGCAAACCGGAACCGCTGGGTTGGACATGTATTTCGCCGTTAATGATGGGCGACTGGTGCTGGTGGGCGGGGTAATGACTGAGCCTGATGCCATGATTAGTGGCAGCCCGTTGAATCTGGCACGACTGGTTGGTGATGACCCCGAAGCCGTCATTCGCGAGGGCCATGTGCGTATCAGTGGTGATGCAGATATAGCGACTGATTTTCGTGCGTTGCTGGATATCCTGCGCCCTGACTGGGAAGAGGAGTTGTCACATTTTACGGGCGATGTAATTGCTCATGAGACTGGCCGTGCATTGCACGGCTTTGCGGAATGGGCAGGCCGGGCACATCGTTCGCTTGGTCGCAGTATTGCGGAGTACCTGACAGAGGAAAGCCGCGATCTGGTGGCTGTTACTGAACTGGAAGAATTTAACAGCGCGGTGGATAAGACTGCTGCCGCTGTCGAGCGTCTGGAGGCAAAACTTCAGTTGCTGCGTAGCCAGCAGTCTGCTGCCTGAAGCCCCGCATTATGCGCCTGCGACTATTATTCAGATTGTTTGCCATTCAGCGCGTGCTGGTCCGGCATGGCCTGGATGATTTAATTAGCACAACACACTTATTGCGCCCATTTCGTTTTGTGTTCTACCTGTCACCCTGGACCTGGGGGCAACATAAGTCGGATGCACCACGTGGAGTTAGAATCCGCGAGGCATTGCAGGAGCTCGGCCCCGTCTACGTCAAATTTGGTCAGGCAGTTTCTACGCGACAGGATGTGCTGCCGGATGATATAGGCGAGGAACTGGTCAAGCTACAGGATAAGATGCCGGCCTTCTCTGCCGAGGAGGCGCTGGAGCAGATACAGGCCATTTATGGTCAGCCTGCCAGCGAAGTATTTGCTGAGTTTGACAGTACGGCACTGGCTGCAGCTTCCATCGCCCAGGTGCATGTAGCCCGGTTGCACAGTGGCGAGGAAGTCGTCGTGAAGCTGCTTCGCCCCGGCGTGCGTGCGTTGATCGAACGTGACGTTGAAGTGCTTTATGCCCTGGCCGGCCTGGCTCGGCGTTACTGGAAAGAAGCACGCCGGCTAAAGCCTGTAGAAGTGGTTGCTGAGTATGAGAAAACCATACTGAATGAACTGGACCTGATGCGTGAGGCGGCCAATGCCTCTAAGCTACGGAATAACTTCCTTGATTCGGACCAGTTATACGTACCGGAAGTCTATTTTGATTATTGCCGCACTGATGTCATGGTCATGGAGCGTATTCACGGTATTCCAATTCGTGACATGGACAGCCTCCGCCGGGCGGGTGCAGATATACCCAAGCTGGCAGCCAATGGCGTAGAAATATTTTTTACCCAGGTATTCCGCCATAATTTCTTTCATGCTGACATGCATCCGGGCAATATTTTTGTCGATGTGACAGACCCGGCCAATCCACTTTATGCAGCAGTAGATTTCGGGATCATGGGGACACTCGATGATCGTGATCGCAGATACCTGGCAGAGAATTTTCTGGCATTTTTTGATCGTGATTATCATCGTGTGGCGCGGCTTCACGTTGATTCGGGCTGGGTGGCGCGCGGAACTCGCGTTGATGAGTTTGAATCGGCTATTCGTACAGTGTGCGAGCCCATATTCAATAAGCCCTTAAAAGATATTTCCTTTGGCCTGGTGCTGGTGCGACTGTTCAGTATTGCGCGTGCTTTTAACATGGAAATACAGCCACAGCTGGTATTACTGCAGAAAACCTTGCTCAATATTGAAGGGCTGGGCCGCCAGTTATATCCGGAGCTTGATCTGTGGCAAACCGGGCAGCCGGTGTTACGCGAATGGATGGAAGACCGTACGGGTCCCCGGGCAATGCTAAAGCGTATCCGCCAGGATATGCCTGAAATCCGCTATATGGTGGATCAGTTACCGACCGTGGCGCGGCACCTGATGGAGCGTGTGAATAATGAGGCAGATTCGCACAGCAATGCGGTGCAGCCGCATTATGACCGCCGCGATATGCTGCGTTGGGCGCGCTATCGTTACCTGGCATTTACTGGGGCGATTACGTTACTGGCAGCGGTTTTGCTGGTGGGGCAGCAGGCTCAGCCTGCGTGGCTGGGCTGGGCGCTGGGCGGGCTGGCGGCAGGATTGCTATATGCCGGGCGGCCTCGGGGTTAGCTACGGGCTGATCGGATTAACCCATACCGCTTGGTTTGAGCGCGCGGTTCAAGCAAAATAGCCGCCCCGGCTGGTGCCCTGTGGATCGGCTGGCGGGTGTTAGACTTGGTAACAAAGTCGAAAAGCCTTAATGGATCTGCCTTGGTCTATCTGCACCAGGCCATCATGACAGGCAACATGTTTTGTCAGGAACATATAAGAACGAGGAAAACGAATGAGCCGGATCGATCAAGTCAGTCAGATGCTATCTGACGAAGAGGAAGCAAAGATTGACCTCACGCCCATGCTGGACGTGGTTTTTATCATGCTCATTTTCTTTATCGTTACCGCGACCTTCGTGAAAGAACTGGCAATTGACATCAACAAGCCGCCCGATCAGGAAATCACTAATGTTGAATCGGAGTCAATCACGATAGTTATACGTGCGACGGATGAAATTGCTATTAATGGCCTGACCGTCGATAAGCGTGCAGTGACAGCACAGATAATTCGTGCCAAGGCCGAGAAGCCTAAATCGAATGTTGCTGTGCTGGCTCATTCGAAGTCTCGCGTGGATACGCTGGTCAGTGTGGTCAATTCGATCAAGGAAGCCGGCATTAAAGAATCGGTGCCTATTAACGAACTAAAAAACTAGGGTTGCTGCAATGGTGTCTGGCCTGTTTAGGTTCAGGGAGTAGTCTCAGTGCAGGGAATGGAACCGGTGGCTATCGTTACAGTGCTGATGCTGGCACAATTTTTTGTGTTCGCCATTCTGGTTGGGCGGGCGCGAGTTAAAAATAATATTATTGCACCGGCCGTCACCGGTAACGAAATCTTCGAACGCTATTTTCGTATTCACCAGAACACCATGGAACAGCTGGTTGTCGTTTTGCCAGCACTGTGGTTATTTGCCTGGTATGTCGAGCCCTTATCGGCAGCAGCAACGGGGCTGGTGTTCATAGCGGGCCGCTGGATGTATGGTTCGGGCTATGCAAAGGACCCGGCAAAGCGAGCAACTGGTTTTGTAATCGGTATTCTGGCGCAAACAGTCTTGATACTGGGCGCACTCATCGGGATTGTACTCAGCTGGATGAATGGTTGACAGTTAACCCGCCCAAGATCATCTGTACTGGAATTGAAATGACACGAAAAAACTATGACTCTGATACTAAGTGGGAGCCTCTTATAGGTTATTCGCGGGCTGTGCGGGTCGGCGATACTATTCGCGTCTCCGGTACTACTGCGACCGATGCAACGGGTGACGTTGTAGGTACCGATGATCCCTACGCCCAGATGACGCAGGCAATTAGTAATGTGAAGGAAGCACTGAATGGTCTGGGTGCAGATCTCGCCGATGTGGTGCGCACCCGTGTCTATCTGGTCAATATTGCTGACTGGCCCGAGGTGGGGCGTGCCCATGCAGAGGCCTTTGCTGATATTAAGCCGGCCACCACCATGCTGGAAGTTCGACGGCTGGTTGATCCTGAAATGCTGATTGAAATTGAGGCCGATGCGGTTGTTAGTGATTAGCCTTGTGATTAGACCTGGGTTGTTCGTTACGCGGCCGTATTCTTGCCTGATTTAAACCAGGTGTACTGTTCGCGTTAGTGTGTGGACAGATTCACTGGAGGTACGGGGATGTCAGCAACTAACTATTTTATTGGCGCTGCTTATGGCGGCCCGGCCTGGCTTAAATGGGTCATGCTGGGTGTCATCGTGTTTGCAATTGGCAACGGTGCGGTCTTTTTTGCAGCTCGTGCAAAGCATGATCCTAATATACACAGCCCCAAGCTGGCGTGGGTTCGTGCCTGGGTTTACTACTGTTTTGTCATACTGTTTAGCTGGGTGACCGGCGTACTTGGCTACGTGCTGGATCACCCGTTAATAGCGCCCGGTCGCCTGCAAGATACTACCTGGATACTGGTTGTCAGTGCATGCTGGCTGGTTTCTGTCTGGGGTTACGTTTACTGGTGGCCCCGCGGTACATTGACCCATGGCCGCAAGTTATATCTGTTGCCTACCATTTTTCATGGTGCTTTCTGGGGTATTTGTGCTGGCTTATTGTACATATCCATGTACGCCATGCTTGAGCAGTTCGGCTTTCCCGGAATTGTCAATGCGCTGATACTGGTTGCGGTGCTGTCTGTTTATAACCTTAATTATCAGGTTGGCTGGTGGGATATCCATGTTTCGCCTCCGCATAATCTGCGCGCCACCAATAATGGCAAGGTGGCCTTCTCCCATCAGCCCTTTTTGATCGCGACACTAACCTTGTTGATCATGTATGGCGATGCCGGCATGTATGTATTGCTGTCGACCTTTGTTATGGCCTGCTCCGCTGTGGCAATGCGTTTCCCGCCTTTTTGGGAAGCAGATGGTGGGCCTGTTTCGCGTGACACTGCAATGGGTGAATAGCAGGCCACAAAATGGAGTTTGAGCTGCTGCTGGCGTTGCTGGCTGTTGTGCTGGGATCAATCATTCAGGGTGTCAGTGGCGTGGGTGGCGGCTTTATCATGGTTCCGCTGTTAGCGATGATTAATATGAGTTTTCTTCCGGGGCCACTGATCTTTGGCAGTTTATCCATATCTGGTCTGATGGCCTGGCGCGAACGTGCCCATATAAATTTTCAGGCTACCAGCTTTATTCTAATAGCTACTATCCCGGGTTCGGCGTTGGGTGCCTGGCTATTATCGCGGGTTGGCCATGATCAGCTGGGAATTGTATTTGGCAGCATGATTTTGATTGCTGTACTTGTTTCTGCATTTGGAGTGCACTTCCCGTTAACTCGCATTACGGCATTAGTCTCAGGATTTTCTGCAGGAGCGATGGGCGCGAGTTCAGGGATTGGTGCTCCGATGGTGGCAGTGCTTTACCAGCGTGAGACCGGGCCCAAAGTACGTTCGACGCTGGCTTTTATTTATACCGTTGCATCCATAATGATTGTCCTTGCATTGGCTGTATTTGGCCGATTTTCGGTTGATGAGGCAAGATTGGGTTTATTCCTTGTGCCGGGATTTGTGTTTGGCTACATTTGTTCGCGTCCGCTGGCGCTGCATTTTGATCATGGGGCGACCCGGTATCTTGTTCTTGGAGTATCTGCCGCTGCAGCTGCGGTATTGTTAATCAGTAGTGTTAAAATTTAGTATTGGGTCTGGATTTAGAATTAAAATTGGGAAGCCATGCAGGGTGTTAAGCAATGATTGATCCTGACAGCATTATGCGGTTCTGGTTTGCGCACGCTTGCGAAACACCTGCGGCGACTCTCGAACGCAACTCATTCTGGTTTGGGGCCGATACAGTAGTTGACCAGCAGATATGGGAACTCTACGCGGATACTGTTACCGATGCCGGGGCAGGGTATTATGCAGACTGGGCTGAAACAACGCGTGGCAGACTGGCCTTAATTATTCTGCTTGATCAATTCCCGCGTAATATTTTCCGTGGCACTGCCGAGGTATTTCGCTACGACGTGAAGGCGCTGGAGCTGGCCGGGCAGGGGGTAACCCTGGGGCAGCTAGCGGAGCTGACAATTCCTGAGCGAGCCTTTTTTCTGATGCCTTACCAGCACTCTGAGGATGTGGCAATCCAGAATGCGGGTGTCGCCTTGTACGCTGCGATGGCCGAGGATGCGCCGGATGAATGGCGTGATATAGCGGCCGGATACCGGGATTTTGCAGCTCAACATCGTGACATCATTGTGGAATATGGCCGATTCCCTCATCGCAACAGTGTCCTGGGCCGTGTGTCTACAGCTGATGAGGATGGCTTTCTGGCCGGAGGCGGCGCTACCTTCGGGCAGGCGGGATAAGGTGCTAAATTTATATAACTCAAAGTTTCAACCTGGCGATTGCCTTAACAATCGTGCTATCAGATAGTGTGATACCGCT
>PVMK01164459.1_pt1 | contig 20136 bp, 17 predicted proteins | sample 1853481 | NCBI WGS metagenome assembly PVMK01 (sample SAMN08533507, study PRJNA380276) | Marine sediment metagenome, whole genome shotgun sequencing project. | reverse complement strand
GGCACTAAAAATTTCCGATCCGCATCAATAACCTGTGTGTCTTCGCCGATCGTGTGAGCGGCATCCGGACCTACATAGGCTATGCGACCAGACTTAATCGCTATGTCAGTATCCGGGATGATTTCACCAGACTGAACACACACCCAACGACCATTTTGTATGACCATGTCAGCAGGCATGCGCCCCATGGCGACATCAACTAACATACGGGTCCGGTTGGTGATACTTTCTGCTTTCATCTTTTACCTCTATCGGACAGGCAATCTCGGTGTACCTGACTGCTGCATTTCGAACAAGCGGCGGGGCGATCAAGCAGGAGCTTCATTTTATATTCTATGGACTTAAGACCTCTTCTGATAATAAATCAAAATAAAACGACCACCACCAGGAAACTCCCGGCGCTGGTCGTTCATTGTCAAAGGGATGATGGCATTTTTCGGTGCAGGATAGGCATAAGTTCTTTCGGTAAAGCATCCAGAGACATTATTGATGATTAATTGTCAGACAAATATAAGTTTAGCAAAAATTTGGCTCCTTGTCAATTGTCTGACAAATTCGCAGGAGGAAAATCTTCATAGGCGTTTCGATCATCAAAATCAACCAGATTGCATACCCGGGATTATTAATTACCTGTTAAGGCTGTTAATCCCCAGTATCCAATATGATTGTATAATCATTGGCAGATATGATAAATGTTCGTAAATGGTCTTAGTTGTGGATTGAGAGATGACTTTGAACATAATTGATCGGAACCTATAAAGAATTTAAGGAGTCGAATGAGACGCAGAGTTCTTCGATTATTTTATCTGGTGGCTGGGATTATCTTTCTGGCTGCCGTCATCTTTGCTGCAAGTGGGGGTACCGGAGCTGCATCGCAAGGAGGGCCTGATTCCACTTCAGGCATTGATCAGGGAGGCGGGAATGTCTCCTCGAACACAATCACCCTTTTGTCCAATTCAGACTCGCAGCAATGGACACGCGAGAGGATGCTTGCCGCGCAACCCTATCCGCTGGAATCTCTTAACAACGATCATGAATTCAGCCTGCAGCTGAACCCATCCAAAGGAGACCCTGCGTTTATATCCGGTTCTCCACCAACCGCTGTTCAGTTTGATATTTCGGTGCAGCAGGATGTAAATTCGCTTGTACAAACAACGACTTCCGGATACGACTACCCGGCACCATTTGTACGATATCAGAATTTTGATTCTTACCAGGTCTACCCATATTCCACAGTCGGTGTGCTGTTCTTCAAACAATATGGCATCGATTATCGCTGTTCAGCAGTCTCAATCGGCAACAGTGCAATTTGGACAGCAGGTCACTGCATCCACAAAGGGGATAATAGCGAAGATGGATGGTCTACCAACATTAGGTTTGCACCGGCTTATAAGAATGGAAGCACACCATTTGGGGTTTGGACCACGTCACACATAACCACCAAGGGTTCATGGTATCAATTCGGGGATTTACGATACGATATGGCTGGGGCAGTTCTCAACGAGTGGAACAACCAGACGATCAGCGAAGTTGTCGGCAGTCTTGGATTCGCATACAACCAAGACAGCGGTCTGCATTGGTTGAATTTTGGATATCCATCGTCGGAACCATTCGATGGGAAAACTCAGCAGTTATGTGTGGCTTCTTTCGCCTATGCTGACACCAGCATGCCTGCTCCTTCTCCAATTGCCATGGGTTGTGATATGACTCCTGGTTCAAGCGGAGGTCCCTGGATATTAAGTTTCAGCGGACAGGTGGGGCAGACCAACTACCTGAATGGCAATAACTCCTATCGCTATTCATTCCACCCCAGAGAAATGTTCTCGCCTTATTTTGGGGATGCAGCCAAGTCCCTGTATGATGCACTCCTGGCTGGATCATCTTCAAATTGATGATTATTATGAGAGACAATGTCGCCAAGATCTAGGAGCATTGAATGAAACTGCGCCATCCATATCTTCAATTTGGATTGATATTTGTTACATTGATATTTCTAACCGCGGTCAGTGTACCCGATACTGATGCAGCACATGCAGGAGTATCAACGAGCTACCAGACCTCAACGAATTTAGAATACCCATCTGGATTGATTTCTGCCCGTGAGGATGGAATTGAACAAGCCTCCTCCTCTCAACCCTGGTCTTCTACCCGCATGGAAGCTGCCCAACCCTATCCTCTTCCTGGCATTAATTCGCTGCTACAAAATCCTTCCAACTTGAGCGAGCCTCACACAGAGCCAGTCTATATCCCCAGCGTTGCCCCGGCTAACAGTAATGGGAGCCGCACATCAGATGGAGATGCCTTAATCCTGGTGGAGCAATCGGTCACCGGTTATGACTACCCTGCTCCCTACACCCGCTATGAGAATTTTGACAGCTACCAGGTTTTCCCGTATTCCACCATCGGAGTGCTTTTCTTCTCCCAACGGGGCAGCGATTACCGCTGTTCGGCGGCGGTGGTGGGTGAGAACGCGCTGTGGACCGCCGGGCACTGCGTGCATGATGGCAGCGGCGAACCCGCAGGATGGTCGGACGATGTAGTTTTCGTGCCAGCTTATAAAGATGGCAGCGAACCCTACGGTCGATGGGAATATTTCGATCTGGTGACTAGAGTGGCATGGTATGACACTGGAGATCTGCGGTTCGACATCGGGGGTGTAATCCTCAATCCCAATGGCGCGCAGCAATCCGTCCAGGTAGTGGTCGGCAGCCTGGGTTTTGCTTATAACCTGAATTCCAAGCAGCATTGGTTTAATATCGCTTATCCTTCAGAATCACCTTTCAATGGAAAAACAATGCAAATCTGTGCTGGTTCATTCGCCAGGTATGCCGCCCACATCAGTCACCCAACTCCCGTAGGTATGGGTTGTGATATGACCAAGGGCTCGAGTGGTGGTGCCTGGATTATTAATTTCTCCAGTTCGTCTGGTAACGCGAATTACGTAAATGGCAGCAACAGCTTCCGCTATACAGGTGAAGGTGAAGAAATTTATTCACCCTATTTCGGGGATGCAGCCAAAGATTTGCTCGATTTCATCTCCACGGATACAAATTTACTCACCAGTATCAAAATTCCGCTCATAACTTATTCTGGAGATAATTGATCGAATTTACAGCTTGGAACATTATTATCATTCCAGGCGTCTATTTTGCAGGGTAACATCAGATTGATGTAATTAAGGGAAGTGAAAACGATGAAGCGCAAAGTGCTTTTTCTCATCGTCTTCGGGGTGTCGGTCATCATTGGAGCCTGCTCACCAGGACAAATCGAAACAATTATTGAGGACCAAGCGAATACGATAAGCGAACAAATAGCAAGCGAAGCAATCCAGCTGCAGCAGGAGGGCATCGGACCGATTGAGATCACGCCCCCACCACCTGGCGAGAGCCACAGCCTGGCTCCTTCAAGCGCAGGTGATGGCGGAAATATCAACTCACTCGGTGAGCGAACAACCAGCGCAGCTTCAAGTGGGGAACCGGGTATGATCGAATCCAAAGCTCCCGGCGAATCAACTTTGGAAGAGGCAATTCAACCCGCGGTATCCTGGATCACACACCAGGACCAAGATCACTCCTTTTCAATTATCTACCCGGATACCTACGCGATCCTCCCGGATGAAAACCTTTCTGCTGAAGCGGGACCCAGACTAATCCATATGATCCGTTTCCTCGACCGGCAGCTGGCATCCGGAGACACAGCCGATCTTGAAATACCAAACTTCACCATCCAAGTTTACGATCTGGGGAACCTTTCCCTGGACACATTTCTGGATGAATACTTTGAGCGGGGAAATAGGGAGCCGTTCAGTCTCGGCGGGCTAAACGGAATTCGGGTCTTCTTTGACCAGATGATCGCCCCCAATGAATTCTATTACTTTGCAGATCAAAACCATGTATACAAACTGACGCCAATGGGCGAGTACAGCCAGGAGATGCTGGAAAGCTTCCAGATCCAATAGTCAAAGTTTCTCTTAAAACCAACAAGGCTGGTGAGTGCTTCACCAGCCTTGTTGTTATTTATCAAAGTACCGAATTACCCGTTCTGGTGCCTGGCAGCCCGGACTGTGTTTGCCAGCAGCATGGCGATCGTCATCGGTCCAACCCCCCCTGGAACCGGGGTAATTGCGCCCGCGACCTCTTTGACCTCATCGTAGTGCACATCCCCAGCGAGACGATAACCCCTTTTCCTGCTAGGATCGTCGACACGATTGATGCCAACATCGATCACAACAGCACCGGGTTTAACCCAATCCCCGCGCACCATTTCTGGTCGTCCAACAGCCGCGATCAGGACATCTGCTGCCCGGCAGGTGGCGGGTAAATCCTTTGTACGCGAGTGGCAGATTGTGACTGTAGCATTGCTCTTCACCAGCAGTAAAGCCACCGGCATACCGACAATATTTGACCGGCCCAGGACAACAGCCTCTGCTCCCTCAAGTTGAACCCCTGTCTCACCTAGCAGATACATAATGCCGGAGGGTGTGCAGGGAATGAACAAGGACTCGCGGCCTTTTTGGGCCAAACGCCCGATGTTCACCGGGTGAAAACCATCCACGTCCTTTTCCAGGTTAATCGCCTGCAGGACCTTTTCTTCATCCAACCCGTCGGGAAGGGGCAGCTGCACCAGGATGCCGTTCACCTTGGGATCGGCATTTAATTCTTTGACCAACCCTTCTACTTCCTCCTGGGTGGCAGTAACGGGAAGTATATGCCCGTAGGACTCGATACCTGCCTTTTCACAGGCTTTAATTTTTGAACGTACGTACAACTGGGAAGCTGGATCCTCACCCACCAGCACTGTTGCCAGGCCTGGTCTCGGTTTTCCGGCTGCCACCATTTCGGCAACATCCTCAGCAACTTTACCCCGAACTGCCAGGGCGGTTGCCTTGCCATCAATTATCTTTGCGGTCATATTTTTCTCCTTATGTCATTATATTGAAATTGCTTGTTGCTATCAATTCAGGAGTAGCAGCCTCACCGCTAATATAACCTGATCACTCCACAATTACCGAGAAATCGTACTCTGCGACCAAATCAATTGGCTCCGCCTGGGGATCATCCCCGTGAACGATGCGGAACCCGTACATGTAATTTCCGCCTAATGTCTGGCCGTGGAAGGTCACCCGCACTTCAAATTCCTCACCAGGTTCTAAGATCACCTGTGATCCTTCAGGCAGCCTGCCATCCCCTTGTAATACCACTTCATTTTCACCCTGCATAATGATCACTTCCACTACGTCCACATGCAGGATTTGACCACCCAGCATGACATGCAGCGATTGAAGTTCCCCAGGTTGGCGGCCTTCATAGCGCACCTGGTAATAACCATCTTTATCATTACGCATTAATACGAGCAGCTGTTCATCACCCCCGACCATAACAAACGGATCAGGATTTACAACCGAACAAGATGCCACGACAATCCCGACCAGCACAACTGCTGAAATGACCAACCAAACGGTTCCCCGGGGTGAATTACCAATAATGTGCTTTCTCAAAAATGTTATCAACACCATCAAAAATTAGACCTCCGCTAAGATTTTCCTGCGCCAGTATATGGCGGGGCAAAACAAAAATTGTATTTTCCCAACCAATTATCCTCGAAAGTGATAAATTTTACAAGCAGTTATTACCGGATCAATCTGTTGGTCGCCAGGCAGCATCAAATTCGAAACCTTCTTGATCGGTCAGGCGCTGGCGCCCAGATCCATTGGCGGTCATGATGTAAATATCATGGTTGCTGCCTTCTGGCCAACTTTCGAATGCAATCCAGGCACCATCTGGTGAGTAATCTGATTCCTGCATGGGGATCACTTCACGGACCACCCGGTTCTCGATCAAATTGCCCTCTTCGACGCGCATTGCAACCAGGCGTGGCACCCCTCCTAACAGCTCGGTTTGAGTAAACATGATCACCAGCCCATCCGGGGACCAATCAGGATGGGTATCTTTAAGGCTGCCGCTGCGTGAGTGCAAAACAGCTTGCTCCCCTTCCTGGTTCATGATCCAGATCTGGGAAGGACCACGCCGGGTGGTGACGAAGGCAATATCAAAGCCAACTGGAGACCAGGCAGGTTGGCTGTCGCGCACGGTGTTGACTGAGATAGATCGGAGGCTGCTATCTTCAAGGTTGATTTCGTAGATTTGCGCCCGGTTGTAATCGCGCAGCGAAGTGAAAGTAATACTGGTTCCGTCTGGTGACCAGGCAGGATCGAAATCTCCACCTGGAACTGAAGGCAGTGGCGTGGTTTCACTGCCATCCACGTTGGCGATAAATATTCCAGCACCGGGGTAGATTTCCTGGTTTCCTCCACATGGAGAAATGAAGGCCAGGCGGTCGCCATCCGGTGACCAGGCAGGCTGGCAGGCTCCCTCCTGCATATCGGTGATCTGGCGTGGGGCAGTTCCATCGGAATTCATCAGCCAGATTTGAGGCAATCCTGTCACGTCGCTGGCATACGCAATCTGCCCTGATCCTCCACCTAAAGGTGTCGGCGCGGGCGTGGCCGTTGCGCTTGGGATCGGTCGCTGGGTGGGTCCAGTGGTTGCAGTACTCGTACTGGTCTGGTTCACTATTCCAGGGGTTGGAGTTGCAGAAACTCTGGTCGCGGTACTCTCCCCACCAACCAAAAGATCAGTCTCCTCTCGGTCAGGCGTGGGGCTGGTGATAATTTCCGTCGGTGTGGAGGTCGAAGCGCCAATGGGGATAGAGAAAAAGTCACCCGGGATCATGGAAACGACCTGGTTGAGCCAACCCGGCTGGAAGATGTAAGCACCCCCAACCACAGCAGTAAACATAACGATTACAAAAGCTGCAATTAACCAGCAGCCGATCCCTCTTCGACTGCTGCCTATCACTGCAGAGTTTGGTCCATTTGCAGCGGCAGCGGATCCGCTCTTCACAGGCTGGCCACCATTGAAAAACATGGATGCAGATGAATCCGACGAATTGGCTTCAGCCTGCATTGCAGCGATCAGAGTCGCCTCTTTGGCAACTCTCCTACCCGTGATAACGCGTGTATTGCCCAGTGCGCGCTTGAATTCCTCAGCGGTTTGGTAGCGCTGCTCTGGACGCACCGCCATTGATTTTTCGATCACTGCCGCTAAACGGCGCGAGACTTTGGAGTTATGTTTTCGAACCGGGGTGAGGTCGATCTGTCCCATAGCACGCGCCAGGGCATCTTCGGGTAATTCACCGGTCACCGCCATGTATAAGGAAGCGCTTAATGAATAAAAATCCGAGCGTGGATCGGTACGAGCTGTTCCGTACTGCTCTGGTGGCGAATATCCCGGCGTCATTGCACGCGCGCCGGTCGTAGTTACCTGGCTGTCCTGGTTGACTTTCGCCAGGCCAAAGTCAACTAATATAACTTTTCCACCAGGCGTAATTTTTATGTTGCCAGGTTTAATATCCCGGTGAATTACTTGAGGTTGTCTGGAATGCAGATAGGTCAGGGCCTCACAGACTGCCATCCCAAGGATGACTGCATCCACATCGGAGAGCAAACCCTGGATATCGATGCGCTCCCGCAGGTCCTGGCCGTCGATGAAATCCATGACCAGGTATTGGCCCTCTCCGTCGATCACAAAGTGATCAGTAACCCGTGGCAGGTTTGGGTGGCGCAGATTAGCAAGTATTACTGCTTCTCTGCGGAACTGGCGCGCATATTCATCAGAAGTGAATAGGTTTTCCTTAACCGCAACATGTACACCCAGATTCTCATCCTCAGCCCGGTAGATGGAACCCATACCACCTTGTCCAAGGATCTCAAGGATCCGGTAGCGATTAATGAGCAGCGAATCGCGTTCTATCGTCATCTCTCAGAGGAGGGATTCCCAAATTGCGGTTGGCAGTACCTTCCAACCCACCCGGCGAAATAATTGGGACATTGAATTGGATTCAACCCGAACAACTATATATCCAGGTTGCGGACCTCCCGCGCATGGGTCTGGATAAAGCGGCGCCTGGGCGGGACCGCCGAACCCATCAGCATGTCAAAGGTGCGGTCAGCTTGGGTTGCATCCTCAATGGTCACCAGCAGAAGTGTGCGCTGGCTTGGATCCATCGTGGTGTCCCAGAGCTGATCCGGGTTCATTTCACCAAGACCCTTGTACCTGGAAAGAGAAATCTTTTCTGCGTCCACACCGATTTTTGCAAACAAGCGTTCTTTATCCTGCTCAGTATAAGCGTAATGAACTTGCTTCTTATATCCGATGCGATACAGAGGTGGTTGGGCAATGTATAAGTGACCTTCGTCGATCAGAGGCTGCATATAGCGGAAGAAAAAGGTAAGCAGTAGAGTGCGGATGTGGCTGCCATCGACGTCAGCATCTGTCATGATAATCACACGCCCATACCGCAATCCGGAAAGATCAAAACCTTCCCCAATACCCGTGCCCAAGGCGGATATCAGCGCTCTCACTTCATTGCTGGTTAATATTTTGTCCAGGCGGGCACGCTCCGTGTTTAATATTTTGCCGCGCAGCGGCAAAATGGCCTGGAAATGCCGGTCGCGTCCCTGTTTTGCCGATCCACCTGCGCTGTCACCCTCGACAATGAACATTTCCGTTTGGCTGGGATCACGTTCGGAGCAATCCGCCAATTTACCGGGCAGAGTAAGGCTCTCAAGAGCCGATTTGCGTATCACCAGGTCGCGTGCTTTTCGGGCAGCATCGCGTGCCCTGGCAGAGGTCAGGCATTTCTGAACAATTGCTCTGGCCTCAGAAGGATTTTCTTCCAGGAAACTGCCGAAAGATTCATTCACCACCTGCTGGGAGATGGTTTGCACTTCCGGGTTCATCAGCTTGACCTTGGTCTGGCTCTCGAACTGCGGGTCAGGGTGCTTGATGCTGATGATAGCCGTCAATCCCTCGCGTGTGTCATCTCCGGTAAAGTTGGGGTCATTATCCTTGAGCAGTCCACTGCGACGTGAATAATCATTGATCGTGCGCGTAACCGCAGCCCGCAAGCCAGTCAGGTGGGTACCGCCATCGATGGTATTGATCGTATTCGCGAAGGCATAAACTGACTCGGCATAGGCGTCCGTATATTGAATCGCTGCATCTATGCTGATATTGTCAATTTCTTTCTGGACATGCACCACCGGGTGCAGCGTTTTCCGGTTGCGGTTGAGGTATCTAACAAATGATGTGATGCCGCCTTCAAAAGTAGAAGGTCATCTCCCGATCGACGCGCTGATCGACGAAATAGATCGTCACCCCGCGGGTGACGAAAGGCCATTTCCCGCAAAGCGCGTGGACCAGGGTATCGAAAACGGTAATCAACCTCTTCAGTAAAGATCTCCGGATCAAACTTGAACCATGTGCTCGTCCCGGTATCGGTTTTTGCTACTTTCCCGGTTTTTTCGACGGGCCAGTCGGGTAGCCCCTCTCGAAACGTTGGTGGTGGACGCCGCCATCTCTCTTTACGGTCACCTCGCACCATTCGGATAGCGCATTCACCGCGGAAACACCCACGCCATGCAGACCACCTGAAACCTTGTAGCTGCCACCCCCAAATTTGCCGCCCGCGTGCAGGGTCGTCATAACAACTTCCAGGGCAGATTTTTTCTCTTGTGGGTGGATGCCAACGGGTATACCGCGTCCATTATCGGTCACGCGTACACTGCTGTCCGGCAGTATGGTTATCTCGATTTCGTCGCAGGAACCGGCCAATACCTCGTCGATCGAGTTGTCCACAACTTCGTAAATCAAGTGGTGGAGGGCTTTTATATCCGTTCCTCCGACGTACATACCCGGTCGCCGGCGAACAGCTTCTAAACCCTCTAATACTTGAATATCTTTTGCATCGTATGAAGCCCCAGGATCATTTGCCATCTACAATAAACCTCCAATTTCCTTATACCACTCTAACATCAGATTGATGAGAATCCCCCGCTGTAACCAATTAGCAACCCATCAAATTGTCTTTAATTCACGTAATTTCACCATCTCTCGAATCCAGCGCAGTGCATCCCGGTAATAGACAAAGCTGGAGGCCAGAAGTCCAGTGGTTACAAATGCGTGACCCAGGATACCTACCAGCAGCAGCCAGGAAGCTTCGGTCGGCACACCCCACAGCAGATCCAACCCTTTGCTGATCAAGAAAGCCGCCATGACAAACAGCACGGTTGAGGGCAGTGTTCTGCGAGTTAAATTAACGCTGATTTTCACCGATTCGAAAAAGCCCTTCTGGTTCAATACAATGCCATGTGGAGAAAACACCAATGGCAATATCAGCCAAAAGGCCGCACCGGCAAAGATTAATATTGCGCATTGACCGTAAGTGGCACCGCTCAACATCACCAAAGAAAGCAAAAAGCTGCCAGGTATGGTGATAACCAGAAACACAAACGCCCAGAGCAGCGCAAGGAATACCATCTGCAATGAAGCCCTGGGCCATTCTGAGAAGGCTTCCCGCCAGCTGATATCACCAATTACAGCAGCCTGTGCTACGCCCAAAAAGTACAATGTACCTAAAGCGAGGCCTACCAGTGAAATCATGATAAAAGCCAGGAATACCAATCCAAAGGAGTCGATTTCTAAAGAACGAAGCGTGCCAATTGGAGAACTCAGCGGCAGCTCAGCGACAATCAAACTGGTGATACCCACCGGGTAGGAACGTAGAAATACAAGCATGTTGAATTGTTCGGCGAGCGCTGCCCATGATTCCTGAACAGGCTGCAGCATTTCTGTCAGGCTTGGATCCTGGCTTGCTGAGATCAAAAACAGCTGCTCAGAAACCGAATTTATCAATCCGGTCAGCCTGATCCGGGGGCCAAACCAGAGCAATAAATCCAGAGCGATTGGAAACATAATTAGCAATATATGGTTTGTAACAGCATCAAAACCCGACCGAATCGCCCCGATCAGGTTGGGTGCTGGTGGCAGCGTCAGTTGGCTATCCCTATTCATTTTTTGGTACCATCATGTGGTCTTAATTTTATCATACGGCAAGTTTTTCCAGTGGATTTCAACATTGTACCGAGACCAGGATGCTGATGAACACATATACACATGTCCCTGTTTGATGAGAATTAATTCCAATCCCTTGACCATTTCTTCACAAATCGGTAAAATCAAATAATTAATCAACAGCCTTGGCAAGGGATTTTTAAATAATAGGTGCGTAACGATCTGACCAGCTCAGTGTTAATTGTGGTCAAGAGCATCCAAGGCATTTAAGGAGGTGGTGCCCAGCATTGTTAACAATAACTGAATACTCATCGTTAAGTTAAACCCGCATATGCGGGAAAAATCCATATCTTTCTGGAGGAGGAAAGAGGAATGAATAAGAAACTTGTCGTAATATTGTCTTTGCTTGTGTTAGCCAGCTTTGTTTTGGTGGCGTGTGCACCTGCTGCCACAGAAGAAACTCCCGCAGAAGAAGCCCCCGCTGAAGAAGCTCCGGCTGCCTTCGAATGCACGGATGAAATCGGTTGTGTGGAAATTGCTCCCGATGATAGTGTTCACATCGCCTCCTTGCTCACCATCTCCGGCGCAACCGCCTACCTGGGTGATGACTCCCAAGGTGCGATTGAGATCGCCATCGATGATCGCGGCGGCCAGCTGCTCGGTCGCGATATCCTCTATACCAGCGAGGACTCAGGTTGCAGCGCAGAAGGCGGGCAGACCGCGGCTACGAAAGTGGCCTCCGATCCGACTATCATCGGCGTGATCGGCACCAACTGCTCCAGCGCCATGACCGCAGCCATGGACACAATCAGCAGCGCTGGCCTGTCCATACTCTCCCCCTCAAACACCGCTCCGGCGTTGACCATTGATGATGAGGCTGCGGGTGGGACCTATAAACCAGGTTACTTCCGCATCTGCCACACTGACTTCTTCCAGGGGCAAGTGGCTGCTGAGTTTGTTTACAATGAACTGGGCGCTCGCACCCTGGCCACCATCCACGACGGCAGCCCCTATGCCGATCAGCTTCAAGAGGTTATGGCAGCCAAGTTTGTCGATCTTGGTGGCGAGGTCACCTTCCAGGGAGCGGTCAATGTTGGCGACACCGACATGCGCGCAGTCCTGACCAGCGTGGCCGCCGATTCACCGGATGTGCTTTACTTCCCGATCTTCGAACCTGAAGGCCCGTTCATCGTCGCTCAATCATCTGAGATTGACGGGTTGGAGGACACCACCCTGGTCGGCGCGGATGGTCTGCTGGCAGACTCCTTCCCCGAGAATGCAGGACCCAACGTGGTCGGTAGTTATCTCTCTGGCCCGTATGTAACCGGCGCGGCCTATGACGAGTTCCTGGTCAAGTGGGATACCAAGTTCTCTGGCGTCCCGCCCAGCGGTTTCCACTCCTTCGCTTACGATGGCACCAACATCCTGTTTGATGCCATCGAGGCAGTCGCAGTAACGGATGCCGACGGCACCACCTACATCGGTCGCCAGGCGCTGCGAGATGCCATCAAGGCCACCTCTGGTTACAGCGGCCTGACCGGTAAACTGGACTGCGCCGACAAGCAGTTCGGCGAATTCACCAGCAAGGCTGACTGCGCAACCGGTGAGGCTTTGGGCATCTTCGAGATCACCCAAGCCGAGGTAGATGGCAACTGGCCACCGGAAGCCATATACACTCCTTAATCCTATTGCTCCATTCAAGCGGATGAGGCAAACCAATCATTTGTAATTAGAATAGGATGAGCCAGGGAAATTGGTTTCTCTGGCTCACCTGTTCCTTTTCCTGATTTATAGAGAGGTCACTGATGCTGAAAAGATCTCTGGATCGCTACCTGGAGCGATTTTCCTGGGTAACTTTTTTCCTGGATGTCTTTCGTATTTTTGCAATTATCATCATTATTCTCGGCGTCTATAACACGGTGACCGCGGCCAGGTATACCAGTGCCCAGTGGATGACGCTGATCTTCGCCGGTCTGGCCCAAGGCAGCATCTACGCCCTGATCGCCCTGGGATACACCCTGGTGTACGGTATCCTCTTGATGATCAACTTCGCTCATGGAGAGGTATACATGGCGGGCGCATTCACAGCGGTGTTCCTGGCCAACTACCAGGCAAAATCGGGATTTCTGGATCGATCCCCGTTCCTGGCCATCCTGTCCTGGCTCGCTCTGGCAGCGCTGGTATCCACAGGTATAGCCTTGCTCCTGGAAAGAGTCGCCTATCGCCCGCTGCGCAACGCTCCCCGCCTGGTGCCTTTGATCACCGCTATCGGTGCTTCGTTTGCTTTACAGTACACCTTTCGCGGGATGTACGGCACCGAATTCCGCTCCTATCCGACCGTCGCGGCTCTTCAAGGAACGGTGAGCGTTTTCGGATTCCAGGTGCCGATCGTTCAATTGATAGTGATATTCGCAGCCATCGTCCTGATGGTTATTTTGTACTTCTACGTTGAACGCACAAAACGGGGCACGGCCATGCGCTCCGTATCCGAGGATCACGATGTCTCACGTCTGATGGGCATAGACATCAATAAGATCATCGTCACGACCTTCGCCCTGGGAGGCGCTTTAGCCGGCGCAGCCGGGATCTTCAACGGTTTGTTCCGACCCCAGGGCGTGTTCTTCTTTATGGGTTTCTTCCCTGGCCTGAAAGCCTTTACCGCAGCGGTTCTGGGGGGGATCGGCAACGTCAGGGGAGCCTTTATCGGAGGACTCCTGCTGGGTGTGATCGAGTCTGTTTTCCCCAACCTGATCCTGGAAGGTTTGGGTATCCCTGCTGCGAACCAATTGCGGGATGCCTTTGGCTTTACGATGCTTGTCATTATCCTCATCTTTCGCCCGCAGGGTATCTTCGGGGAAAGACTGGCTGAAAAGAAGGCGTAAGGTTACGATATGGACGAGAAACGAACAACCACCTGGCAAATCATCCTGCGTTCTGGCCTTTTAGGGGGGGTTATCGCGACCTACATGTGTGTGATCGGGATTGTAGAAACCTTTTCCGAGCGCCTCCTGATCGGCTCCTTCCTCTCTTTGGGAGATGTTATGCTGGTCTTTGGAATGGTGATCACTGGAGTGCTGGCAGCCCGGGAGCTAAAAGGCAAAAAAACCTATGTTTCTTGGGGGGGCAGCCTGCTGTCAGGTGTGATTACCAGCCTGCCGTTGATCTTACTCATAATTATCACACTGCTCTTTGTCCTACGCCCAGAAGTCCAGGGGGCGGATTTCAATCTGCGGGACATGTTTGTCAATTTATCCTCAGAATTGGTCGAGATCCTGACCTTTGGGCAGGGGTTATTTCCGGGCATCCCCCTGCTGATCTTGTTCAGTGCGCTCATGGCAGGGCTTGGGGCGGCCTTCGTGCTGCCTTCGAGAAGGTGGCGCATGGGTCTGATCAGCGGCATCGCCTGGACGCTGGTGATCGGAATTTTTTCTGATACCGTGCAGCAAATATTCGGTCGGGATATAGCAAAATTATTGTTTCAGAACAAAGCTTTAATACCTCTGGCAGCGGCAATAATATTTGTGTTCGCCTTCGTGGTCGGTTTTTTCAGCGTGCACACCAGGGTTCAGAGTCGCTGGCAAACTATTCCTCCAAGTCGGCAAAGTCGCGCCCGAGTGATCTTGCTCCTGGTCGCGTTGGGCATCCTGCTGGTGATCCCCTGGGTTATCGGTCTCTTCCTGAGCCAGGCATTATTCATGGTGGTATTGTTCGTGGTGATTGGCCTGGGTCTTAACATCGTGGTCGGCTATGCCGGGCTGCTCGACCTGGGTTACGTGGCTTTCTTCGCCTTCGGGGCCTACACGATGGGTATCCTTACCACTACCGGCGCATTGGGACGCGGCGGTCTTACCTTCTGGACCGCGATCCCATTTTGTATCCTTCTCGGGGTAGTCTGGGGGTTGATATTGGGCTTTCCGGTGCTGCGCCTGCGCGGCGATTACCTGGCTATCGTGACTCTGGGATTCGGTGAAATCATTCGTATCCTGGCCCTCTCCGACTGGCTGGCACCCATCGAGGGAGGCGCTCAAGGCGTGCTGCATATACCTTACCCGAGCTTCTTTGGGTTCACCATGAACTCACCGCAATCCATGTATTATGTCGTCCTCGCCGGCGCATTTTTAGCAGCATTCGTTACCATCCGCCTACGCGAGTCGCGCCTGGGGCGCCAGTGGATGGCGATGCGCGAAGATGAAGACGTGGCAGAAGCCATGGGCATCAACCTGGTGCAGACCAAACTGATGGCATTTGCTATCGGAGCCTCTTTCGGTGCACTGGCCGGAGGGGTCTGGGCAGCGCGGCTGGGCAACATCTTCCCGCACAGCTTCAATCTGCTGATCTCGATCCTCGCCCTGGCGGTGATCATCATCGGGGGCATGGGCAGCATCCCCGGGGTGATTATCGGAGCCTTGGTCCTGGTTGGGTTACCGGAATTGCTGCGCGAGTTCACCGAGTATCGCCTGCTGATGTACGGTATCCTGCTGATCGTGATGATGTTGGTGAGACCCGAAGGTTTATTACCGGAGGCTACTCGCAGGCGCGAATTACACGCTGGTGAGGAAGAGAATTTAGAACCAGCCCCTCAACAACCAATCGGATCGGATAGATAGAAAACGAATATGACGGCTATACTCAGTTCAGAAAATGTCACCAAGCGTTTCGGCGGCCTGGTCGCGGTTTCGCAATTCAACGTAGAGATCGAGGAGAACTCGATCTCAAGCGTGATCGGACCAAATGGCGCAGGTAAAACCACTTTTTTCAACTGCATCACCGGATTTTATGTGCCAGAGGAAGGTGAGATTCACTTCGGTGGGCGCACTATTCAGGGGTTATCCCCTGACCTGATCACCAAGTCCGGAATCGCCCGCACGTATCAAAACATCCGTCTCTTTTCCAATATGACCGCCATCGAAAATATACTGGTAGGACAGCACCCACGCTTGAAAAGTTCCTGGATCTCTGCGATCTTAAGAACTCGGGGTCAGCAAGCAGAGGAAGCACAGGCTGCAGAGGAGGCGAATCGTCTGCTGCGCTATGTTGGATTGACTGGTTTAGGAGACCAGCTCGCCCACAACCTGCCCTACGGTGCTCAGCGTCGGCTGGAAATCGCCCGTGCCTTAGCAAGCCAGCCTGTATTGCTGCTGCTGGATGAGCCAACAGCCGGGATGAATCCCCAAGAATCAGCCGATATGATGCACTTCATTCAACGCCTGCGTGATGACCTGGGTATTACTATCCTGCTAATCGAGCATGATATGAGGGTAATCATGGGCATCAGCGAACAAATCAGCGTCATGGATTTCGGCCAGAAAATCGCCGAAGGCACACCCAAAGAAATCCAAGGCAATCCCAAAGTGATCGAAGCCTACCTGGGGCGCGGTGCTGCTGCAGGTTTGGACCTCGAATCACAATCAACTGGTATTTGACAGGGAGAATATTTCGTAATGTCGATCCTGGTCATTGATAGCATACACACTTATTACGGCAAGATCCAAGCCCTTAAAGGGATCTCCCTCGAAGTAGAACAGGGAGAGATCGTGACCCTGATCGGGGCCAATGGCGCTGGAAAAACAACTACCTTGCGTACCATCAGTGGTCTTCTCAAACCCCGGCATGGAACCATCTTGTTCGAAGATGAAGACCTCTCGAAGTATAAAGCTCATGAGATCGTTTTCAAAGGCGTCGCCATGGTTCCCGAGGGGCGCGGTATTTTTTCCAGGCTATCCGTCCAGGAGAACCTGGATATGGGAGCTTATTCACGGAACGATAAAGCTCTCATCGCAAAGGATCTCGAACTGGTCTTTACACTTTTCCCGCGCTTGAAAGAGCGCCGCAGACAAGTTGCCGGTACGCTATCGGGAGGCGAACAGCAAATGCTGGCGACCGGGCGTGCCCGATGGCTCACCCACGCCTGCTCCTGTTGGACGAACCATCCATGGGATTGGCCCCCATCCTGGTCGAGAGCACCTTCGATACGATCCAGGCGATTAATGATGAAGGCACCACGATCTTACTCGTTGAACAGAACGCGACCATGGCTCTCTCTGTTGCAGATCGCGGTTACGTCTTGCAAACTGGGGAAATAGTATTGAGCGACACAGCAGAGAATTTAAAACAGAACGAGATGGTTCAGAAAGCATATTTAGGGATTGATTGAAGAAAAGAGAGATCAAAAACTTTAATAAGAAGGCTCAATCTTTCAAAGGAACAGGAGTGCAGTGATTATTTGGTCCATCTACTGCGCTTTTTGTTTATTTAGGTAAAGAAGGGTAGGTATTCAGCGATGTTGATCTTATCCAAAGAAGCAGTCCGGCAGGCGCTGCCGATGAACGAGATGATCGCGGCGACCAAAGACGCTTATTCGGCTTTGTCTGCTGGCAAAGCGATGGTACCTCAGCGGATACACCTCCCGATCCCGCTCCACGAGGGGATGTGTTTGTTCATGCCCGCCTACCTGCAAAACCAGGATCAGGAAGCCCTGGCAGTGAAAACTGTTTCGGTATTTCCAAACAACGCGCAACTCGATCTGCCGATTATTCATGGTGCGGTCTTGGTTCTGGAAGCGGACACCGGTCGCCCAGCGGCTTTGCTGGAGGGAGCTAGTTTAACTGCCATCCGCACCGGTGCGGCTTCCGGGGCAGCAACGGATATCTTGGCACGGCCAGACAGCCGGATAGCTGCTGTTTTCGGTGCAGGCGTCCAGAGCCGCACCCAGCTGGAAGCGATCTGCACCGTTCGCCCGATTGAAAAGGTGCTGGTGTTTGACCTGCAGCCTGATGCCCTTGAAAAATTCATTGCTGAGATGGCCGGGTATGGGCCAGTACCGGCGGATGTCCAAGGTGCCGCAAGCCCCCAGGAAGCAGTCTCTGTGGCAGATGTGATCTGCTGCGCGACCACATCCAGCAGACCCGTCTTCGATGACCAGCACCTCAAAGCGGGTGTGCACATTAACGGGGTTGGCTCCTACACACCGCATATGCAGGAGATCCCTCCACAAACCGTGAGCCGTGCTGCCCTGTACGTCGATTCGCGCTCTGCTGCTCTGAGTGAAGCCGGTGACATCATCCTGCCTATCAAGGAAGGCCTCTTCGACGAGGACCATATCCAGGCTGAGCTGGGTGAGATCATCAACGGCGAGCGATCGGGAAGGATAAATGGAAGCCAAATTACCTTCTTCAAATCGGTGGGGGTGGCTGTTCAAGATGCTGCCGCAGCTCGGTTAGCGCTCGAGAATGCCCGCAAGATAGGCCTGGGACAGGAAGTGCAGTTGTGAGCTTGGCGTGTAATTTGCATCCTTCGAATAATGGCTGAAGATTGGAAGGTCGAGGAATAAATCATGACTTTGCCACGCACTGCTGACATTGTAATTATAGGGGGCGGCGTGATGGGCGCCAGCACGGCCTACCACCTTGCCAAGCGTGGCGTCAAAAACATTCTATTGCTGGAAAAAGAACAGTTCTACGGCCAGGGGGCCACCGGCCGCTGCGCTGGTGGCGTGCGCTACCAGTTTTCAACGGAGATCAACGTCCGCCTTTCGCAGATCAGCCTGCCTATGCTGGAGAGATTCGAGGCGGAAATCGGCCAACCCATTGATTATCGCCATTGTGGTTACTTGATCTTACTCTCCGATCAAAAAGACCTGGCCCAATACGAAATGAATGTCCGCCTGCAAAATAGGCTGGGGGTGGACACAATGATCCTGGAGGGTGATGAAATCAGGCAGCGCTTGCCCATGATGAACCTGGAAGATGTTCTTGCCGGGACCTACAATCCAAGGGATGGGCTGGTCGATCCGAACAGCGTCGTGATGGGCTACATATATGCTGCCTCCCGCCTGGGGGTTAACACGCTCTCAGGTGTAGAAGTGATTGGATTGGATATCCAAGGAAATGCGATTTCCGGAGTAAACACTTCACTTGGAAATGTTCAGACTCCTGTCGTGATTAATACTGCAGGACCCTGGGCTGCGAGGATTGCTAAGCTGGCGGGTGTCGAAATTCCGATCACACCCCTGCGACGGCAGATACTGACCACCACCCCGCTGCCTGACATCCCTGCTGATTTCCCTTTCGTGATAGATTTCGCCCAATCTCTGTATTTTCACCGCGAAGGGGAAGGGCTGCTGACCGGTATGTCAAACCCAAATGAAACACCCGGTTTTGACCAGGAAGTCGATCCCGAATGGGAGATCAATCATCTCGAAGCTGCTTCAAAACGCATGCCATTATTAGGTAAAGCCGGCTTGCAATCCCACTGGGCTGGCCTGTATGAGAACACCCCTGATGCTCACCCGATCTTTGGCGTCACACCGGTTGCTGGTTTCTACGTGTGCGCTGGTTTCTCTGGACATGGTTTTATGCACGGCCCGGTTTCCGGGTTAATCATGAGCGAGATCATCCTGGATGGAAAAGCGGCCAGCCTTGACGTATCTGAACTGGGACTGGATCGTTTTAAGAGCGGCAGGTTGATCCGGGAATATAATGTTATTTGATAGAAAAATATGAATCTGGATAGCAATAGAAATCATGCCCTCTGCTGAGATCATCACCATCGGCACCGAAATCCTGCTCGGTGAAATCGTGGATACCAATACCCGCTTCCTTTCGCTTAAGCTGCGCGAACAGGGCATTGACCTCTATCGCCAGACCACGGTGGGAGATAATATCCAGCGCATTGCCCAGGCGATCCAATCCAGCTTGCCAATCACGGATGTGATCATCACCACCGGCGGATTGGGACCGACGATCGATGATCCAACCCGCCTGGCGGTAGCTGCAGCCCTGGAAATCGAGACCGAATTCCGGGCTGACTTATGGGAGCAGATCAAGGAAAGACACCTGCGCTTCGGAAGGACTCCGACAGAAAACAACAAGCGCCAGGCGTATGTCCCCCAGGGAGCAATCGCGATCGAAAACCAGGTTGGAACCGCGCCGGCTTTCATCTCGGAAACGGAGACATGTGCCATCATCGCTCTCCCGGGAGTGCCCCGCGAAATGGAGCACATCATGGAGACCACCATCATCCCCTACCTGGAGCAGCGCCTCGACCTGCACGAGGTGATCCAGGCGCGTGTGATCCACACCTCTGGGGCAGGAGAGTCGCAGATTGACAACCTGATCGGGGATCTGGAACAGCTCAGCAACCCAACCGTTGGATTAGCCGCCCACGCGGGCCGGGTGGATGTGCGCATTACTGCCAAGGCAAGAACTGTAGAACAAGCCCAGGC
>PVMK01122996.1_pt1 | contig 20140 bp, 21 predicted proteins | sample 1853481 | NCBI WGS metagenome assembly PVMK01 (sample SAMN08533507, study PRJNA380276) | Marine sediment metagenome, whole genome shotgun sequencing project. | reverse complement strand
CATTTTCACAATACGCCGATAAATCAATTAATATGTAGCATACCGTCTAATTGACAATACCGATCAAAATGACATAATAAAACATATGTATCGACTAAAAATATCATATATGCGCCCGCTGCTACTGTTGTTAATTTTAGTGGTAGGCCCTTTGCAGGCGCAAACAGTATTTGCATGCGTGACCATGGATATGGTCATGAACGTTGGGGATAACTGTAAAACTAATCAAGATTGCGTCAATTTGGATTTCGACAATGTGCTCGATTTGAACCAGAATCCATGTTTTGAGCAATCCGTTGTACTAAGTATCGATCAAGATCTGCAGCAAAACATACCTATTATTAATTCGGTTATTGAGTCAGATATTGATCCACCTCAGGCAGTGGGTACAGCGCTTGACTTTGTCTTACAGCAACAAGCTGTCTTAGAAATTGTAGTATTTCCACGCGTCAACCTTCCTGGGCAATCCAGCTCCAATACCTACCTCATTACGCAACGTCTGCGTATCTAGCCATTTCTGTTCTTGATTCTTAAGTCTTGATTTCGGCGTGGCCGAGATCAGCGACTGGTTACATTTTAGATGTTAGAGAACAAGAAGGAGATGACATATGTTTACCTTATCTTTACGATGCGTAGCAGCAATCAGTGCCTGGTTAATTCTCAGTAACTCCCCTGTTTGGGGGGACTCGTTGCAGCAAGAAACCAACGGTGTTGAAACTGACCAACACTTAACCGCTGAGAAATTGGCAGAATGGGTGATAAAGGCTAACCCTGGTCTGGCATCATCGCAGGCCGCTGCAGAAGCTGCGGCCTATCGGATCAACCCGGCGGGATCCCTTGACGACCCCAGGCTAAGTTATGGTATTGCACCACTTACCAATGGGTCAGACACAGGACTGGATCAGAAGATCGATGTCAGTCAAAAGATCCCTTGGCCAGGCACATTGGCAGCGCGGGAGTCGGTTGCTCGCCATGAAGCGGTCGCGGCTGATCGTGATGTCGATGCACTGAGGTTACGGGTTATTGCACAGTCGAAATCAGCATACGCAGAATGGCGTTTTGTCGATGAGGCATTGGATATTCATTACGCTACGCATGACTTGTTGAATGATCTAATTGCTACTGCTGAAACCCGTTATGCAGTAGGTAAAGCACTTAAGCAGGATGTACTCCAAGCAGAGGTTGAACGTACCAATCTCGACAATCATAAGTTACGCCTTATCCAGTTACAAACAACGGTACAAGCTCGCATCAATGCATTGCTTAATCGTGAGCCAGATACACCACTGCCAAAAGCGGCACCGATCAAACTTCTGACAGTTCTACCACCTCTTGAGAACCTACGTGAACTAGCGTTGGCTCAACACCCCGATCTTGCCAGGTTGGATGCAAAAATATTAGCTGCTAACAGCCAAATCACACTAGCTGAGAAAGCCTTCTTTCCAGATTTTCAGGTAGGTATTGGCTACAACAGTCTCTGGAACGACACCGACAAGCGCTTCTTGATTGGCGCCTCGATCAACATACCTCTCGACCGTGGTAAGCGAAAATCCGAACTCAGTCGCGCACGTGCAGAAGAGCGCCGAGTGAAGTTGTCTCTTATCGAGCGTCGCGCCAATTTACTAGCAGATCTAGCCCAAGCTAGAGCCGAAGTGCTTGAGGCACATGAATCCGTAGAGTTATATAACGAAAAGTTGGTCCCGCTTGCAACAGAATATCTTGAGGCGGCTGTCGCTGATTATCAAAGCGGCACCGGTGCCTTTCTAAATGTCATCATCGCTGAACAGCGTGAATTAAACACTTTGTTAGCCTTGGCACGAACACGTGCTGACTATGTCCGGCGCCTTGCTGAACTGGAACGTTGGACTGGTGGCTCACTGAACGCGTCACTTCAGGCACACCTAGGAGTACAACAATGAACACATCAAAACAAACTCTCTGGATAGCTGGATTCGTTACCGCGGTGATTGTTATTGGTGGAATTTATTTTTTCAAGTCGGAACCAAATTCAAAAATTCAATCTACTGCGACTAAAAATGATATGCCTCGCTATCAAGCGGGCGGACTGGAGATCGGTGTTACGACTGATCCTGTAACCCCGCTAGTAGGTGAAAACCATTTGATCATTGAACTCAAAGAACCTGGTGGAGCCCCGGTATCCGGTGTTGCTATCACTGCCTATGCGGAAATGCCAGCCATGGGCACTATGCCAGCAATGCGGATGCCCGCGGATTTACAAGAAAGTACCCCTGGTCGTTATGAGGGAAAGGTAGAGTTACCGATGCGGGGTGAGTGGCCACTCACGATTGAGATTAAAGATTCAAAACATGGAAATCATCGCTTGCAATTTGATCTGGCAACCGACAGGGAAGGTTTAACCATTGCAGCTGGTGCGAAATCCCTTGGTAGTGCAAACGCAGGAATAGACGATGCTAAAAATGCTATCACCATTGATAACCGGCGCCGGCAGATGATCGGGGTTAAGACCAGCGTAGTTACAAATCGTGATTTGGTGAAAACTATTCGGGCAGTGGGCGAAATAAAATTCGATGAGCGTTTGATCTCGAATGTCACGCTTAAGTTTGACGGTTACATAGGTGATCTGAAAGCGAACTACGTTGGCGCCACAGTCAAGAAAGGTCAAGTTTTATTCACGGTATACAGTCCGGAACTTCTAGCCGCGCAGCAGGAATATCTTCAAACGCTAAAGCACCGCCAGAATCGGGATCCGGAGGACACGCTACTGCGCGCAGCCCGCCAACGATTAGCGCTGTGGGACATGTCAACCCGAGATATAAAAGCTTTAGAGCAGCGTGGCATTCCAAAGGATTATATTTCAATTTACGCACCTCGCAATGGGATCTTGATCGAGCGCAATATCACTGATGGTAGTGCAGCGCACATGGGACAGAAGCTCCTTACCATTGCTGACCTATCGCGGGTTTGGATCGAGGCGGAAGTGTTTGAAGCTGATCTAGAACTCGTTCATGTAGGTATGACAGCAACGGTGACCTTACCGTATTTACCAAGACACGGCAGCTATCCGGCAACTGTGGAGTATGTCTACCCATATCTTAAGGGTGACACTCGAACCGGGCGAATCCGGATGTCTCTAGACAATCTAAATGGCGAACTCAAGCCTGATATGTATACAGAGGTTTCTCTTGAGGTCGATTTAGGACATCGCCTCAGCGTGCCAGAAGAAGCGATCATCTTCGCTGGGAAAAGTCGCGTGGTATTCGTAGATCTCGAAGGTGGTCGCTTAAAGCCGGTGTGGATCAAAACTGGACGTCGTGCGCAGGGATTCGTGGAAGTGCTTGAGGGTCTTTCTCCCGGGGATACTGTGGTGACCTCGGGTAACTTTCTCATAGCCGCGGAGACTCGACTCAAGACGGGGATTGATCAATGGTAAGCACAAACGAAGACGCCCGGAAATACGGCCTGCTTGAGAGGCTAATTGAATTTTCTGCACGCAACTGGTTGCTCACAATAATGTTGGTGTTAGCCACATCCTTCTGGGGTTATCGTTCACTAGTAAATGCACCGCTGGACGCCATCCCCGATCTTTCGGATGTACAGGTCATTGTATTTACCGACTGGCCTGGACGCAGCCCAGACCTGGTAGAAGATCAGATCACCTATCCGCTCACAACAACGTTATTAGCAGCACCAAAAGTACGCTTCGTTCGTGGCCAAAGTTTTATGGGACTGTCTTTCGTGTACGTTATCTTCGAAGACGGCACGGACATGTACTGGGCGCGTTCTCGAGTACTTGAATATCTTAATTCTGCCACCCCGAAACTCCCTGATGGAGTTCGGCCGACGCTCGGGCCTGATGCTACTGGGGTCGGCTGGGTTTATCAATATGCGCTAGTCGACAAGAGTGGTAATCAAGACTTAGCGGAGCTTCGCAGTCTGCAGGACTTCAATCTTCGTTATGCACTCGAAGCGGTGAAGGGTGTTGCCGAGGTTGCCTCTATCGGTGGCTTCGTCAAAGAATATCAGATCAATGTTGACCCCAACAAGCTCGCTTCTTACAGCATTCCACTGAAAAAGGTAATCAATGCGGTACGCAAGTCCAACAGCGACGTGGGAGGGCGTGTACTCGAAATCGCCGGGCACGAACAATTTATCCGTGGGCGTGGATACGTGCAGTCAGTGGCTGATCTCGAAGAAGTGGTGATTGGTCTTGGAGACGGTGGTGTTCCCATCCGCGTGGCAGATGTTGCAAGTGTCAGTCTTGGTGCTGCGCTGCAGCGAGGCCAAGCAGATCTGAATGGCGAAGGGATCACGGTAGGAGGCATTGTCGTAATGCGCTACGGTGAAAACGCCCTAGATGTAATTGACCGAGTAAAAGAACGTATCGAAGTTCTGAAGACAAGTCTGCCACCTGGCGTTGAGATAGTACCTGTATACGATCGTTCTAACTTAATAAAGGGCGCGATTGAGACCCTTCAAAATACATTGTTCGAAGAAATACTGATTGTCTCGCTTGTAATTGGTTTGTTCTTGTTACACGTGCGCTCAGCACTTGTTGCTATTTTGACTTTGCCCGCTGCGATTTTGCTGTCGTTCATACCTATGTTCTATCAGGGGCTGACAGTAAACATCATGTCTCTTGGTGGCATTGCGGTAGCGATTGGTGCAATGGTCGATGCTGCAATTGTCATCATTGACAACATCCACAAGCGACTGTACGGGAAAACGTTAGACGGCGAGTCGAGAACAAAAGTGATCATTGAAGCCATGCAGGAGGTCGGGCCCAGCATATTTTTCTCCTTGTTAATTATTACTGTCTCATTCTTGCCCGTGTTCGCACTCGAAGGTACGGAAGGTCGTCTCTTCAAACCATTAGCATTTACTAAGACCTATTCGATGTTCTTTGCCGCTCTACTCTCTGTAACGCTAATCCCAGCCTTGGCTATCCTTTTAATTAAAGGTCGAATCCGAGGAGATGAGAGTCGCTTGAACCGAACACTAAAGGCGATATATGGTCCGATCGTGAGGTTTGCTGTGCGTTGGCGCTGGCCTGTGGTGATTAGTTCGGTACTCGCTCTGGTAGTTACCGTGCCCTGTGTACCAAAATCTCGGCAACGAATTTATGCCCCCACTTAATGAAGGTAGCATCCTTTACATGCCAACGACGTTACCTGGAATTTCCATCGAGGAAGCTACGAGGGTTATGCAAACGATGGACCGTGAGCTTAAGAAATTCCCAGAGGTAGAACGAGTATTCGGTAAAGTGGGCCGCAGCACTAGCCCTACGGACCCAGCCCCCTTGTCCATGATTGAAACCAACATTATGCTAAAGCCCAAAAGCGAGTGGCGAGAGGGCATGACATGGGACAAGCTCATCGGCGAGATGGATAATGCCATGCGTTTTCCGGGTATGCCTAACATCTGGTGGATGCCGATACAGACCCGAACCGAAATGCTCGCAACAGGCATTCGTTCATCACTCGGTATCAAGGTTTTTGGTCCAGATCTTGCAACGATTGAACGTACAGCTGTGGACATTGAGCGCGCACTACTTGCAGATAAACGTACCGCACCTTATACACGTAGCGCTTTTGCAGAGCGGGCAACAGGTGGATACTTTCTAGACTTCGACATAAACCGTAAAGCCGCTGCACGTTTTGGCTTAAACATCGGTGATGTGCAAGACGTAATTGAAGCCGCAATTGGTGGTGCAAGAGTCAGTGAAACGGTTGAAGGTCGCGAACGTTACGGCATCCTTGTGCGCTACGCGCGCGAGTACCGCGATAACATTGAAGCATTGAAACGCGTGTTCGTGACCACTTCTACCGGTGCGCAAATTCCGATCACACAAGTAGCCGACATTGTCTTTCGTACCGGTCCACCCGCACTACGTAACGAGGATGGACAACTTGTCAGCTTCGTGTTTGTCGATGTGAGCAATCAAATAGGAATTGCAGATTATGTGGAATTGGCACGGAATGTCGTTTCAGAAAAGGTTGACATAGCAGCCGGATATCGCCTTGACTGGGCAGGACAGTTTACCTATTTCGAACGCGCAAAAGCTCGCCTTACAATTTTGGTACCACTGACAATCTTTGTCATTTTTTTCATGCTCTACATGCACCGCAAGTCAATAACCGAAACACTTATTGTGATGACTGCACTGCCATTCTCGCTCATTGGTAGCATCTGGTTACTTGCAGCACTTAATTACAACCTTAGTGTAGCAGTCGCCGTCGGGATGATTGCCGTTGCTGGTTTGTCAGTGGAATTAGGTCTCTTAATGATGCTTTACCTGGATCTTGCCTGGCGCCGAAGTAAGAATGAAGGTTTGCTCTCGACAAAAGATAACCTTAGCGACACTATTGTCGAAGGAGCAAGTCAACGTATTCGACCAATGCTTATGACAGGTCTTGCTCTTTTTATGGGACTGCTTCCGATCATGTACAGTACAGGAAGCGGTGCCGATGTGATGAAACGCATTGCAGCACCTATGTTAGGTGGTGTTGGTACTGGGCTCTTACTGGTTTTGATCGTATTTCCTGCAATCTTTTCGTTCTGGCGAGGTCAGAATCTACAGAAACCTACTACCAAAGCGTCATTCAATGAGGATCTTGAAGAAACCAACGATAAGTAGTCGTCATGAATCACCTGTGGCTGGTAAAACAAAACGAATCTGACGCCTTTAAACAAATGCCAGCTTTTGGCACAAAGCAGAAGTTCAGAAAACTCTGCACTGTGCCATAAGTGTGCCATTTATAAAAAAATAGAAAGCACTAATCTTATGAAAGACGCTTGAATATTGGTAGGCCGTGGGAGGATCGAACTCCCGACCAACGGATTAAAAGTCCGCTGCTCTACCAGCTGAGCTAACGACCCAAAAGATGTGCATTATACCGATTCAACTCACGATACTAAAGCCTTCTAAACAAAGCTTATCTATAGCTAAAAAAGATCGCCCAAATTCACTTTATTTATACCAGCATAGTCTCTACAGTAACAGCATCCCAAGAAATACGATCATACCAATAAAAAAATAGAATTGATCATAGTAGGGCGAACACTTGTCAACTATAGCCTGTAGACTTACCCATCGAAAAAGACTTAAACTTTAATCTCGCTGGTGTTGGAGAGCCTGCTAGCAAGTTCTGGTATAATTTTAGTAACCCTCTCCCTAACTAAGGTCAGGCAATTACCCAGCAATGCTGTGATAGTGCTTGGGCAAAAATTATACTGTTGGAAATATGCACCGCTTTCTTTCCAAGTATAGTTTTGGCAGGAGCCGCTCACCCATATGCACGAGTAATGCGTTGCGTTGATTTAATTATTTGTGTGAACACCCTGAGCGGTATTCTATACTGAGGTATCGATGCAAGAAGTGTTGGAGAAAGCTAAAAACATTCAGGTTGTGATTTTCGATGTGGATGGGGTACTTACTGATGGCACCCTCTATCTTACGGATGGTGGCGAAGAATTTAAAGCGTTTAATAGTCGTGATGGTCACGGTATGAAGATGCTTAGAGCAAGCGGAGTTGAACTTGCAATTATTACTGCTAGAAAATCTCGCTGTGTGAAGTTACGGGCAAAAAATTTAGGTATACCGCTCATCTTCCAGGGCGCAAAAAACAAACTACAAGTATTTGAAGAGCTTCTGACAAAGCTAGGGCTCGATGTTTCCGCCTGCGCCTACATGGGCGACGATTTGATAGATCTACCCGTGATGTCACGCTGCGGCCTTTCTATTTGTGTTCCTGCATCTCCTGCACTAGTAAAAAAACAAGCGCATTACGTTACCCGTTTAGAAGGTGGGCATGGTGCGGTACGCGAGGTCTGCGAAATGGTGATGCTTGCGCAAGGTACACTTGATGCACAATTAGATACATTCCTTATATGATCAGTAGCTTGCCTACTAAGTTTCCTTTGGTTCTAATCATTTTACTTGCAGTTTTCACGTTCTGGGTGGATAAGGCTGTGCGGAAACCATCTACAGGACAAGATAGTTCTCCGCAACGTGATCCTGATTATGTGATAGAAAACTTCTCAACTCTCAGCGTAAATCATAGTAACGGGCTTCACCAAACACTTTCTGCAAAAAAGATGCTGCATTATCTGGACAACGACAACACTTACTTGGAACAACCCCGTCTCATCAATGCCAAAGCAGGCACGCCTGATATGCGAGTAAGGGCCGATCGAGCCAACTTGACTAGCAATAACGATGATGTTTATCTAAATGGAAATGTTAAAGTGCTGCGCCATGACAATGGTGATGGAGAAACAACTATGACTACCAGTTTTTTACACATAGTCCCTGACGATAATTTCGCAAAAACTGATAAACCTGTAACCATTATCGAGGCCAACACGATTATTAATGCAGTAGGTATGGAGTATGATAATAATACTCAAGTCATCCGTCTATTGTCAGAGGTAAAATTCGTCCATGACAAAACACGCTAATCTTTTGAGATGTATAAGTACTAAACTATAAATTATGAGGTATGCCTCTGCTATATTTTTCATGGGTGTGCTGTTGTCTGCAGGATCTGTCCTGGCAGAACGCGCCGACAGCGATAAGCCAGTTCATCTGGAAGCCGATCGTGCTACCGTTGAAAATACCGGTCGAGCTAACTCGAAAGACAGAATCAGCGTGTTCACTGGAAACGTGGTATTCACCCAGGGCACCCTAGTTATACGCTCTGACAAAATGGTGGTGAACGAGGATGCCAACGGATTCAAGAATATGACTGCCTACGGAAACCTCGTTAGTTTCCGACAAAAACGTGATGGCATGGATGAGTACGTTGAGGGCTGGGGTGAACGCATGGAATATGATAGTGCGGCTGACAAAGTAGAGCTATTTAATCGAGCACGGCTAAAACGTGGACTGGATGAAGTACATGGAGATTATATTTCCTACAATGCTACAACAGAATTTTTTCAGGTAAACAAAGGAATAAAAACTAAATCTAATAGTAGAGTGCGTGCTGTAATACAGCCAAAGAAAAAGAAAAAGAATTTAAATCCCTGAGCCAGTAGCATCTCAAAGCCATCTCAGAATTCTGAAAAAATGAGTGAATTCAAAGCTGATAAATTAAAAAAATGCTACAAATCTCGTACCGTAGTGCAGGAGGTATCGCTTTCTGTCTCAAGTGGAGAGATAGTTGGTCTACTAGGACCTAACGGTGCAGGTAAGACTACTTGCTTTTACATGATGGTAGGATTGATACCACTTGATGGCGGTAGCATATACCTGGATGAGCTAAATTTGAGCCAGATGCCAATTCATCGCCGTGCCCTTCTTGGATTGGGTTATTTACCTCAGGAAGCCTCAATTTTCAGACATCTTTCTGTGGCAGACAATATCTGTGCAATTCTAGAACTACAAAATTATGGGCCAGACGAAAGACAACAACATCTTGATAATTTGTTGGATGACCTTAGCATCGGTCATCTTAGGGATAACCCAGCATTAACACTATCTGGGGGTGAGCGTCGCCGTGTGGAAATTGCACGGGCATTAGCGTCACAACCCCGTTTCATCCTACTGGATGAACCATTCGCAGGGGTAGACCCTATTGCTGTACTTGATATCCAAAAAATTATTCATTTTCTCAAGAAACGTAATATTGGTGTACTTATTACTGACCATAACGTTAGAGAAACATTAGGAATTTGTGACCGAGCCTATATTATTAGTGAAGGTAGCGTTCTAGCCAGCGGCATACCCGATGAAATCATTTATAATGAAAACGTAAGGAAGGTATATTTGGGAGAACATTTTAGGCTGTAGAATCAAATATTCAGGTTACGCGAATCTGCGGCTTATTGCCGCATCTCATTAAATTATGAAGCCTACTCTCCAGCTTAAGTTATCTCAGCAACTTACGCTTACACCTCAGTTGCAACAATCCATAAGGTTGTTGCAACTATCCACACTTGAACTAAATCAAGAAATTGACCGCATAGTCCAGGAAAACCCATTGCTGGAGATGGATGATGATACAGATCAAGGCGAAACCGAATATCAAGATACTCTGCTTGAGAATCAGTTGAAATCACCACAATCTAATTTATCAGAGCCTCAGGAAGAATCTGCCGAAGTGATATCTGCTACTGATGCTGGTACACAACTGGAAACAAGTCTGACAAACGAATTTGACTGGTCTGGTAGAAACGAAGATTTTCGTGGCACACGTGATGACTATGATGAATATGACTTTCCGCAACAGTCGTCTGAGTCCCTCAGTTTACGTGAATACCTTAGTTTGCAGCTTAATCTTAGTCAAACCACGGAGCGCGACAAAAAGATCACTGGTCTACTAATCGACAGCCTAAATGATGACGGCTATCTTGTTCAGGATCTTGAAGAGCTTGTTAATCTTCTTCCACCAGAGCTTGAAATAGATATCGATGACCTAAACACGGCATTAGAACGTTTGCAACATTTGGATCCGCCTGGTGTCGGCGCATGTAACTTGAAGGAGTGCTTGGTTATGCAGTTGCAGGCTCTACCGAAAGACACACCCTGCCGCGACCAAGCATTGCTGATAGTAAATAATCATCTGGAAAGTCTGGCATCACGAGATTTTAGAGGAATCAAAAAGCTGCTGCACTGCGATGATAATGATCTTCGCATTATTCAGTCACTCATTATCCACCTAAATCCCAGGCCAGGCTCTGAATTTGGCTACGCAACAGCCCACTACATCATACCTGATGTGATTGTTACAAAAAATGGTTCCACCTGGGTAGCTAACCTTAATCCGGAAGCAATGCCACGTCTCAGAATTAACCACCTCTATGCTAATATTCTGAAACGCAACCGTACTGAACCAAAACAGAAACTTTTCAGTCAATTAAACGAAGCAAAATGGCTCATCAAGAATGTGCATCAACGCTTCGACACTATTCTGAGAGTGTCGCGTGCCATTGTTGAACGCCAACGACAATTCTTTGAACACGGTGCAGTAGCTATGCGTCCATTGGTACTAAGAGAAATCTCAGACTCTCTAGATTTACATGAATCGACAATATCTCGTGTAACTACGCAGAAATTTATGCGTACACCGCGTGGTACATTTGAGCTGAAAGTATTTCTTTGGTAGCCATGTAGCAACTGATTCAGGTGGCGCCTGTTCTGCTACTGCAATTCGTGCCCTGATAACACAATTGGTAAATGCCGAGAATACAAAGAAACCACTGAGTGATCAGCATATTTCAGAAATTCTTGGGCAGCAAGGTATTGTGGTCGCCCGCCGTACTGTTGCAAAATACCGAGAATCAATGCAAATTCCTCCGGTTAACCTTCGTAAATCACTTTAACCCAAAGAAAGGAGCTATGATGAATCTAAACCTTACTGGCCACCATGTAGAAATTACTCCTGCCATGCGTGATTATGTTACTACTAAGATGGACAAGATAAAACGTCATTTTGACAACGTTATCGATGTCAACGTAACTCTATCAGTGGAGAAATTAAAGCAAAATGCTGAGGCCAATGTACATGTACGCGGTAAGGATATATTTGTCGAAACCAACAGCGCTAATATGTATGTTTCAATAGACAACCTGGTGGATAAACTTGATCGTAAGATACTAAAATACAAGGGGAAGAATGTAGCCCATCGCAATAGCAGCGCATTTAAAACTCACGAATCAGCACAGTCAGATTAAACGGAAATAAATTATAAGCTATAGTAGGGAGAGGTATCTCCATATCTATCGTTTAACCTAAGAATCCGATCAAAACTACTACAATACGAATGCTAAATATTAAACAAATTACAATTAATATTCTATGAACCTTATTACACAACTTTTACCACTATCAAATGTTATTGTGGATCTGGAAGCAACTAGTAAGAAACACGTGTTTGAACAGGTTGGCCTGTTATTTGAAAACACTTTACATATTGCACCTAACCAAGTATTTGATAGTTTATTTACCCGAGAAAAACTAGGCTCCACAGGTCTTGGTCAGGGTGTAGCAATTCCACATGGAAGAATAAAGGGCCTTCATAAAGCTACTGCAGCGTTTATCAGAATGAAGGAGTCAATTCAATTTGATGCACCAGACGGTAGACCAGTAGGCCTGATCTGCATCTTGCTGGTACCGGAAAAAGCAACTGATGAGCACTTACAAATATTAAGTGAACTGGCACAAATGTTCAGTGTTAAAAGTTTTCGCGAAAACTTACTAACATGCAAAGATGCTGCAGAGATCCATCAGCTCATTTCAAATTGGACCGCAAATGCCTCAAATCAGCATAACACAACTGTTTGAAGAGAATCGCGAGAAACTAGGGCTGATCTGGAAGGCAGGCAGAAATGATGGTGATAAGCAAGTTATTGATGACGTCTCTCAGAGTAATCAGGGTGTAATTGGACATCTCAACTTTATCCATCCCAATTGGATACAAGTATTGAGCAGTGATGAAGCAGATTATCTTAACCAACTTGATCCCAAATCATTGCAGCATAGTATGCAGCTTCTTGCCGAGAGCAATATGTCATGTATCATTGCAGCGAGAGGCGTCCCTGTACCAGATTCGCTAAGTGCATTGGCCAACTCCACTCATACACCCATACTATGTTCAGAACGCTCCAGCCTGGAAATAATGTGGCTATTACGTCCCTATCTGTGGCGTGTCTTGGCCCCCTCAGATAGTATGCACGGTGCTCTTCTCGATGTGCTGGGAATGGGTGTGATGATTACAGGAGAAAGTGGTGTTGGTAAAAGTGAATTAGCACTGGAATTGGTGAGCCGCGGTCACGGTCTAGTGGCAGACGACGTGGTAGAGTTACACCGTATATCACCAGAGACCTTAGAGGGCCAAAGTCCGGAGATGTTACGCGATTTTCTTGAAGTTCGCGGGCTTGGAATGCTTAATATTCGTATTATTTTTGGCGAAACAGCGGTACGCCGACGAAAAAATCTGAAACTGATCGTGCATCTGCAAAAAGCTAGCAGTTCTGAATTTAATGCACTTGATAGACTTCCGATCAACAATGTCAGTGAAGATGTTATGGGCATTAGCATCCGCAAGGTTATTATACCGGTTGCTGCAGGACGTAACTTAGCGGTGCTAGTTGAAGCAGCGGTACGTAATTATGTCCTACAATTTCGTGGTATGGATAGTACTAAGAATTTTCTAGAGCGACATGAACAAGAGATGGAGAACAAAAAAACCAAATAAAGACACGAAAGGCACAATAAATCTTTAGAACTATGAACCTACGCATTGCTATATTTTCACTACTCCACGCTCTTAAAGGAAAATGCAACTAATCGTCATTAGTGGTCTCGCAGGCTCCGGGAAGAGTATTGCGCTCACAGTACTGGAAGACAGCGGATATTATTGTGTCGATAACCTACCTGCTAACTTGTTGCAAGAAGTTATCCTTTATTTTAAAAAATCTAGCCATCCACGCATCGCAGTCAGTATTGATGCCAGAAGTCGTAAAACACTACATCTGTTTCCAAAACAGATGGCTGATTTGAAACAAAAAGAAATTGACGTACGCTTATTATTTTTAGAGGCTAAAACCGATACGCTAGTTAAACGCTTTTCAGAAACCCGCCGCCGTCACCCGTTAAGCGATGACCAACTCACACTGCTCGAATGTATACAGTTAGAAAGAGAAATATTGGCAGAGGTCAAGGATCTTGCACACTGCATCGACACCAGTGACTTGAGTGCTAGCTCATTGCGCACCTGGGTAAGAGACTTTATTGACCTCGATCGTTCGCGCCTGACACTCTTATTCCAGTCGTTTGGCTTTAAGCATGGCATTCCACTAGATGCGGATATAGTGTTCGATGTGCGCTGCCTCCCCAATCCATTCTATGAAGAACAGTTACAATCTCTTACTGGAACAGATGATGCAGTAATTGAATATCTCTCTAGACACGCCGATGTCAATCGTATGTTCGATGATATAAGACGATTCATAGATGACTGGTTGCCTTGTTTCATTCGTGATAACAGAAATTACCTAACTATAGCTATCGGCTGCACTGGCGGACGTCACCGCTCAGTATATTTAGCTGTACGTTTAGCTAAGTATTTTACTAAAAAGAATCAAGTTCTAGTACGACACCGAGAATTGAGTTCTTAATCCGTACCATTTATTTTTAATTAGCATCACCTATCTCGTCAATAGGAAAGAGTCTTTTAGAAAGTACATAAAATCAATCTGCTATACTTTAAATTGGAAAATCGATTGTCGGATTAAAGATGAATACACCACAAATTATTACGCTTGCTTTTACCGGCGCATCTGGTATGCCTTACGGTATACGTCTCTTAGAAATGCTTCTGGCCAACGGTAATCACGTTTATCTACTGTACTCACAAGCGGCACAGATCGTTGCACAACAGGAAATGAAATTAACACTATCATCTCGCGCCAAAGAAACAGAAGAATTCTTCTGCCAACGTTTTAAGGCCGCAAAAGGTCAATTGCGTGTATTTGGGCGAGAAGAATGGTTTGCACCAGTAGCCTCTGGCTCTAATCCAGCAGATTCAATGGTGATCTGCCCATGTACAATGGGGACGCTGGCTGCCGTAGCGGCAGGCTGGGACAGAAACTGATTGAACGTGCAGCAGACGTGATGCTAAAGGAAAAGCATAAGCTCATACTGGTACCACGAGAAATGCCGTTCTCTTCCGTCCACTTGGAAAATATGCAAAAATTGGTTCGTTGTGGCGCAGTAATCCTACCTGCCAACCCGGGTTTCTATCATCATCCTAAAAGTGTGCAGGATCTAGTAGATTTCGTCGTTGCGAGAATACTCGATCATCTAGGTGTGGCACATTCCCTTATTCCACGTTGGGGTGAAGAAAATATATAAAGCTACTGATCCTTATTAGATAGGATGAGTTCTTGGTCTAAAAAGATGCCTCGAGCTATTAAAAATTCTCTGATGCACACTTCTTAGTAGAAATTATTTCGATTTCCTTAGTGGTTACCCGATAAATCCCCGCCTCGGTTACGATAAAATCCACTGCAATATCATGTGGTCTGTGATGGAAGTTCTCTAGCCGTAGAATCTCAAATGCCACACCGATGACTAGAGGACGTGGACTGATCGTGGTAAGTGTACGATCATAATAACCTCCACCATAGCCAAGTCGATAACCTTGCACATCAAAGCCAAGCATCGGTACTAATATCGCGTTCACCATTACTAATTCAGTATTGTCAGGAATAGGAATATTGTAGGCACCTGTTTTCATTGGTGCTTCCTTCCACCATCTACGAAAACGTAGCAGTTTATTTTTATTCTCCACTTCTGGTAATGCAAGCCTCGCACCGCGATCCTGAATAATGTTCATCGCTGGACGAGGATCAAATTCTCCACGATAGGGCCAGTAAAACCCAACCGTATTTTTCCATAGCATTGGGAATCCACGCTCCAACGAAGTAGTAATAACCATACTCCAGTGAAATCGATCATCTTCGGTGACTGCTTCCCTGCGCGCTAGCAACTCAATACGCTTTTTCTTTCTCCACTCTTGCCATGTATCCATTTTCTAAGCTTGTTTATCTGTAGGAATAGTTTGAGTTTAAAAGATTTCTAACTGGCGCAGGGATTCCCATCTCCAGCGCTCCATTAAATGATGTCCATTTTTGTCCACTCTGACTTATGGCAGAGACTTGTGAAACAACTTTTAAAGAACGTGGATAGATCCGCAACTTGAAATGTGTAAAAGCATGATCTATAGACGGTATATGACACAGCAATTTTATTTTTATTCCAAAGCGTTGAGCACAATACAAGGAAATATTTACACTTGTCGGTATTTCTGGCAAGCACCAGAGCCCGCCCCAGATACCCATTGGCGGACGTCGCTCCAACAAAATCTCATCCCGTCTCATTATCATCAGCATCACGGTCTCTTTTATTACTAATGGTTTATAAGGTCTAGGAATAGGAAGTTTATCTTCTCGATGTTCTTGAAATGCAACACATTCTCGCCGTATCGGACATACAACACATTTTGGTTTGGTACGAGTACAAATGGTAGCGCCGAGGTCCATCAAAGCCTGGGAGTACGCTTTGATGTTGCCTTTGACATTATTTTTTGGTAACAACTCTTCAGCTTTCTTCCATAGCAGAGCTTCTGTCTTCTTCTCTCCAGGATAACCCTCCACACCAAAGTGGCGAGCAAGAACACGTTTGACATTGCCATCTAGTATTGCGCATCGTTTTCCATAAGCAAAAACTACTATTGCTGCAGCAGTCGAGCGACCTATGCCGGGTAGTTGTTGAATCAACTCAATTTTCCGTGGAAATTTACCGTGATAATCGCTAACAATTAAGCATGCCGTTTTGTGCAAATTTCTTCCACGCGAATAGTAGCCTAAGCCACTCCATAAAGCTAAGACCTCGTCAAGGGATGCCAACGAAAGACTTTTGACATCAGGATAGCATCGTAGAAACCGTAAGTAATATGGTATGACAGTGATAACCCTAGTTTGCTGTAACATGATCTCAGATAGCCAAATCGCATACGGATCAATCGTATTCTGCCAAGGAAGTTGGTGTCGGCCATGGGCTCTTTGCCAACGGATTAGTTGAACGGAAAATTTTAAATGTTGCATGTTGAACAAAATTTTGGAGTAACTCTACTGTTCTTAAACTTCAAGTGAGCCAGCGTATGTTTGAAGTATATATCCATAATCGGAATATACGTGGAGCGGGTGAAGGGAATCGAACCCTCGTAATCTGCTTGGGAAGCAGGAATTCTACCATTGAACTACACCCGCATTGTGTTGTGCCCAATTGGCAACGATCCTGAGATCCCATCTGAGTGTAAACCGATGAATTGCTTACTGTCCCTCGCTAGGTTCGACCTCAGCTGGCGTCTTGGAAAGCTTCTACTCTACCATTGAGCTATACCCGCATGCTAAAATAAACGTAGGTTTAGGCTCCTGATTCTAACCGATACTAGATGTTTTTTTAAATTGATACAACTCATCATCAACGGTCAGCTACAACATTTTGATGCCACATTGAGTGTGACGCAATTGCTGGAAAGCATGACACTAGAAAACAAGCGGATTGCGGTTGAGCGCAATGGCCAAATCATTCCTCGTAGTGAATTTGGCAAACAAACGTTGGCAGATGGAGACCAACTTGAAATCGTGATCGCGGTTGGAGGAGGATAGGTTTCTTCACTACAGAAGCACACCACTCACTACACGAAATGACTCATAGGACTCATGGACACTTTCATAATCTCTGATAAAGCATATTCCTCTCGTCTTCTTGTTGGTACAGGTAAATACAAGGATTTTACCCAGACCCGTGAAGCGATTGATGCTAGCGGTGCACAAATCATCACTATTGCAGTCCGACGAACCAACATTGGTCAAAGCGCCCACGAGCCAAACCTGCTGGACCTGCTGCCACCCTCGCAGTTCACACTGCTGCCCAATACTGCTGGTTGCTTTACTGCTGATGATGCGATACGTACTCTCCAACTTGCCCGTGAATTACTTGATGGTCATTGCCTAGTGAAACTGGAAGTACTAGGCGACTTAAACACTCTTTATCCAAATATAACGGAGACCATTAAGGCTGCAAAAATTCTAGTAAAGGAAGGATTCCATTTAATGGTATACACTTCGGATGACCCCATAATCGCAAAGCAACTGGAAGATATTGGCTGTGTTGCGATAATGCCGTTAGCATCACTGATTGGCTCCGGTATGGGTATCCTAAACCCATGGAACTTACAAATCATTATTAACAATGCGAAGGTTCCAGTAATAGTTGATGCTGGTGTGGGTACTGCCTCTGATGCAACCATTGCCATGGAGCTTGGTTGTGATGGAGTTTTGATGAATACCGCCATTGCTGCTGCAGAAAATCCAGCATTGATGGCTTCTGCTATGAGAAAAGCGGTGGAGGCAGGACGTGAGGCCTTTCTAGCTGGGCGAATGGAAAAACAACCATACAACGCAAGTCCCAGTTCACCCATAAACAATATTATTGCCAGCAGTAAAAATAAAGCTGCATGAATTCTTGCCTATTCTCCCCAAATGTCACAACAACTTACTATTACTCGCAGCTTCGTGCTTCGCCAAGGCCGTATTTCAAATGCTCAGCGCCGTGCCTACGAAACTTTACTATCAATTTACGGTATACAGTTTACGGAAAGCCTACTTGACTTAGAAACGATTTTTGGTAGAAGCGCACCAACATATCTTGAAATTGGTTCTGGTATGGGAGCAACTACTGCTGCTATTGCCAAGGCACATCCACAAAACGACTACCTCGCTGTCGAGGTTCACACGCCCGGTGTAGGTAGTCTGCTGATACAAATCGAAGAACTGGGATTGACTAATTTGCGTATTATCCAGCACGATGCAGTAGAAGTTATGAACCGAATGATGCAGTCAGACTGCCTCGACGGGGTACATATTTTCTTTCCTGACCCTTGGCCTAAATCACGCCACCACAAGCGCAGATTAATTCAACCAGAATTTATATCACTTCTGTGTGAGCGTATCAAGTTTGGTGGCTATATACATGTTGCAACTGATTGGGAAAACTACGCTGAACAAATTCTAAAAGTGTTGCGTAATGAACCACAACTCTCCAACACTACAAGGGATTATGCTACACACCCAGAATATCGGCCGCTAACTAAATTTGAACAACGCGGTTTGCGTTTAGGCCACGGAATTTGGGATTTGGTGTTCAAGAAAAAATATCTAACTCCAGACTTATTTAATCAGTGATTCTTCGTTAGTATCTTCACAAACCCCTGTATATTCTATCCTCCCTCATGCTGGATCAATGCATGCCTTCTGAGATACTCGTTCATCACAATCTCATTCTATTTCTCAAAGGGAAATAAGCGTTTTCTCTATATGTTACTTTTATCTGGCAAGAAAATCTGCAATAAATCATTGAGAAATCGCCTCCCAGTAAAAGTTGGTATAATACGCTGATGATCACGCACCATTAGTCCACGCTGCTCTGCTTCGTTGAGTTGCTGCTGGATGGCCGTAATCGATATGCCAGTACGTTCCTGAAACATTCCTATCTCAAATCCTCTAGTGAGCCGCAAGGCGTTCATCAAAAACTCAAATTGTCTGTCGTCACGGCTTACTTCGTGCTGCTCTTGCATCAGCATATTTGGAACAATCGTATCCAGCATTATTTTGACAAGATATTCCCTAGGCTTCTTATAGCGCATCTGCCTCACAATTTTGTCTGCAAAACTTATTTTACTGTGCGCACCTGCACCGATACCGAGATAATCGCCAAATAACCAATAGTTCAAATTGTGCTGTGACTTATATCCGAGATGAGCAAATGCTGAAGTTTCATAATTTATATAGCTACTACTCTCAAGTTCTTCCTCGACCATCAACTGTATTTCTGCCGATAGATCGTCGTTGGGTAGTGGCGGCGGATAACGATGAAACAACGTATTTGGCTCCAAAGTAAGTTGATAGGCAGAAATATGCTGGACTCCAAAGGCACATGCTGTTTCTATATCGTTGCGGGCTTCCTCCAGTGTCTGGTTAGGAAGCGCGTACATCAAATCAAGGTTAACATTGTCAAAATTCCTCTGTGCGATTTCTACTGCGCGATGTGCCTCCCTGTCATTGTGTATACGTCCAAGTTTTTGTAGGTGTATTGGGTTAAAGCTTTGGATGCCAATAGATAGACGATTGATCCCAGCAGCTTGAAAATCAGCAAACTTTTGCGCCTCAAATGTGCCGGGGTTGGCTTCTAATGAGACTTCGGCATAATGTTCTAGAGGTAGCAATGTCCTAATAGTGGTTAGAATCGTATCAATGGATCGAGCACTGAATAAGCTAGGCGTGCCACCGCCGAAAAAAACACTGACTACTCTACGACCCCAAATCTGAGGTAACGCAATTTCTAGGTCTCTGGTTAGCCCAGCCACATATTCATCTTCCAGGATACTGATATCTCCATTAATTTCGTGTGAATTGAAATCACAATAGGGGCATTTCTTAACGCACCATGGAATGTGAATATATAGACTCAATGGCGGGAGCGTTCTCAGTCCCAGAGATTGAGAATTAAACATGTCGGAAGTAGCAATTATTGCGGCCATAGTAAAATTGATATCCAGCTGATAAAGGATTCTATTTAGCTTCTACAGC
>PVMK01147253.1_pt1 | contig 20145 bp, 12 predicted proteins | sample 1853481 | NCBI WGS metagenome assembly PVMK01 (sample SAMN08533507, study PRJNA380276) | Marine sediment metagenome, whole genome shotgun sequencing project. | reverse complement strand
GCCGGTGATTTTAGCCGAGAGTCAAGAGGGCAAAAGCCTGGAAAAACAGCTGAAATCTCAAGGAAATTATGTGCAGTTCCTGGAGCCTTTATCCGATGGTTCCTATGCGATTAAAAAAGAAGCCATCCCCGAAGACAGACAAAACGATTTCCCAATTGATCTGTACCGAATCCAATTTATTGATAATACAGCGATTTTCGCACCGGAAAATTTATCGCGGGCATTCAAAGAAGGAAAAGGCCCGGTGCTCAAAACCCGGGTGGCGCAAATGATCGCATCAATCGCCCAGCCCCGGGATCTGGCGGTGCTGGCGGTTCGAATTCCTGAAAACTTCAGTGCGGATTGGCAGAAAAAAATTCAGGGAATCCCGCACTCCAGCAAAACCCCCGGGCCGCCATGGTTGCGGCAATGGGCGGCGGTGTGCTGGCGCAATTATCCGAACCGTTGAAAGGCGTCGAATCCCTGGCGATCGGATTCCGTCTGGATGAAACCAACGGTCGGGTGCTGCAATATGCCCAGCAATTTCGCAAAGGGGTGGATGGAAACAGCATTGTTCAGCAATTAAGGTCGGGCAACCCGGATGATCTCGATGTCGACGGCATGGTTTTAAAGCTGATCGAGCTTTTTAACGATCCCCGCTACCAGCATCAGATCGGACACGAAAATAACCGCCTGATGCTCGAGCTTAACTGGGAAGAACAGCATGACAAAGCGTTTTTCGCCTCTCTGTCGGAAGCCACTCTCGGCCAGCTGTTTGCCCAGAGCATGACGTTAACACCCAGTGAGGGTCCGATTTCAGCCCGATATGATGCACCACCGCGTCTGTCAACCGCCGTCAATGTCGACAATCTGAAAAAAACGATCCCCGCTGCAGTTCAGCAAAGCCTGTTTCCCGGGAATTACTGGGGTTCCGGCGACCAACCCCGCATGACGCTTGACCTCGACACGATTGAAGTTCCCAATGCATCCCTGGCCCAGATGACCTATGAGGTGCTGGACGTCTTAACAACGGATGGTGCCGGTATCATGCGGGTGCAGGAAAACCCGTTTCAACATATCATCAACCCGGGAAGTGCTTCACCCGGCTATATCGATGTAAGCGTTAAACAGGGCACCCCGGCAGAAAAGCTGGGAACTGCGAAAATTCGCTTTAATATCGCACTGCCGGCAGCTTTGAAAAAAATGGAATTTCTTTCCGGCAATAAGCCCGGCACTGTCAGGCAATCCGACGGGGTTCGGGTGAAGTTGAGCCGCCTGGAAAAGGATGTGGCCAAAGTTAACTATCGCGGCGGTGTATCCGCCAAGCTTTTCGCATTTGACAAAACCGGGCGGTCATTGGCTTCAAAAGAATCCATGAGTTCTTCTTCATCGGCGGCCGCTCGCTTTCAGGGCGAGATCAATACCCTGATGGTGGTCGTGGTACAGGAAATGCTCGATTACTCGTTTGAGGTCGAGGCGGATCTCAACAAAGGCAAAGAGCTGGCCCTGTCTCGTAAGCCGGAGAATCCCAAAAGGCTGCGCTATGATCACCATCCGATGCAAACCTATGTGAATTACACCGCAGATGACCTCACCGGCCTGGAAGTAACCTGGCGGGAGGCCGGCGGCATGTCATGGACCGACAGTCTTAATGTCACCCTGCCCAGGGGCCCTTTCAATGGCGATATCCGCTGGGAGGTCCATTTTTTCGGAGAACGCGAACCGGTTTATCTGTCCGGCAATTCATTTTACGGCCCCACCGATATCGCCTACGGCCTTTCAAATGGAGATCTCAGCAAAGCCCACACCGCCTTCGGCAAAATTCAGATGGATCTGGCATCGGAAATTTATCGATTAACCTTTGTTAAAAAATCCGACGGCAAAACCATCGTTCAAAAGCTGCCATCCGGCAAACCGGTTAAGGTCAGTTTCAACAAAAATGAAATCACCTTTGATGCCGGCACGGCCGATGTCATCCAATCGATGGCATTCGACGCCGAGGGGCGCCGCTTCAGAAAGGATAGTTATACCGGTATCAAGGGCAGCCAGAAGAAAATTTATTTCTGGGGGCTGCCGGCCACCTTTGCAATTGATGTGGCCACGCAAAAGATTAAAAAAACGATTCAATTCGACCTTCAGCAGCGCCCGGTGGATGAAGCCAGCTATACAAAATTCAAGAAAAATATCGAAAACCACCGGGAAATTGTCAAGACGCTTAAGAAAATTGCCCGGGCCAGGCGCAGGGCTCGGACCCAATACGGCAATGATATTGCCGGCATGTTTTACCTGTTCGACCGCAAGAAACAAAAACCCATGGCGCTGATCGATCAGAAGATTGCCCATTCCGATCCGGCCGGCCGGGAACGCTTCGGATATGATCTCAAGCCCTATAAAGGATATTATTTCACGGTGTTATCCGGGGTTGAATCCGGCGGTGTTAAGAATGACTACATGCGCATACCCAAGCAGCAGGCCTTTACCTGGAAAAACGGATCTTTTAAAACCGCCCCCTTTCTGCAGCCGCCGGATCTGGTCGCTGTCCCCAGAGATAAAACCCAGCCGACCTTTTTCATCCAGTTTGACCAGATCTTCATGAAACAGCTCAACGGCGCCAAGCTGACCTACTTACCGCAGGACTATTACAGCAGAGGCTGGGTGGAAGCGAAGTTCGTTGGGAGTTGAAACTCGATCTTCGATATTTGACTTGATAATCGGGCACCATCCTGCCGCTTTTTCCGACCCTTTTTTCCGCCGGCGTCAATTTTTCAACGAATTCTTCAAGAAACCCGCCAATCGACCGATAATATAAACAGAATTTATCCCAATCTTATCAAAATATTAAGCCGGATATTAACTTTTTTTTTATCCGGACGATAAGTAGCATGGTTTTTGCAAAAAATTTTAAACCACCGGCTGTTAGCCATCAAGCCCGACACCGACCCATACGTTTAGAATTTCTGGAAACAAAAGCGGACAGACTTAATGATTCTGAATTGGATGCAAAAATTGGGGGCGGCAAAAACCGCCCTGGCCATCACGCTGATCTCAATTTTAGGAGCACTGGCTCTGGAAATCGGTATGTCTCTGATTTCAGGAAAACTGCATGTGGAAACAATTGTCAAATGCATCGTATTTCCCGGAATTATCGCCCCCATCGTATCCTATGCCGTTGTCCGGATAGCCGTCAGGCTGGCCAAGTCAGATGCCGCACTGCGTGAAAGTGAAGCAAAATACCGCACCATTCTGGACAATATCGAGGACGGGTATTTTGAAGTCGACCGCAAGGGTAATTTCACCTTTTTCAACGATGCCCTGTGCCGGTTAATCGGGTATTCTCCGGCGGCAATGGCGGGGATGAACAACCGGGAATATATGGATGAAGAAAATGCGAAAAAGGTGTTTCAAACCTTTAATCAGGTATACGAAACCGGCAACCCCACAAAAGGATTTGACTGGGAAATTATCAAAGTCGACGGTTCTAAAAGTCACATGGATGCTTCCGTGTCGTTAATGACCGACCCTGAGGGAAACCGCATTGGATTCTGCGGTATCGCACGCGACGTCACCAAACACAAACAATCAGAAATGGCCCTGCGGGAAAGTGAGGCAAAATACAGGCAGCTGGTGAATCATGCACCGGCCGGCATTTACGAGGTTGATTATATCGGCGGAAAATTTGTCAGTGTTAATGATGTCATCTGCGAGTACACCGGCTATACCCGTCAAGAGCTCCTGTCCATGAGTCCCTTGGATATTTTACCGCAAGAGGGCCAGAAAAAATTTATTGAACGCCTGGACAAAATTTTTAAGGGCCAGAAAGTACCGGCATCGGTTGAATACAAAATCAGATCCAAAACCGGCCATGAATTCTGGGTGCTGATAAACTCAAGTATTATTTATGCCGCCGATGGAAGACCAACGGGCGCAACAGTTGTGGTGCATGACATCACGGAACAAAACCAGGCTGAGGAAGAAAAGAAAAACCTGGAATATCAACTTCAGCAGGCCCAGAAGATGGAGGCCATCGGAACGCTGGCCGGCGGAATCGCCCACGATTTTAATAATATTCTTTCCGTCATTATCGGTTACACCGAGCTGATATTGATGAACGCAAACGTGGATGCAGAAGTCAGGGAAAATCTAAAAGAAATTTTTAGCGCCAGCAAACACGCCCGGGACATGGTCAAGCAAATTCTGGCTTTCAGCCGTCAGAACAAACAGGAACGCAAGCCCATTCAGGTGGCCCATATTGCCAAAGAGGCCATCAAGATGCTGCGGGCTTCTCTGCCGGCCACGATTTCAATTCAGCAGCACATTGAAAAAGATACCGGTGTCATTGAAGCGGATCCAACCCAGATCCACCAGGTGTTGATGAACCTTTGCACCAATGCTGCCCATGCGATCAATGAAAAAGACGGTGTTCTTGAAATCAGCCTGTGCAATGTCGAATTAGATCAAAAGGCTGCCGCCGATATCCCGGACCTCGAAGCGCGATCTTATCTGAAACTGAGTGTTAAAGACAGTGGGGAGGGTATTCATCCCGATGCCCGGCAGCAGATTTTTAACCCCTATTTTACAACAAAGGAAAAAGGTAAAGGCACCGGCCTGGGATTAGCGGTGGTCCAGGGAATTGTCAAATCCTGCGATGGTGCGGTGACGGTTGAAAGCGAAGTGGGCAAAGGCACCGCATTTCACGTGTATCTACCCACCATAAAACGAAAATTAACAGCGGAAGACGAAATTTCCACACCGCTGCCGATGGGATCTGAACGTATTCTGTTTATAGATGATGAGCAGCCGCTGGTGGAAATTGGAAAGCTAATGCTGGAACGCCTGGGGTATAGCGTGGCCACGCGAACGAGCAGCATCGAAGCCCTGGAGCTTTTCAAGGCAGACTCGGATCGATTCGACCTGGTGATTACCGATATTGTCATGCCCAACATGAGCGGTGATAAGCTGGCCGAAAAAATCATGGGCATCCGCGCCGATATTCCGGTCGTTCTGTGCACCGGTTACAGTGAGAAATTTACCCGCCGGAATGCCTCCGAAATGGGCATTCAAACCTTGCTGATGAAACCGCTGGTGATGCGCGATCTGGCAACTGTTGTCCGGCAGGCAATAGAAGCGAACTAGTTTCCATGCTGCCATTTTAAAGATATCTTCTCGTCTTAACGACAACTTGATCTCATAGCGCCTGATCTTATTGAGCAATCCCTGACGGGTTAAACCCACTAAAACAACCCCAATATTCCCGTCCCTTGCCGCCTCGGCGACCCTGTTCAATCCGGTTCTTTTTAATCTTCAACCTGTCCTTCTCCCCATTAGAGCGTTTGTCATAATAACGTTCCGATACAGGCAGTTTTCTGAGTCTTTTTTGGGTTATTAATAACGTCTAATATAGCTGGGTGCAAACGCTCTAGTAATTTTTTTTCATTATAATATAGCGGTGGTCATGTTTGTAATAATTTTAAGCTGTTACACATTACATTTTCCCTTGTTAGCGAATCCGGCAAACGGAACATATTTATGACAACCGCTATTACTGCATGATCCAAATGAGTTGAGTTTCCAATTCGATAAAACCGGCCGCTTACAATCAAGAAAATTTTGGCATCTGCGCGTTTTAAGGGTATAATAATATATCCCCTCAAAAATTATAGAAAAAAGCCCTGCAATTCGATTTCCAAAAACAAGGATATGAAAAATGGCCTCCTTAATCAGCCGGGATGAAGTCAACCTTCCCGAATCCACGGAATTGAATAACCAGAAATACCTGGTCAATGTATGCATGATTGTCGGCCTGCCGGTTTTGGGCATCTTCATGATCTATGACCTCATTATCGGCCGCTACCTGATCGGAACAGTTCTTGTTCTAATGTTTTTCATCCTTCTTGGCCTTTTTGTGGCGATTAACAAGTCCGGCTACAAAATAAACGATCAGATCTATCCTTATTTTTTAAACACCCTGGTTGCACTGTTTGGGTTCTTTATCGCCTACACCGTGGGCGTCGAGGACAATTTAAGCCGGATGCCGTGGGCCTTTCTCTTTACGGTGCTGGTGTTTTTTGCCCTGGGGACGGCCCGGGCATTGCTGTGGGTATCGGTTTTATTTTGTACGCTGCTCGATCCTCGAGCTCTATGTCAGCGGCAATGAAAGCCTGGTCGTATCAGAATTTAAGCTGCGTTTTTATATCGCCTTTATGCTGGTTATCATGGCCTCTTTCTTTTTTGAGCGCCTCAAGAAAAAATATCAATTAGCACTGATCGATAATCAGCGGACGCTCAAAGAATCCGAAAACCGGTATCGCGAAGCATTTGAACAACTCAATGATGAAATGAACGAGCGCCGCAGAGCCGAAGAAAAACTTCGCAAAAGCGAGGAACGCTTTCGCGAGATGGCCGAACATATCAGTGAAGCCTTCTGGCTTTATGCTTGGGATAAACGAGAAATGATCTATACCAGTCCGGCTTATGAGAGCATATGGGGTCGCCCCATCGAAGACCTTTATGCTCGAGATAATGAATGGGCTGAAAGCGTCCACCCGGATGATCTGGAATATGCCCGGGCGTCATTTGAACAAATTGCCCACACCGGCGGCGGTGAAGAACGAGAATATCGCATCGTGCAGCCGGATGGCTCGGTGCGCTGGGTATCGGACAGGGGGTTTGCCATCAGGAATGAAAATGGGCAGGTGGTGCGTATCGCCGGGATTGCCAAGGACATCACCAAACGCAAGCAGGCGGAAGTCGCGCTGCGCGAAAGTGAAGAAAGATTCAGAGAGCTGGCTGAATTGATGCCGGAAACCATTTTTGAGGTCAATTTAGAGAGCCGACTGACGTTTGTAAATCGTAATGCCTATAACTATTTCGGCTATACCCAAACTGATCTCAAGCAGGGCTTAAGCAGCTTGGACATGCTCATACCGGCGGATCGCGACCGCGCCAAACAAAATGTTGCCCAAATATTAAGCGGTAACCGGACCGGCATTAATGAGTATACCGCCCTTCGAAAAGACGGCGGCACCTTCCCGGTAATCATTCATTCCGCCCCCATTTTTAAAGCAGGCAAACCCGTCGGTTTACGAGGTTTTATGATCGATATTACCGACCGCAAAAAAGCAGAAGAAGAACGCCGCAAGCTGGAGGTCCAGTTCCAGCAGGCTCAGCGCTTTGAAGCCCTGGGCACCCTGGCCGGCGGGATCGCCCATGACTTTAACAACCTGCTGATGAATATCCAGGGGAACACGTCGCTCATGCTCTTTGAAATTGATAACACCCACCCTAATTTTGAGCCGCTGAAAAATATTGAAAAACAGGTCAAAAGCGGCGCCCAGCTCACGCGGCAGATGCTGGGATATGCCCGCAAAGGAAAATTCAATGTCAAGCCGGTTGATTTAAATCAGATCGTGGATGAAAGCGCAGAAACTTTCGGGCGAACGCGCAAGGAAATTACCATTGAGGGAGAATTTGAAGATGACCTGTTTTCGATAAAGGCCGATCAGGGCCAGATTGAACAGGTGCTGTTAAACCTCTATGTAAATGCCGCCGATGCAATGCCCGGCGGCGGTAAGCTTTTTCTAAAAACACAAAATGAAACCCATTTGAATATCAAAAGCGACCATTACCATCCCGAGGCCGGGCAACTACGTTCAACTAACCATCACCGACACCGGCAGCGGTATGGACAAAGCGACCCTGGAACGGATTTTTGACCCCTTTTTTACGACAAAAGAAATGGGCCGGGGCACCGGGCTGGGATTGGCCTCGGTTTACGGCATTGTTAAGAGTCATGACGGATATATTGATGTGGAATCTGAAAAAGGTCATGGAACGACTTTCACCCTTTTTCTGCCCTGCTGCCGAAAAAGGGGTCGAAGACAATCCTGAAGCAGACGCCAGACTAATTAAGGGAAGCGGCACCCTGTTGATTGTTGACGATGAGGAACTGGTGCTCGACGTGGGCGTCAACATGCTTGAAAAGTTAGGATATACCGTTCTCAAAGCCCATAACGGCACCGAGGCCGTCGACATTTTTGAAGCCAACAAAGATAAAATCAAGATGGTCCTTTTAGATATCATTATGCCGGATATGGGCGGCGGGGAGGTCTATGACAAAATCAAACCCATTAATCCGGAGGTGAAGGTCCTGCTTTCAAGCGGCTACAGTGTTGACGGGCAGGCAATTGAGCTGCTGGAACGCGGCTGTGACGGCTTTATGCAGAAACCCTTTACCATGGAGGAGTTGTCGGGGAAGATAACACAAATTCTGAAAAAATAAAAACTGGGTCCCAAACCCTCATCTTTTGTCCCCTGGCGGTGTTACACTTAGGTTCAAAATGCGCGCGTACTAACGTGTACGCTGTGCGTTTGAACCTAAGTGCGCCTTGCCAGCGAACAAAATCTAAAGGTTTTGAACCCAGTTTTATCAGATCACCCATCCTTCCTTTAATGAAAAGCACTCCATTTGTGATATATCGAAGATACCACTGTTTGGTTCAGACGTGGCTCCTACAGCTGCTTTTTGTTGACAGATAGCAAGCAAAATTTTAATTATAGCAAAAACCGGCATTCTGCATGGCTTTTCTCCTGAATTCATCCTGACTGATTCTAAAGGCTCGCATATCGCGGCAAGATGCCGCTCCCACTGTTGACAAGGTGATGTCGGATCGCGCTAAACGGGAGAATAATGGGCGTAACGTGCTATTTTTAAGACAGCTTCAAGAAATTCTATTTATTACTACTACCTGCAGAGCTTTAATGATTTTCTCTGTGAGCTCTGTGTACTCTGTGGTGTATACAAATGGAATGCCCAAATTGCCAGGTAGTAAACAGGGAAGGGGCCGTCTTTTGCCTGGAGTGCGGTGCGGAACTGGGAATTCAATGTCCCAATTGCGAAAAATCCCTGCCACCCCGGGCCAAGTTTTGTGACTCCTGCGGCCGGGATTTAAAGCAGCCCTCAAAACCCGAGCCCCAGATTCCGGAACCGGCCCCGGATAAAGAAAGACCACCCCCCAAACCCATCGCAAGCGAACGCAAACATGTAACCGCCCTGTTTTCGGATCTTTCCGGTTACACCGCCATGTCTGAAATCCTTGATCCCGAGGAAGTCAAAGAAATCACCAGTAAAATCTTTGACGACATCTCCAAAATCATCACCAAATATGAGGGCTTTGTCGAAAAATTTGCCGGCGACGCCGTCATGGCGCTCTTCGGTGCCACCGAAGCCCACGAGGATGACCCGGTCAGGGCCATAAAAGCCGCCCGGGAAATCCACAACCTGGTAAATTCTTTGAGCCCCGCAATATGAAGAGCGCATCGAACAACCCCTGGTAATGCACAGCGGCATCAACACCGGTCTGGTGGTCACCGGTGACATCAATCTGGAAAAAGGCACCCACGGGGTTGCCGGCGACACCCTTAACGTGGCGGCGCGGCTAAGTAGTCTGGGCATGGCCGACGATATCCTGGTGGGTGCGGATACCTATTATCAGTCAGAAGGCTATTTTGATTTTAAAGAACTGGAGCCCGGCCACGATTAAGGGCAAGTCTGAGCCCATCCGAATATATAAAGTTATCGCCCAAAAAGAACAGCCCATCAAAATCCACCGCCTGCATGGTTTTCAGGCCGAGCTGATCGGCCGCAAAGTCGAAATGAATCAGTTAACCGATGTCGCCCGCAAACTAAAGGAGGGCCGTGGTGCGGTCTTTTCCATTTACGGCCCGGCCGGCACCGGCAAAAGCAGACTCGTCCAGGAGTTTAAAGCTTCTTTAGATCTGGAGGAGATTCAATGGCTCGAGGGCCACGCCTATCCTCACAGTCAGAATACGCCCTATTTCCCGCTGATTGACCTTTTGAATCGTTCCCTTCAAATCGAAGAAGGCGATCCGCCGGAACGCGTAAAAGAAAAGATTGAATCCGGCGTATCTTCTCTGGTGGGTGAGAACACCGATTTCATCCCCTACATCGGAAGTTTATATTCATTGAGCTACCCGGAAATCGATGAGATCAGCCCGGCTTTCTGGAAAACGCAGCTGCAAAAGGCCATCCAGACAATACTTTCATCGCTGGCTCAACGGGCGCCAACCATTGTCCGCCTGGAGGACCTGCACTGGGCTGACCCCTCCTTTTTGGAACTGATTCGTTTGCTTCTGTCAGATTCCAGGGATCCCATCCTGTTTCTGTGCGTCTATCGACCGATCATTTCACTTTTCACCAGCCACCAGATCAGCGCCATGGCCCATCCCTACCAGGAAATCCGCCTGCAGGATCTTTCAACATCCGAATCGCAGGGCATGGTAGAATCATTATTGACGACAGAAACGATCCCTGCAGAATTGCAGCGCTTTCTCCAGGATAAAGTCGAGGGCAATCCATTTTATATTGAAGAAGTCATCAATTCTCTGATCGAATCGGACACGCTAATTCGGGACAACGGCAACTGGAAGCTTACAAAATCAATAACTGAGTCAGAAATCTCATCAACCATCCACGGGGTGATTTCCGGCAGGCTGGACCGGTTGGAAAAAGAAAGTAAGCGAATATTACAGGAAGCGTCTGTTATCGGCAGAACCTTTTTTTACGAGATCCTCAATCGCATAACAGAATTGGAGCACCAGATTGACCGGAGCCTGCGCAGCCTGGAGCGGCTGGATCTGATCCGCGCCAGGGCCCTGCAGCCGGATCTGGAATACATTTTCAAACATGCGCTGACCCAGGAAGTGGTTTACAACGGCCTTCTGAAAAAAGAACGTCAGGCAATCCACGAACGCATTGGCCTTGTCATGGAGCAGTTATTTCAAGACCGATTGCCTGAGTTTTACGAAACCCTGGCCTATCATTTCCAGCAGGGCCAGTCCATTATTAAGGCCGTACAGTATTTAATGAAGGCCGGTGAAAAAAGCCTGAAACGCTATGCCGTGGAAGAAGCCCATCAATACTACCGAGACGCATTTGACCTGCTGTCGAATAAACCTGAAAAAACCAGGGATATGAGCTTCTTTTAATTGATCTAATTTTAGATTGGGCGATGGTTTTCTACTACCGGGCGGATTGCATCGCGATTTGAGAAGCTATTCGTCTCCCATGAAGCTCTTGCTGAGACTTTAGACGATAAGGAAAGGCTCGGAATGTATTACGCCTGGATGGGCTTAATCATTTACTTCAGGGAAAAATATAAAAATTCTTACGAATATCTTCACAAAGCAATTAAGATTGGTGAAACGATCCAAAACGAGAAAATTATCGGTTATGCCTGTGCCTGGCTTTGCTGGACCTGTTGCGAGTTGGGTCTTTTAGATGAAGCCATAACCCAGGGGCAAAGAGCGCAAAAAATCGCAAATGTACTCAAATCAGATCACTATCTCTTTTTTAAATCCCTCGGAGGTATATCCGTGGCGTATAATTACAAAGGGGAGGGGAAAAAGGTACTTGAAGCCGGAAAAAAACTGCTGGACTTTGGTCAAAAGCATTCGAATGTTCGAAGTATCTTTTTAGGCTATCAAGCGATAGGATATGAGCCATTTTATCGCCGGGGATTTCCAACGGCTAAGGAATACGTTCAGAAGGCAATCAAAGTTTCAGTTGATCCCATCTATTCGATAGGTAGTAAGATGACCCTCGGTTTCATTCATGCCTTCAGCGGCCAATTGCTGGAGATCGAAGAAGAAATTAAGCAAGTTGAATCCTTTAGCCGTGATAAAGGCTATGAAGTTTGGGGAAGTCCAGCCAGTATGTTGTACGGCATCAATTGCATCGCAAAAGGCCAGATGAGCCGTGGGTTAAAAATGATTGAAGCCGTACGGGAATCATATAAAAAAAGTGAGCGCAAGTATATGCTGGCGAGTACAGAGTATATTCTCGGTAATATTTATTTACAGATTGTAGAGGGGGCTAAGCCTACCAGCTTTCTCACCATGGCCAAAAATATCGGTTTTCTGTTAAGAAACGTTCCTTCAGCTGCTGAAAAAGCAGAAAAGCATTTACATCAAGTTATTGAAATTGGAGAAGAGATAGGTTCTAAAAACACCATTGCAAGGGCCTATCTGGATCTGGGATTATTGCACAAAGCCAAGAAAAGAAAAGACCTGGCCAGAGAATGCATCTCCAAAGCCATTGAACTCTTTGAACTTTGCGAAGCGGAAGTTTACCTGCAACAGGCCAAAGAGGCTCTGGCTTCTTTAACTTAAAATAGATAAGTGGTCTTGCGGCCTGAAAGACAAGGCTTCGGGAACCCGCTGAGTAGTGATTCAGAATTATTGTAATTCAAACCCCTAGAAACTTAAAGCTGAACAGGCAAATGCCCTTGGCCGGCCTTTTAGCAACCCCGGTTCGGAGATCTGCAACCGGATGATCTTATGAGCAGCACCCGCCTCTTTTTTCCTGCCATACCCTTCGTATCGTTTTGAATCGAATCAGTTCCCAATTCGAACATTTCATTATTTTAAAGTTTCCAATAATTTAACCGATAATCGATTAGATGCTCAAAATTAACAATTCGTAATATTTTAACCTTTTAGGACATTTTTGATGTATAATCCAATAAACGCTCGATTGCTTCTATAGTGGTTGTCAAAAAAACATTCCGGTATAAAAAACACGTTTAATTTTAACCCGTAACTATCGAATATTATGAAAGCTATCATTGTCAGTGATCTGCACATCGGCTCCCGCTACTTTTTGCACGAAAACTTCAAGCAATTTCTTAAGAATATTCCCCAAGATCTTGAATTTATTTTAAATGGAGATATCATTGACAATCCTTATGCGAAAATGAAGCCGGCCGACCAACAGATACTGGACCGCTTTGAACAGATGTCCTATCTTCAAAGGATTGTCTGGGTGCGGGGAAATCATGACAACGGATACATCCCTGATAATTTAGGCAAAATTCAGATAAAGCAGCACCACGCCTTAAAAAAAAGACTGTTCATCACTCATGGAGATTTTTTCGATGATGTCATGCCACGAAGCCGGATGTTCATAAAGGCCTTTAAAATGATGCATGATCTAAGGGTTAAATTGGGTGCCCGCCCGGTCCACGTGGCCCATTATGCCAAGAAATGGAAAAGTTTTTATGAGTATCTGCGAAAAAATGTAATGTTAAATGCTGTAAATTACGCTAGAGAAAACGGATTTGAGGCCGTCACTTGCGGGCATACCCATTATGCTGAAGAACAGTTTGTTAATGGGATCAGGTACTTAAATACCGGCGCCTGGACCGAACGGCCCACATATTACGTGCGCCTAACCGATAATGAAATGACGCTGAATAAAACAACGGATTCAGCCGAACTGCTAAAATTCCCGGAGACTGACACCGTCCAGGTGTCATCTGCCGACCATCAGAACCCCACCCAACCGGTTTCCCATCACAACTAAACAACGCATAAAATCATAGGCGTCCCTACCCCAAAGTGGTATTTTTTTTCATATAATTGTGCAATATATTACATATACTGCTGATATTATTAAAATTTATTGACAATCTCCTTTATAAATTCTATACATTACAAATACAATTCCCCTAATCTTCAAATTTCTAAGCAGCGTTTTCAGATTACCGGAAGGGTTTTTTGGGATATGACCCGAAAGTTAAGAAAATTGAATAATGAAGTAAGGGACAATACAAAACCGTTCGTTAAGAATTTATCAGATGCTTCATTTCAGGAAAGGCGTTCGGGGATAAAAGACCGGCGCAAAAGGAATACATATATTTGGAATGATCAGCGTAGCGGTATCGCAGACAGACGCAGAAATGTCAAAGGTAAAACCTTGATGACGCTGAGCGAAAATGATTTAAGCCGAATTTTAAGTTAAAAAGAATACAAAAAAAATTATTAGGTAGCCCGGCCCGCTTAATGAATAATGCGGACAAGGAGTTAAAAATGACAGATAATGGTGGAACCCGTTTAGGAGCTGAGAGGCGGAAATTTCAATATACAGCTTATATTCCGGAAAAAAGATCGGGTCGGGACCGTAGAAAAGGATTTGATCGTAGGAGTCCAATGGCACGAAGAAGAGCGTCCGAACGCAAGGTTAGTCTAAATCATCGAGAACTATACCCCCGTAGAACGTAGAGAAGTATTCAGAACACAATCTTAGAATAGATGCTTGGAAACACCGATTTAGGCAGAATCATTTTGGTTCTGTCTTTTTTTTTCTTATTCCTGAAATACCTGGCCTTCAGCTGAAAAAAAACTTCCCTTTTATAGTGATTGTCAAAAAAACACTCCGGTATTCAAACGCTTTTTTATTGAGCCGTTGCAATTTTATAACAGTTGTGTTACTAACAATTATGCTAAAAACAAAAGTGCTAAATACGTTATGATGAAAGGTGGTGTTTCATGAACCCTTTCAAATATGGGTCGATAGTTCTGGGAAATGATTTCTGTGGCAGAAAAGACCTGTTGAAACAAATTGCCGCTCACATGGAAGCATCCCAGAACCTGGTGGTGATCGGAGAAAGACGTATCGGAAAGTCATCTCTTGTATATGAGGCGGTCAGAAAGCTAAAGGGAACCGATATCTTGTATATGGATCTTCTTGGCATAAAGTCTGTTGATGCGTTGTGCAAGAGGATGCTCAGGGCAATCGTTACCCTGGAAAAAAAAGCGAGCTGGACGGCTAAAATAATTCAGACCCTATCGTATCTCAAACCGACAATTTCTGTAGATCCTATAACATCAATGCCGGTAGTTACCTTTGACGCCTCCGTGGAACTGATGGCTGGTTCAATCCAGGAGGTGCTTGATTTGATTGAATCTCTGGCGCAGAAAAAACGTTTTGTGGTCGTCTTTGATGAATTCCAGGACATTCTAAAAATCAACGACGCCGACGAGGCCATTGCCCTTTTAAGGAGCAAGATTCAGTTTCACAGCAATATTCCCTATGTCTTTGTGGGGAGCATACGACACAAAATGGATGAAATATTTATTTCTCCGAACTCAGCCTTTTTTAAATCGGCGATTCCGATCACCGTTGACCCGCTGCCGGTTGAAGAATTCTCAAAGTTTTTGATAAAAAAGTTTGAAAGTGGAAAGCGTAAAGTATTGCCAGAGACCTTGAAGCATGTATTCAATATTGCCAATAATGTGACCGGAGACATTCAGCAGCTTTGTGAGGTCTTGTGGGAGGTCACTTCGGTAAATGACGCCGTTTCCCCGGGCAATTTGAAGTCCGCCCTTGAGTTGATATTCACCCGGGAGCAAAAGTCTTACGAAGCTTTTGTCAGTCTTCTGACTGACTTTCAGTTCAAGTGCCTTTCGGCTTTAGCAAGGAAAAGCGGAAAAAGTGTTTATTCTATGGACTTTGTGAAAGCAGTCGGGCTGCACAGTACTGCATCTGTGAACCGGGCGATTACACGAATGATCGACATCAACATCCTGTTTAAAAGCGGAAAGGAAATTAGATTTGTTAATCCTTTCTTCAAAGCATGGCTGCTTCCCCGAGGGAGGTAGGGTTTTCCTGATTCTTCTCCTGCTGCTGCTGACTCCGGGTTTTCCCCCTTCTATCCGCAGATTACGCAGATTAGATCCATAACTAAAATTACAACGTAGATAAACACAGGTAAAAAAAAATCTGTGCAGATCTGTGTCCCATAAAAAGATCCGCAGATTGTGCACGCGTCGCTCAAATTACAAGTTATTTATATATTTATGGACGTCCCCAAAACAATAAAGTGGAAATTATTTGGCGCTGCTGTCCCTGTCCATCCCCTGCAGCAGCTGTTCCATATACCAGATCTGTTTGTCGCTGGCTATTTGACCGGCCTTAACAAACGGTTTGCCGTCCTGATAATTCAGAGGGCCTTTAAACAGATTGACTTTTCCTGTTGCCAGATCGCTGATGAATTTATTCAGTAGCGCCGTTGCAGACTCCGAAAGTGCCGGGCCGGCAACGAAGCCAACGGCAGTGGTATCGCGATTGTTAATATCTTTCCAATCGGGACCGAGCCAGATCCATTTGGACGCCCATCTGCCGGACTTGGCAGCTTTGATAAAGTTTAAATATCCCGGGCCCCAGTTAAAATAGGGTACCCCAAGGCAAACATCGGACAAGCCTTCACATGCTCCGGCATTATCATAGGGTATCGCCCATACTGTTTTGCCTTTCTCGCGTATTTGTTTCGCAACGACAGGCATTTCGGTCGCCGCAATACCGGAGATGACGACATCGTAATCGTTATTGAAATAATTATTGCAGACCTGGACCGGGTCCGTTGTTGTACCGGGGATATTAAACCAGAAACCAATCCACGTCACTTGAAATTTCAAGTCCTTCAGGTCTTTTTTGAGCACGTTTGCCCAGGCATATTTAGCACCCAGATAACAGGACGATGCCAGCCGGCGGGACTGTTCGTTGATAAGCGGGCCAATATAACCGATATTACCTGTTTTAGTGGTTAAGGCAGCCGCGAATCCGACCATCATTTTACCGTATTCCATGCGGCCCATTAAATTGCTGAGATTCTTGGGCGCCTTTCCGGTACGCACATCATCTCCGGATATTTGAATAAATTTGATCTGAGCATGCTTTAAGGCCGCTTCACGGATCCCGTCTTGCATGTCGACCGAGTTGGCGATGATCAGTTTGGCACCTTTCTCCACCATATCATCTGCCAGCTGCGTAATCGTCACCTCGGGGCGATCGGTCGGGTTGGCCCGGTCAATGTAAATCATCTTCGTTCCGGGTATGGCCTCGACGACATATTTTCCTCCCTCGTAATGTGCCTGGCTCAACCCTTGATCGTCGTGGGGGCCCACCAGAAGCAATCCGAAAATAAAGGGTTTCGCTGCTGCAATCGAGTTTGCCGGAAACATGACTGCCATCGTTGCCAGGAAACTGAGCGCCACCACAACCAATCGTCTTTTGACAAGCATCAACATCCTCTCCCGGTCAAATAAATCAGCATCAGAATATATGGATTATGGATTACACGTGAGGAAAATACACGCCATAGTATATTTAAAGGCCGGGCCGGGTCAAGAGTGAATCCGTGGAAACCCGGCGGCAAGATTTGGGCGAGCTAAATCGAGTCACTGCCGGCAATGACCCGTTTTGGGGGTCTCTGAAGATAAGCAAAATTAAATATCGATGGGTTGATTTTTTCTTGACCCCATAACCCCATATCTTTATAGTGCGGTATTTATACCGCTATAAGTTAATCAATGTTTGGGGGATTCATTTAGAACCTATCTCAAAAATGCATCTAATACCCAATGGCAGCGTTGCAAACCTCCTTAAAATGCTCACATACTCCCATGTATGCTGGTATACACGACTTTTGCGTCGGCTTGCGCCTTGCCCTTGGGCATGATCTGCTATTTTTGAGATAGGTTCTAGTAATTAAAATAATAAAAAAAGGAGTAGAACATGCGAATTACGAAAGTATTCATCATCATTGGACTGTGTTTAGTTCTGGCCACCGGTCTGGGGTTTGCCGCAGACAAAAAACTGAAAGCCGGCTTTATTTACGTGGGGCCGGTAGGAGACTATGGATGGTCCCATGCCCATGACGTGGGCCGTAAGTTCGCCGAGCAAAAACTTCCCTGGCTGGAAACGGTATATATCGAATCGGTAGCCGAAGCCGACTCTGCCCGTATTATCGACCGCTTGATTCAGGAGGAAAAATGCGATGTCGTTTTTACGACCAGCTTCGGTTACATGGAAGACACGGTCAAGGCCGGAGGCAAGTACCCGGATAAAAAGTTTATGCATTGCTCGGGGTTTAAGCAAACCCCGAATGTCGGCACTTATTTCGCCGATCTGTATCAGACCTATTATCTCAATGGATTGATGGCCGGAGCGCTGACCAAGACCGACAAAATCGGCTACGTCGGCGCGTTTCCGATTCCGGAGGTGGTCCGCCATATCGATGCTTTCGCACTGGGGATCAAAGCGATAAATCCCAAAGCAAAAGTACATGTCAAATGGATCTATGCCTGGTACGGTCCGGACAAAGCCAGGGAAGCGGCCGAATCCCTGATTGCCGAGGGTTGTGATACCCTGGCATTTACCGAAGATACACCGGCTGTCATTGAAGTGGGCCAGGAGCACACCGAAAAGGGCAAACAGATTTATACATTCAGCCATTACAGCCCGATGCAGCCATACGGCAAGGATTCGGTGGTGTCCGGACAGCTCGTCGATTGGGGTGTCATGTATGTCAAAATTTTGCAGGATCTGTATAACGGCACCTGGAAGAATGTGGATGAGTGGTGGCTGATCCGTGAAAATGCAATCATCCTGGGCGGCACCTTCAATGACATCATCAACCCGAAATTTACGGGTGACTTAAAAACAGCGATGGTGAACACGGCTGATTTCGGCAAGATTTCCGTTTATGAACTCGTCGCCAAACGCTACGACCAGATGAAAACCGGCGGTCCGGAACTATTCGATCCGTTCACAGGTCCGATCAACGACAATACCGGCAAGCTCCAGATCAAAGCGGGACAGAGAGCTTCCAAAGGCGATCTGCTGAGCATCATGTATTATGTCGATAATGTCGCCGGCAGCATCCCGAAATAGTGTTACTTGCCAAGTAAAACGGGGAGCTTGCATTTCTGCGGCTCCCCGTTTGTTTTTTGACCCACACCCTAACCGGATCAACCGGTGGAGAAGGCTCGACAGGCGGTATGGAAAAGATTAAAAATCTTGAAATGATAGATATTTCTAAATTATTTCAGGGCGTTATAGCAAATACCGATATCAATATTTCCATCGGAGAAGGCGAAATCCTGGGCCTTCTGGGTGAGAACGGCGCCGGAAAAACCACTCTGATGAATATTTTATACGGCCTTTATCAGCCGGATTCGGGGGCGATCCGGATCAACGGAAAAAACATCAGCATCAAATCTCCGGTTGATTCAAGGCAACACGGCATCGGCATGGTTCATCAGCATTTTATGCTGATCCAGAATCACTCTGTAGCCGAAAATATTGCCCTGGGCTATGAAATGGCCTCCCTGTTGTTTCCGCAGCGCAAGATCAAAGACAGCATTCTTTCCTTTTCTCAAAAATTTAATTTTGATATCGATCCATCCAAAAAAATCTGGCAATTATCGGCCGGTGAACAGCAGCGGGTCGAAATTATCAAAGCCCTGATCAATGGCGCTGATTTGCTAATCCTTGATGAACCCACGTCGGTGCTGACGTCTCAGGAGACCCAGGATCTTTTTCAAAATCTGAGAAAAATGAAAACTCAGGGACATTTGATTATTCTGATCAGCCACAAGCTGGACGAAATACTGGAGCTTTGCGATCGGGTGACGGTGTTACAAAAGGGGCGAATCGTCGATGAAGCGCAAACCACAGATGTCGATAAAAGGAGTCTGGCCCGAATGATGATCGGCAGAGACATCATCTTCCAAATCGAAAAAGAGTCGATGGAGAGAAGTGAAAAGACCATTTCGATCGACAATCTCGTCGTTAACGACGATAAGGACCTGGAGGCCGTCAAAGGTATCTCTTTTGATATTTTCCGAAATGAGATTTTCGGTATTGCCGGTGTTTCCGGAAACGGTCAACGTGAACTGGTGGAAGCCATCACGGGCCTGCGACCGGTCGAATCCGGCAAAGTAGCCATAGACGGAAACGACATCACCAATGAATCGGTGCGCTGCATCTACAACAGCGGGATTGCCCACGTTCCGGAAGAACGGATTAAATTTGGAATTGCCCCCGGCTTGTGCGTGTATGACAACGCCATTCTAAAACAGCACCACAAGAAAAAGTATTCAAATAAGCTTTTCCTGGCCTACAGCAAAATTAAACAACATGCGCAAAATCTGCTGGACGACTTTAAGGTGCTGGCCCCCTCGATTAATGTCCAAACGAAAAATCTGTCCGGCGGCAATATCCAAAAACTGATTCTAGGCCGGGAAATCAGCGAAAATCCATCTCTGCTGGTGGCCTCCCATCCGACATACGGACTCGACGTCGGAGCAACGGAATATCTCCGCAAACAGCTGTTGAAACGCCGCAAGGAAGGCGGCGCCGTTTTGCTTGTTTCTGAAGATCTGGAAGAACTTTTCGAACTTTGTGATCGTATCGCTGTGATGTTTCAGGGTGAATTCATGGGCATATTAAACAGTGACGATCCGCGCTTAAATGATATTGGGCTGATGATGGCCGGATCATTGCGCCTTTAGTGCCGGAGTGCAAAC
>PVMK01116232.1_pt1 | contig 20147 bp, 19 predicted proteins | sample 1853481 | NCBI WGS metagenome assembly PVMK01 (sample SAMN08533507, study PRJNA380276) | Marine sediment metagenome, whole genome shotgun sequencing project. | reverse complement strand
AACCGTCTATAAGATGGGTGCATTACGTATTAAGTACTACTTGGAAAGATACCATGGAATCAAAATATCAGAATCAACCGTCACACGTACATTAGTTTCGAACGGTCTTAGAAAACTATCTAAAACTGTAAATCGACGTGCTATGCATACAAAACGCTATGCAAAATCGGTTCCAGGCCACCATGTACAGGTTGATGTAAAGTTTCTCTCAATGAAAGACGATAACGGCAATCGTATAAGACGTTTTCAGTATACAGCGATTGATGATGCAACTCGTATTAGAGCTTTACAGATCTATCCTAAGCATAATCAGGTATGCGCTATCAATTTCATTGATTATGTTATACAAAAGTTTCCTTTTAGGATTAGTACTATTAGAACGGATCGCGGCCATGAGTTTCAAGCACGTTTTCATTGGCATGTTGAGGATCAGGGTATGAAACATGTTTATATCAAACCAAGGACACCGCAATTAAATGGTAAAGTTGAACGATCCCACAGAACCGATCAGCAAGAATTTTATCAGTTATTAACTTATAAAGATGATGTAGATTTAATTGAGAAGCTTCAAGCTTGGGAAGATTTTTATAACTTCAATCGACCACACGGAGCTTTTAATGGAAAAACACCTTACGAGGTTATGAAATCTCTGTTAACTTAAAGACAATATTATCCAACAGGGTACGACGTATTACAGGTGTAGATTAGAAAAATATAGATTATTTTTCAAATATACTTCTCCTGTTGAAAAAATAGACTCCCCATAATACGTGTATTAAAATTGCCACTATATAAATGGGGATATTAGAACGTACATTGAGAAAAATTGGAATATTTATTAGTAGATTTATTATTAATAAGCCATAGGTAAGATACAAACCTAATATTTTTTTTCTTCTATAAATAGCATATGCAGAAATAATATGAAGTAAACCATTTCCAATGAGTACGGTAAATTCATCTAACATCAATAAACCCACAATAAACAATATCAAGCCACCAATGATTGTTAAATGAATATAAATATTACCCCAAATAAACCCAAATTCTTTGTTAACCTTCATATTCCTGTTATTGTTATCTGTTTCAGATTTTGCTATGTAAAAAGTCAATCTTTCTATTACCAATTTAATACTCTAATAAATTAAATAAAACTTAGAAAAAATAATAGATTAATTGGTCTCATTCATAAAAAACAATACCAACGATTTTTTCAACCGTTTTAGGAATTTCAACTTACTTTGAAGGGGGTAGGTGGTTGGGATGAGGTAGGTTCACACATAATCTCAAATATTTTTTGTTCATTTGTTTCCATGTATTATGAATATAATCTAAATAATAATCCACAAATATTTCTTCATTATTTTGTTCTAATAATTTAGCACAAATGGGTGGACAAATAAAACCTATACGGCCTGTAATTATTAATATTAGAAGTGGACCCCAAAAACTGGACACAAGCTTAGTGTAAATTCTGCATGAGTTTAAGACAAAAGGAAGCGCAGAACATGAGCAAGAAAAGACGTAATCATTCTTCAGCATTTAAGGCAAGAGTAGCTTTGGAAGCTATTAAGGGTGAACAGACTTTGAGTGAACTGGCAACCCAGTTTACTCTTCATCCCAATCAGATCCAGCAATGGAAGAAGCAGTGATTAGAAGGTTCGAAAGATGTTTTTGGTGCATCGGAGAAAAAACAAAAGCATTGTGAGTCTGAGGTTAAAGAACTCCATGCTAAAATTGGTCAGTTGACAATGGAGCGTGATTTTTTGTCCAAAGCGTTCGGTCAATAAGTAGGGCTGAACGTAAAACCGAAATACAAGAGGACAGGGGTTTACCGATTAATAGAAAATGCACTCTTATGGATGTAAATCGTTCAACCATGTACTATAAGCCTGTTGAGCCTGTTCAGGATACAGAAGAACTAGAGCTAAAAAGACGGATGGATAAACTACATATGAAACATCCTTTCATGGGTTCAAGAAGCCTTCGTGATCAAATACGATCTAAAGGATATAAGATAAATCGCAAACGCATTCAAAGGCTTATGAATGAGATGAACATTCATTCAGTCGCACCAAAACCAAACACAAGCAGACCGGGAAAGCCGCATAAGATTTATCCTTATCTTCTCAATAGATTGAAGATCGATTATTCAAACCATGTGTGGACAACAAATATCACTTATATCCCAATGGCTAAAGGGTTTCTTTATCTGGTAGCTATCATGGACTGGTACAGCCGTAAAGTATTGAGTTGGCGATTATCCAACAGTATGGATACGACATTTTGCATTGACGCTTTAAATGAAGCCCTTGCAAAATACGGAAGGCCTGATATATTCAATACGGACCAGGGATCTCAGTTTACCGGTAAAGATTTCACAGATATTTTACAATCATCCCATATTAAAATCAGCGTATGGTAAAGGTCGTTGGGTAGATAATGTGTTTGTTGGGAGATTGTGGCGGAGTCTAAAATATGAAGAAGTTTATCTCAAAGCCTACTACACACCGACAGAAGCCAGAATAGGAATTGGTGAGTGGATTAAATTCTACAACCATAAAAGAACACATCAATCTCTTGGAAGATAAACACCGGAATCAGGATATTGGAGCAAGTCAGTAGTAGCTGTGACAGTATAATAAACACTTTTGCAGAAATACACTACAACTTAAAACTGAAAAATAGTGCCCAACTCATGGGGTCCACTTTAATTTTCAGTTTTATGATTAATCAATTTGACATACAAATACTAAAGCCTATATAGGATCTGAAGTATCACAATCATTTGCAATTTCATTATCAGAGACTTGATTTCACATTATATTTGACATTTAATTCTCCCATTAGGTTAACGAAACAAAAAAGCAGCCGAAGCTGCTTTACTATGATTCTTATATCATATTTTATGAGGATTAAATAAGCTTTGTCACATTCGTAACTAGTGTTAATTTAAGTTACTTAAATAATTGCTAAATTATTAAAATTGTTTTCCAATAAATCAGATAATACACATATTAAATAATAAATATACAATATCACTGACATATGTAACTTTATTATGTCTAATGTTTGATAGATATAATATGTGTTTTAACAGACAAATAACCGGATAAGTTTTCGGCATTAATTAAAAACATATTTAATATGAGTAAGAACACATTGATGATTTATTTTCAAAAAATAATTTCAAAAAAACAAGCTTCTGATACAGGTATGGCTCTGGTGCTTATATTACTGCTAATTGGATTATTTACACAAAATAATCTTTATTACAAAATAGCAATTCCTGTTTTGATAATTAATATGATCTTCCCAATGTTTTATTATCTATTTGCTGTTATTTGGTTTGGTTTTTCACAATTATTGGGACTGTTGTATCAAAAATTATTTTGACAATAGTATATATTCTTCTGGTTATTCCTGTAGGGATTTTCAGAAGACTAATAGGTAAAGATTCATTACAATTATCAGAGTTTAAAAAAGGTAACAACTCAGTAATGAAAACACGAAATTATGATTTTTCATCAAAGGATATTGAATATCCGTATTAACTATTATGGAATTCTTAAAAGATCTATGGTCATTTTTGAAAGTTCGCAAAAATTTTGGTTATTACCAATCATTATTGTGTTCTTATTATTCGGAGTATTAATCGTGTTAACAAGTGGTTCAGCTATAGCACCATTTATATATACACTATTTTAAACACAAAATTCAAAAAATATGTCAACTTACATTTTAGGTATTTCTGCCTATTATCACGATAGTGCAGCAGCAATCATTGTAGATGGTGAAATAATAGCTGCAGCGCATGAAGAGCGTTTTACAAGAAAAAAGCAAGATTCGTCTTTCCCTATAAATGCTGCTAATTATGTTTTAAGTGAAGCAGGAATAGAATATGATGATTTAACAGCTATTTCATTTTATGATAAACCTTTCGTTAAATTCGAAAGATTGCTTGAAACATATCATGCATTTGCGCCCATAGGATTAATTAGTTTTCTCTCAGCTGTTCCTGTTTGGATAAAAGAAAAACTTTTTATGAAAAAAATGCTTAAAGAAGAGCTTAGTAAACTGGGAAATGAGAAAAAACCAATTCTGTTTCCTGAACATCATTTATCACATGCTGCTAGTGCATTTTACCCCTCACCTTTCGAAGAAGCAGCTATTTTAACCATTGATGGAGTTGGCGAATGGGCCACAACTACCCTTGGATATGGAGATGGTAATAATATTAAATTGATAAAAGAATTGCATTTCCCACATTCAGTAGGATTGTTGTATTCAGCTTTTACATATTATATTGGTTTTAGGGTAAATAGTGGAGAATATAAGTTAATGGGTTTAGCACCTTATGGAAATCCCCATTCTCCACAAACAAAAGAATACAAGAAGAAAATATTAAATGAACTAGTTGATATACGAGAAGATGGATCTATTTTGCTTAATATGAAGTATTTCAAATTTGCCACAGGTTTGAAAATGACCAATGATAAAAAGTGGACAAGCCTATTTGGGATTCCTCCAAGAAATGCGGAGACAGAAATTTCACAGGAATACATGAATATGGCATTGGCAATTCAACAGATTACTGAAGAGATAGTTTTGAAACTTGCAAAATCTGTGAAAGAGTTAACAAACAGTGAATATTTGGTTATGGCTGGTGGAGTTGCATTAAATAGTGTTGCCAATGGGAAATTGTTAGAATCAAAATTATTTAAAGATATCTGGATACAACCAGCTGCCGGTGATGCAGGTGGAGCATTAGGTGCTGCTTATTTGGGGTGGCATTTATGGAGAGGAGAAAAAAGACAAGTAAATAACAAGCCTGATGCAATGAAAGGTGCTTATCTGGGACCTGGATATGGCGAAAAAGACACCTTAGGAATTATCCGTAAATATAATGCACAATATAAATATTATGAAGATTTTAATGAATTAATAAAAGTTGTTGCGAAAAAAATTTCTGAAGGTAATGTGGTTGGATGGTTTCAAGGAAGAATGGAATATGGTCCAAGGGCATTAGGCAATAGAAGCATTCTTGGTGATGCAAGAAATCCTAAAATGCAAAAGAAAATGAATCTTAAAATTAAATACCGTGAAGGTTTCAGACCATTTGCACCAACTGTATTAGAAGAAGATATACAAGAGTACTTTATTCTGGATCGTCCATCACCTTATATGTTGCACGTAATACCTGTAAAAGAAGAGAGACTAAGCCCTTTACCCAAAGGTTATAATGAGATGTCTCTTTATGATAGATTATATTTTCTTCGTTCAGATATGCCGGCAATTACTCATATTGATTTCTCCGCAAGAATACAAAGTGTGAATAAAGATACAAATCCCAAATATTGGAGCCTTATCAATGAGTTTAAAAATCAAACTGGTTATGGAGTAATTGTAAATACAAGTTTTAATGTTCGTGGAGAGCCAATAGTTTGCACGCCTGATGATGGATTCAGATGTTTTATGCGTACTGAAATGGACTACCTTGTAATTGGAAATTATTTATTTGATAAAAGTCAACAAGAAATTATTAAAGATGATTCAAATTGGAAAGAAGAATTTAAATTGGATTAACGCATTATGGATAAAATTGGAATATTATTCTACGGTTCATCCCAACCACTTAACCGGTCCCCATTGTTTGTACCACTATCAAAGTTAGGGTTTTCTTGTTTAATTTGCATATTATAGATTGTTTTGGTTCTGATGGAATGACAGTCCCAGGTGCTGGTGGCTTGTATCACGGACTGCTGTGAGGACGAACATGGTTGTAATGCTGTCTCCTTTCATATTTTACCAAACCCTAACTTAAACGTTGGTACAATTTTTGGAAGACGGTTCAAGTCTCGCAGCGAAATAACTTCGATTTAAACCTATACTTAAATGTGCCTTATTAACCTTTTGATTTGTTTTCACCAATCAAAGTATTCAAACGTGCGGGAATTGTTTTGGTGCAACGCCATGGAGGATTTATCGATTTCTTCCATCTACTGCTGCAATCCACTTATCTTTTATTTTATGTAAATCAACAGTATGCATTCCTGCTGCATTCCATCCGTGACCTGTCATATTTACTATCGGCTTCTTAGAAGCGATTTTTTCAGCATACGAATTTTCAGTTAGCTCAGTTATTTCAAAAGCGAAAACCTGAAGTCCATAGACCGGATAATCATCTTGTGTCAACCGATAGAGTCGATCATTATGAGTAATTACTCTCCCCCCCGCTCTGGCGATATGCCTATCGAATTTTACTATAGGATTCATTGGATGAGGTTTCCATTCCCCTAATAAATTGTTTGAATAATAGAGATTCAAGATGTCATTAGATGGAGTAGATACAAACAACCACCATTTATCATTATACAGAAATATTGAAGGATCAACATAATGATATCCGGATATTAGATTCCCTACATATTCCCATTTACCAGGAAACGAAATGGATTTATATAGTCTTACTGATAAGTCCTCTTGACTTTCCGGAATTAGATAATAATCATTGTCCCATGTAAAAATATATGGATAAGACAAATGGAATGTTTCGTCAATTGCAATTTTTTGGTATTCCCAATGGATACCATCTGTACTCTCAGCATAGGCAATATCTCCTTGATTGGTTTCCCAATTAAATACTTCAAAAAACATATAATATTTTTCGTTTTTGATCACCATGAATGGATCCGCAACATAGCTCGCTTCTATATCAACAACACATTTTGCTGTAATAACCGGATTGGAAACATTTTCAGGAGCAGCTAAATCGAATGGAGTAGAACCTTCATAAATTCCAATAGCCCAAAGGTCGTAAAATATACTTTGTTCCTTGTTTACCACCTCATTAGTTACCTGTTCTGTTCGAAATAGATAATGGAACGATTTTTTGATAAGTCTATAAGGAAATACTTCATGTTTATGGATAATTATTCCGTAAACTACTCCTACAATTAATACTATTACCAATAGGGCTGGATTAATCAGTTTTTTATTATTTATAATTATTCCTCCAAAAATTATGGTGAATGATGCTGAGTAGTTAAAGGCACTTCTTGCAGTATCTTGTTAGGTTCTGAAATATCGGATTGTTCTAAGTTATCACGCAAAGTCACATAACCACCATCAACCAAATAATGTTTAATCGCCTCGGCAATTGCAAAATTACCTACAGAGCCCCAGTGTCCTTTTTCCTTGAAAGTGACATTCTTGTTCAACTGTTCTATGAAATATGGTCGAGTTGAAATGTATCTAACTATATCGTTTGCTTCGCATACAGAGAACAAGTACTTTTCCCCCGGTGTCAATAGATCACCGACAGCTATTTCTGGTGTTATTGGCACATATACAAATATTGGAATTGCATGTATGCTGTCAGCCAGTGTGATTATTTCGGTCAGTATTGCTGTCGTAAGTTTATCTTTTTCTTTTCTGTATAATCCTGACCGTAATCTTAGTTTATAATGGATAATTGAAAATATATCGACTATTCTAGGTCTAGTCCAATCCCATTTAAGAGTCTCTTCTGGAGAAGGGACTGGCGTTGCAGTTAACCTAAGTTCTTTCCCGTTCAATTCAAATTTCGGTTTTGCATAATCCCTAAAGTTCAACATATTTCTTCTCATATTATAATGAATGAAACCTAATATGATGATGTCCGGATTATATTTAATACCTTCTTCCTTAAGAAATATCAACATTTGGTCATGACCATATCCATGCATACCAAGGTTCATGACTTCGGCATTTGGTATAATCTCTTGGAGATAGTAAGGATATGTCTCATTATCACTAACCTCTTCGCCAAAGGTATGTGAGTCTCCCACGATTAGTATTCGAATTTTATCTTGATCCTTACTATAAGAATATTCGGTTTTTCCTCTGAATCCTTTTGAGTTTGTATTTAATACCTTGTTGTCGAATACCTGCATGTCTTTAATATTAGGCTTCGATATCCATCCTTTAGAAGAGTCATAGATATCAAATGTGTAATAAATTTCCATACCTGTATTATTATGTCTCTTAATCCAAGAACGACGCCAACTCAGATCTTCGTAAACCCAAAGCCTATCCGACAATTTTGAGTTCAAAAATACTAACCTTGCTAATCCTTCGGTTAGCCCGATTAAGAAGACGATATATAACAAAATCAGGATAAATCTCGTTTTCTTGCTCATTTAATATAATTCCCCATTGTACAACTTAACTCATATAGTTAATTCAAATGTCATTAGAAATTGACCAGCCCCCAATGTTTGGACCACTATCAAAGTTAGGGTTATTTGGTTTAATTTGCATATAAGATTGTTTTAGTGGTTGATGGGATGACCGCTTCCGGTGCCGGTGGCCTGTATCCCAGACTGCTGTGTATAATTAATCATCTAAAATTTCTTTTACACGATGTCGCATAATCCTAGCTCGGATTGCAAGTATATTTCTCGCCTCTTTACTGCCGAATTCATTCTTTACTTGTGTTACACCTTGATTCATTGAAAGATAAACTGAATTCATATCTGTAGAAAATAAATATACCGGACAATATCCTTCTTGTGCTGAGGATGTAATGGTCTGATTAAAAATAGCTAACCAAGGACATACTGCCCAATTTCCTTGCCCTGGTGATCCTACCCATTTATAATTATTATGCGGGAAATAACTTGAAACTTTTTGTGTGAAATCATATCGTATAAAGTTTGCGAATACATTGGATTTAATATTAGATCGACTTTCTTTTAGATAATTATTAGATATATAAAGAAGAGATTCTCTCATTTAATCCTCTATTAGTTATGTTTAGTATTGCTATTTGGTGCAATAATTTAAGAAAAAATAAAGAGAAGAAATACGGCATTAAGGTAATAAAATAAATAGGGAATAATATTACTATTATGATATTGGTGTAATTGTTTTTTGTTAAAAAAGATACTATTTTTATCGTGTAGAATAGTGTAGTATTTCTGCCTTTTAAAGCAATAGTGGGGTGGTGCAGTCTGGGCTTTGCTATCGCTTTAAAATTAGTTAATTTCCTACCCGATATTTTATAAATAGATAACAATCAAATGATCGCGGGGTGGTGTAGTCTGGTAGCTCGTTGGGCTCATAACCCAAAGGTCGTAGGTTCGAATCCTATCCCCGCTACTCTTTAGAAGCCCTTGTTTCCCTCACCGGAGCAAGGGTTTCGTACTTTTAAGAGTATTTCTTCTCAAATCCATTCAAATCCAATCAAATAAACCGGATTGTGGACACGGAAATTGTGGACACACCATCTGAAATAATCACATTTCTCCTCGACAATACAATAATTAGCGCTGTCTTCACACGGCAGAGGTCGGCAGTTCGAGCCTGCCATCGACCACGTTTAAATCCTCGTCGGTAATTGTATTTTATCGTCGGGGATTTTTCTTTTTATATAAAAATCAAACAACTATGTAGTTGGTCAAATTTAGTCAAGCGTATCCAATTATGACCATAAATCGTACACAAATCATCGTACACAACTACCCACCCATGCCTTCGGCAGTCTGGGGGTCTTTTATATATCTAAAGCACTCTTGCACACCGGAGATCAAAAAACTATTTGGGATAAATTATAATCAATCATATAAAAGTAGATAAGTTTATCAGTAATTTTTGTTACAACTATAATTATTACCAATATTTGGAGTAGAGAATAATGAATAAAATTGAAGAATAATCTGTCAAAATTAATATTGAAAAGAAATGGAAATTAATTTAATTTATAATTACTATTTTAATCTAAAGAAAGTAAAGAAAAATTATAATTTTAAAGATTAAATCTAATAACGTTGCTAAACAGTCCAGCTGGTTTACTGAAAATCCAAAAAAAACTGGATTTATATTATTAGCCGTATCGTTATTAATAACATTATTAATAGTTGATCGTTTAATTCTTGCAATACAACTACGGCAATCAAACACTCAGTCAGAAATAATACGAGCAATAAACTTAAGAGAAAATCATCCTGGATTGGATAAAATTATCCGACCAAATAAAGTTTTATTAGCAAATACAGATAACTTAACAATTCAAGATTATCCATTTAGAACCGACAATGACGGTTATATACTTCCACACAATAACTATGATAATCCTGACCATAAAATTGTATTTATTGGCGGTTCTACTACTGAATGTACGTATGTTACTGAGGATAATCGTTTCCCGTACTTAGCCGGACAATTAATAGAGGAAAAAACGAAAAAACAAATTAATTCATATAATGCCGGCCATGCAGCTAATAGTTCAATCCATTCACTAGATATTCTCTTAAATAAAATTATTCCCATGAATCCTGATGTAGTTATTATCATGCACGCCATAAACGATTATGTTAATTTGGCATATGACCATACATATTGGCCGGTGGACACCCCTCGTTCAGTATTAATAACTATAAATGATTATTTTCCATTACCAAATGAAACTTTTTTGTGGCATTTTAAAGGTCTTTTTAAAACTATATATCCAAATATTTATCAAAGAATATTTATATTAAAAGAAAACATTATTCATCTTATTATCCAAAAGCAGACTGGCCCGGTTGATGAATGGGCTAGTCGTCGTCACATGATTAAAGAACGTGATTTCGAGCTAATGCAAAAAGAATATAGATGGGCTTTACAATTACTAGTTACAACATGTAAAAGTCGTGGGATACTCCCTATATTGATGACACAAGCAAATCGATTTAAGGATAATCCTGATGATTTCACACTGAAATCAATGGAACCGCTGTTGAGTGCTGGCATAGATTACAAAACTTTTAAACTAGAATATGATAGGTTCAATCAAATATCACGAGAAGTTGCCAGTTCTAATAATATCCCCTTAATAGATTTGGCAAAATTAGTACCGCAGGAAAAAGAATATATGTACGATACCGTACATTATAATGACACCGGTTCTAAGTTTGTAGCAAATATTATTTCCGTAAAGCTTATCGATATTATATCAAACCTAAAACAATGACTATCAAAACTGCATGCGAATATTAATCGGAACCGATTATTATTACCCTAGCGTTGGGGGACTACAAATTGTTCTTAAAGAAATTGCTGAGAGATTAGTCAAACTAGGACATAGTATTACAGTTGCCACATCTAAAATGCAAAATCGCACAGCGAATAACCACAATGGAGTGAGTATAGTAGAATTTGATATTAAAGGAAATTATGTTCACGGATTACAGGGCAAAGTAAAAGATTACCAAAATTATGTAATGAATGGAGATTTTGATGTAATATTGATTAAGGCTGCCCAAGGTTGGACTATTGACGCACTTATACCAATATTAAATAAAATTAACACTCGTAAAGTATTCATTCCATGCGGATTTTCAGCATTATTTAATCCGCTATATGCTGAATACTATAAAATTATGCCCGAGATTTTACGTCAATTTGATCATTTAATTTTTTATGCATCTGATTATAGAGATACCAACTTTGCACGCCAGCATAACATTAATAATTTTTCAATAATATCCAATGGAGCAAGCGAAATCGAGTTTTCAGTCCAACGGGAATCTAATTTTCGTGAACGATTAAATATAGAAGATAATTCCTTTGTTATTCTAACCGTTGGAACATTTACCGGCGGTAAAGGACATTACGAATTGGCTCAAGCATTTCATCTTGCAAATTTTAATCAACCGGCAACATTAATTTTGAATGGCAATCAATCAGCAATTTTCCTTAAGCTAAAAACAGCAGTGTTGATAAAACATTATTTGAAAATGGGGCCTCGATCAATGTTAAAGCGAATTTATCGAGATTTTTTATTAGCAATTGGAATTATTAAAAAACCAAAAATACACGACTGGACAGACATTGCAAGAGCAGTTAATAGTGAAAAATCAAATAAACAAATAATTATCACTAATTTGGAACGAGAAGACGTAATACAAGCATTTTTAAACTCAGATCTTTTTGTGTTTGCATCAAATATTGAATACTCTCCTTTAGTGTTATTTGAATCTGCCGCAGCCGGCTTGCCGTTTTTAACTGTACCGGTTGGTAACTCAAAAGAAATAATAGAATGGACAAAAGGTGGAGTTTTATGCCCTGCCATCGTTGATAAAACAGGACGTACTAATGTAGATTCTCAATTATTAGCCGAAGAAATAATGAAATTAGCAAATAATCCTGAGAAGAGAGAACAGCTCGGGGAAAGTGGTAAAAAAAATTGGCTAAATAATTTGACATGGGGCAAAATTGCCATTGAATATGAAAAGGTACTAAAAGGAAATACAATTTAGAATATCATTCTTGACTACAAATATATTTAATTTATGATTATAGTTAAAATAATCGGGGGACTTGGGAATCAGATGTTTCAATATGCATTAGGTAGATCTCTATCTATTAAGCAGAATTGTAAATTAAAGTTGGATACATCATGGTATAAAGAATATGACAAAATTGAAGATACGAATGATCCTAATAAAGCAACAAAAAGAGATTATTTGCTGAAGTTTTTTAATATTTCAGGACGAATAATTCCAAATTGGTACTTACCCGCGATTAAAAAAATTCCATTAATAAGAAAATACTACCCAAAAGTTGCGAGAATTATCCCAAATAAATTATTTAACTATAAGGTTTTAGTTGAAGATGATTTCAGCTGGATCAATATTAAAAATCAAAATAATTACTTTGTGACTGGTTACTGGCAAAAATCATTATATTTTGATAAATATGAAAATATTATTGTTAGCGACTTTAGATTAAAAAATCCTTTGTCAGTAATAAACCAAAAATATTATGAACAGATTTTATCAACAAATTCGGTTGCAATTCATATCAGACGGGGAGATTTGATATCCAACCCTAGTGTAGCAAAATTACAACCAACCTGTTCTTTAGAATATTTTTATTCTGGGATTAAGACTATTTCAAATAAGGTTAAAGATTTATCTTTATTTATTTTCTCCAATGACATGGAGTGGTGTAAAAATCACTTCAAAAATCAATATCCAACTATATTTGTTGATAGCATTGGGAATGACCATGAACATTTCTTTCTTATGAGTAAATGTAAATATCAAGTGATTGCAAACAGTACTTATAGTTGGTGGGCAGCTTGGTTAAATCAATATCCTGCTAAAATTATTGTTGCTCCTAAAAATTGGTATCATGACACACAATTAAATGAATTGGCCATTTTTATCCCGAACAATTGGATTAAAATTACAAATCAAGGGATTCTTTATGAGTGACTTAGTGAGGTTAATGGATGATATTGATAATTGTCTGGATAATTCTAAAGTTTATGTTTTAATTAATAATGATAAAAAATTTATCAATAAATTAGAATCGTGGGAACCAAGTTCCAGAGTTACTCTTATAGATTGTTGGTGTAGTTTAGATACAGAAAAAATATCAGCAAATATAAACTATATACCTTGGGCAACTTATCGTTCATAGCACGTAAGCATATAATATATTAATCAGATTAACTTATTTTGACAACTTCAAAAACAACTAAAGAACAGTTACGAATCGGTGTGATGTGCAACGGCCTCAGTTTTTCCGCATGGGAAGCAGAAACGATACGCAATCTAATAAATACAAAAGGTGTTTCATTAGAACTGCTTATTGGTAATGGTGATAGAATTGATCCGATTTGGAATACTACTAACGTTGAACGTCAGCAGCCAAGTGTTATTAAAAAGATTCTTCGACATTTATTAAATCTTTATCGACAGTCTTTTCGGTTCCTTAAAACTCCACTTTGGAGTCGATATGAAAGATTTGTTAATAAACATTTCACAGCCGATTGTGATAAACAAATATCAATGAGAGATGAATTAATTGATGTCGATATGATTTATTGTAGAATATATAATAAAGGGAAATATTCCCAATACTTTACTGATTCAGATCTTGATAAAATTAAATCGTATAATCTTGACGTTATCCTCCGTTTTGGATTTAATATAATTCGTGGAAAGATTCTCAATCTACCTACCTATGGTGTTTGGTCATTTCATCATGGAGATTATCTGAAATATCGCGGCGGACCACCCGGATTTTGGGAAATTTATAATAAAGACCCCTGGAGTGGTGCTATTCTGCAAAGACTTACCGATAAGCTTGACGATGGAATCGTTTTATACTCTTTCAAGATAAGAACAGATTTTTCGTCTTATAAGAATAATAAAAATAAATTATTTTGGAGCACGACAAAGTGGCCTGCAATTGTATGCAGAAATATATTTTTTGAGGTCAACAGTAGTTTATTTATTAAATCCAAATCTAGTTCAGCACCAATATATACCGCTCCAAATTATTTTCAATTACTCCATTACTTTATTATTACTATTAAGCATAGGTTTAAAAATATTTTCAGAAAACTCCCAAATGATAGACGTGAATTGTGGGCTCTAGGAATAATAAAAAAACCTGTAAATGAATTAATTAACACTTTAGAACCACCTGAAATACGTTGGATTGAGCCACCTGAAGGTCAATTTTATGCTGATCCATTTCTAATTAAAAAGAATAAGGCATCATACATCTTCTTTGAAGATTATTCTTACAAAGACGGAAAAGGACGCATTTCATATATAGTAACCAAAGATTTTGAAACATTTTCCGATGCAAAACCAATAATAGAAACAACGTTTCATTTATCATATCCATCAATAGTAAAAAATGAGGGGAAATATTATTGTATACCAGAACAATATTCTTCGGGTGAAGTTGCCTTGTATGAAGCTACATCATTCCCCGATAAATGGGAAAAAAAAGCAACATTATTAAAAAATTTTTCGGGAGTTGATCCAACTATACTGAGGCATGATAATATATGGTGGATGTTTTGTGGCAACCAAAAAGACAGGGGTCAATGTAAGTTATATTTATTTTATTCTGATAAATTGGAAGGACCATGGCTACCTCACAAAAAAAATCCAGTTAAAATATTCTTAAAAAAGGCAAGACCTGCCGGTGCAATATTTAAATATAATGGAAATCTAGTTCGTCCTGCGCAGAACTGTACAAGGACTTATGGTGGTAGCACTATTTTTTATGAAATTGAAACCTTAACAATAGATGATTATAAAGAAATTTTTATTGGTGAATTATTGCCTGATTTAACGAGCCAATATCCCGATGGTATTCATCATATAATGCCAAATAAGAATATTACAATCATTGACGGTAAAAAATTCGTATAGACGTTGACCAACCCATATAAAGATAAAATTGTGCATATAATTTGTATTCAGCTTTATTGTACCCCAGCAAAGGCAAAATAGTTATATGAAAAGAATAAAATCAATATTAAACCATTACTTAAAATCTCGGTGGGTAAAAAAATACCAAAAATCAATTGATAAAATTTTACCAAATTTTCCACAATTATATATTACTAAGAATGTCGTTGTAAATGAAAGTTGTACAGAACTTGAAGTAAATGTAAACCAACTTTCATCCTTTATTTTTAAAGATATATTGCCTTTAGTCGGTGTTACACCATATCCCATAACTGAATTACTATTATTATCTTCATCTGTTGTTAAAGTAAAACCAGATTATATATTTGAATGGGGAACTCATTTGGGAATATCAGCACGTATATTGTATGAGGTTTGCAAAAAATATAATATAAATGCTATTATAAACTCAATCGACCTACCTGATGATATCGAACATATTGAGCATCCAGGAAATCAACGTGGTATTAAAGTCAAAGGTTTAAAAAATGTCATACTACATCAAGGAGATGGACTAAACACCTCTCTAGATATTGCAAATAAATTGAAGAGAAATAATAAATTATTATTCTTTTTAGATGGAAATCATAGCTATGCATCAGTAAGTCGGGAATTAAATGGTATCTATAATGCTTTCCCAAAATCTTATATATTGATACATGATACATTTTATCAATCTTCTAACTCAGGATATAATATTGGACCTTATGAGGCAGTGCGGGATTTTTTAGAAAAAAATCCAAATCAATATAAAAAAATATCTACCGATATTGGTTTGCCCGGCATGACTTTTCTTTATACAGCAAAATGAGTACTCTTTTAAAAAATTCTTTATTAACTCGATTAATCGCATTAATAAACTTAACTTAATTAATATTTCAATATGATTATAACAAGAACTCCTTTTAGAATTACATTAGGCGGTGGTGGCACCGACTTACCATCGTACTATAAAAAACATGGTGGCTTCATCTTCAGCTTTACTTTAAACAAATATATGTTTATTACGGTTAAAAGACCTTTTGCTGATGATTTAATCCGTGTAAAATATAATATTTCCGAAACCGTTGAAAAACTTTCAGAACTTAAGCATGATATTGCTCGTGAATGTCTTACAAAGCTAAATATTACTAACTCAATTGATGTTGTATCACTAGCGGATATTCCGGCAGGCAGTGGCTTGGGAAGTTCGAGCAGTTATACTGTTGGTTTACTAAACGCACTTCATACAATGAAACGTGAATACATTCCATTAAAAGAATTGGCAGAAGAAGCTTGCGATATCGAAATGTTTCGATTGAAAAAACCGATGGGTAAACAGGATCAGTACCTTGCAACATTTGGCGGATTTACAGTTTTAGAAATTGCTAAAAACGGAGATGTAAACGTTAAACGTGCTGATGTTAAGGATTCAACAATTGAAGGCTTAAATCGGAATTTGTTGTCGTTTTATACCGGGGTACAGCGTAAAAACGCAGGAATACTTGCACAGCAAAATAAATCAACCGAAAAGAACGAAAAACAAGTTTTAGAATCTCTTCATTACATTAAGGATTCAGGTTATAAGATATTAGATATGGTTGAAAGTGGCAATATTACTGAACTTGGGCATATGTTTGACGAACACTGGAAATATAAAAAACGCCTTGCGAGAGGTATTAGCAATCCACATTTTGATAAAATTTATGAAATCGCTAAAATAAATGGTGCATTGGGCGGTAAAATGACTGGTGCGGGTGGTGGCGGTTTTTTCTTATTTTACTGTGAAGAGAATCAAGATAAGCTTCGTACTGCGATGAAAGATGTGGGGTTAAAAGAAATGCGTTTTGATTTTGATCATGAAGGAACAAAAGTTCTTGTAAACTTTATGGATTATACACTTGCAGGTAAATGATTTTAAACAAAAGGCAGTGTTTTTCGATAGAGATGGGGTATTAAACCACTTAGTTCGGAGAGATGACTCATTTTATTCTCCACAAAAGTTTGAAGACTTTCATATTGTTGATGAAGCAAAAGAGGTTGTAAATCTTATAAAAGAAATGGGGTTTCTTACTATCGTAGTATCAAATCAGCCGGATATTTCACGGGGTAAACTAAAACAATCTGAGTTAGACCAAATGACCGATAAATTATTTGATGCACTAGGTATTGATGATGTTTTCTATTGTACACACGATGATGATAATGATATCGGTTGCCGTAAACCCGCACCCGGATTATTTTATACTGCCCAAAAAAAATATAATATAGATTTAAACAAATCATTTATGGTTGGCGACACTTGGAAAGATGTTGATGCAGCAAAGAAAGCGGGTATTTCAATGATTCTGCTTGATAAAGAGTATAACCATAAATTGAAGGGCATTAAAAGAGTTGGAACATTGAAAAAATCGATCTTAGCAATTCATTCCGGTACTATTAATGAAAAAAGCTAATATAATATTTATATTAATAGGGTTACCTTTATCAGTTTACTCTCAAATTATATGGAATGAACCACCTGATACAATTTGGTATAGTAACCAATCTAGATGGGTAGAGGTAATACTACCAACACCGCAAAACTTCATAGCAAGTTCTATAAATAACAACCAAGTTAAGCTAACCTGGAATGAATATTGGACACAAGAAATGTTCGATGCTTATCTAAGCAAATTTGGTTATGTTGCTATCCCAAATAGATTTTCCATTTATAGACAAAACATTACAAATGGCGAATTGCAATCACAAGCAATACCAAGTGCTCTTTGGGATACAAATGAGTACATTGATACTAATGTTGAATTAGGTAAAGAATATGTATACAAAATAATGGCTCCGGATGGAAATTATCAAAATCCGACTATTGGCGGTTTACAGCATTGGAGTCCAAGATCAGCACCAGCAACTATAAAAGTAGAAGCAGTCACACTGTCTATTCCAAATAATTTTTCAGGATATTATGAACCAGACTCCGCTGCAATAATTCTAAGTTGGGATTTTGTAAATGATGCCACCTATTACCTAATTTATAAAAGTTATATCGATTCAATTAGGGGCGATCCAAATAATCATTACTGGTTGTATTTAGAAATTCCTGTTGGGAATGTTAATGAATATCATGATATAATATTGCTTAACAATTTAACATACTTCTATCAAATTATTTCGATAAATGGAAATACCTACAGCGATCGCTCATCTGCCATAATGGTGCAATCAGGAACACTAAGTATTGAAGATGAGGAGTATTGGGAAGCTGTTGAAGAATACGAAAAAGATCGTAAACTTGGCTGGTTTGGATGTAGTGCAAAATAAAAATAATTATAATAAATAAATGAATTATATAGATAAATATTTAGACGAAGCGCATAAAATAATAGATTCACTTGATAAAAATGCAATCAATAAAATGATTGACTTATTGGATACTGTTAGAGAAAATAATGGAAGACTATTTATATTAGGAGTTGGCGGTGGGGCAGGACATGCATCGCATGCGGTAAATGATTTTAGAAAAATATGCGGGATTGAGGCATATACCCCTACTGATAATGTATCGGAATTAACAGCCCGCGTAAACGATGATGGTTGGGAATCTGCCTACGTTAATTGGCTAACAATAAGTAACTTAAATAAAAATGATATGATTTTTGTATTTTCGGTTGGCGGCGGAAATACCGAAAAAAATATAAGTTTAAATATAGTTAAATCACTGCAATTAGCAAAAGAAGTTGGAGCCAAAGTTTGCGGGGTCGTTGGACGTGACGGAGGCTATACTGCTCAAGTCGCTGATGCGTGTGTAATTATACCATCATTCAATAGTGCCACAGTTACACCCCAAACCGAAGGATTTCAGGCAGTGGTTTGGCATTTAATTGTATCACATCCTAAACTTCAAAAATTTGAAATGAAGTGGGAAAGTGTAAAATAAAGGAGAATTATGATGGCTATATTTTTAGACACCGGTAATATTGATGTAATACAAAAATATCATTCGATGGGTATTATCCGTGGAGTTACAACCAATCCTACGATAATGGTTCAAGATGGGATTACCGGCGGATTCGAAGGTGTAAAAAAACAATCAATTAAAATTGCAAATTTGATTCATCCATATCCCCTCTCAGTTGAGGTTACAAATAATGATCCGAAGGATATGATTCGCCAGGGCATTGAATTTTCAAAGTGGGCTGATAATATAAATGTCAAGATAACTATTCATGGACCAAATGGTGAATTAGAAAACTTGCAAGTCATTCATGAACTTGAGAAAAATCACAATGTAAGAATAAACGCAACTGCGATGATGAGTGCTCAGCAATGCTTTTTAGCAGCTATGGCCGGAGCTACTTATGTTTCAATTTTCGGCGGAAGAGTGAATAATATGGGCTATGACACAAGAACAGAAATTACTCGGTTACGTGATTTATTAGATGATTTTGAATTACCATCAAAAATTATTGTAGGCTCAACAAGAGAAGTTGTAAATATTATTGAATGGTTAGAAGCAGGGGCACATATAGTAACAGTGATACCGAAATTTATTGATGGAATGATTGTCCACCCCTATTCCAAAGAAACTGTCCAAATGTTCCTTAAAGACGGTGCCACCTTTGAAAAATCTAAATAGTGATACTATAAATGCCATCTTCTAAAGATTATCTTACTAATTATTTAAAAACTTACGATACTTTAATCCACGATTCTTCCAGTATCGATGATTTAATTAAAATAAAATCGCTATTTCAGAAAACATCTGAACAAGGTGGAAAAATAATTTTCGCAGGTAATGGTGGGAGTGCAACTATGGCAAGCCACGTTGCCGTAGATATTACTAAAAATGCCGGCATACGATCAGTTACATTCAACGAATACGATTTAATTACAACATTGGCGAATGATTATGGTTATGAAAATTGGATA